>OFFT01000813.1_pt1 | contig 20881 bp, 18 predicted proteins | sample 1521581 | NCBI WGS metagenome assembly OFFT01 (sample SAMEA3504084, study PRJEB24116) | mouse gut metagenome | biome: mouse gut; feature: mouse-associated habitat; material: faeces | place: Denmark | collected 2011
TGCATCCGTAATTCCTTCTGGACATTGTTCGGATTTTTGCTGTTTTAGTTCCGCAAATCTCCTCCCAATGTCCTTTCGGAGAAGGATTTCCGGCTGCTTTGCATCCGTAATTCCTTCTGGACATTGTTCGGATTTTTGCTGTTTTAGTTCCGCAAATCTCCTCCCAATGTCCTTTCGGAGAAGGATTTCCGGCTGCTTTGCATCCGTAATTCCTTCTGGACATTGTTCGGATTTTTGCTGTTTTAGTTCCGCAAATCTCCTCCCAATGTCCTTTCGGAGAAGGATTTCCGGCTGCTTTGCATCCGTAATTCCTTCTGGACATTGTTCGGATTTTTGCTGTTTTAGTTCCGCAGCTCCTATTAGAATTTTGCCGCCCACTCGTCGATGTTGCTTCCGTCAAACCGGAAGGGATCGCCCACGATTACCTGGGTGGAGTAGATGCCCAGCGACTCGTCAGAGGGCGTAACCGTGTACTCTTTGCCGTTGTCCGCCGTGTAGCTTTCACCCTCTGCCCCTGTGGTCAGACCGTCCTTCAGAGCCTTCATGGTGTAAACTGTGGTACTTCCAATTTCAACCGGATTCCACAAATACATGTACTCCGAGCATGTTCCTTCTCCCACATAGCCCAGTGACCAGGAGGGCATTCCCAGCCCGGCCACCTTGATCTCGCTGTTTGCGTTCATAACAGCCTTACAGGCCGCCAGATAGCCGACGCAGGTGGGGCTGCAGATTACTTTCAGATCCGGATAGTTGGTCATCAGGGACTCCGTCTCATCGTAGGACTTCTGATCCTCATCATCACCGTAAACGGTAGTCACCCACTCCAGCTTGGCGTATTTGTCATCGGAAGCGATAAGGTTCTCCATAGCTGCAATCCATGCGTTCTGGTTGGTAGCTGTAGAGGTTGCAGACAGCACGGCAAACTCTCCTTCTCCGCCGGTCATATCCAGGATGGAATCTACCAGGACCTGTGCCACGGCTTCATTGGAGGCCTGGTTTACAAATACCTGGCTTCCCTTGGTATCCGAGTCAAACGTAACAACTACAATTCCCTGATCCCGGGCCGTCTTGATAGCGCCCTCCAAAGCCTCCGGATCGTTGGCGCCGATGGCAATTCCGTCCACTTTCTGGGCAATCAGATTGTTGATAACCGTGCTCTGCGCCTCTGCGGAAGTATCCTCCGGATACTGTACAATGGGGGTAATCCCAAGCTCTGCACAAGCCTCATTAAAACCTGTGGCAATTACTTCATGGTACTCGTTGCCCGCCTGCTTCGGCACAATGGCAAAGGTCAGTCCCTCTTTTTCTCCCGTCTCCTCCGAAGGATCCTGGGCTTCTTCTGCCGGAGCTTTTGCAGGAGCGTCTGCCGGCTGCTCACCGGAATCTTTTTTGCCGGAACAGGCCGTAAGGCTCATTATCATTACAAAAGCCAACATAAGTGCAATTCGTCTCTTCATACTATTTTTCCCTTTCTTTTTCAAACCAGCCCTCCCCTCCGGCCGCGCGCTTTCCGGCTGGGAACCGTTTCCTTTTGCAGCATCATGGCTGCATATTCCTGCATCTATATAAACACATCCGTGCCTATACCTTAAACATCCGTTTCAGCTCCGGCAGCATAACCACAAGAACCAATAGGAAGCCGATAATAATATTGATAATCTCAGAGTTGATATTGATAAGGCCCAGGCCGTAGCGCAGAAGGCCCATGGTAAAGATAGCGATCAGAACCCCGGGGAAATTTCCCCTGCCTCCGTCTGTGGAAATCCCGCCCAGCACACACATACAGATAGCCTCCATCTCATAGCCTTCTGCAATGCTGTTTTTCACGGTCCCCATCCATGCACAGTAGAACACCCCGGCCAAGCCGGAAAGCAGTCCTGTGAGCGTAAAGACCGCCATGCGGATCCGCTGTACTTGGATACCGGAATACCGGGCAGAATCCCGGTTCGCCCCAATGGCATACATCCGGCGGCCGAACACGGTCTTGTGCATTACAATGCCGAAGCCAGCAGCCAGCACGCAGAAAATCAAAAACAGATAAGGCACATGTCCCACACGGCCATCGTATAAATTAGCGAACCATTCCACATTCCGCATTCCGCTGGTGGATTTATCCCCAAGAATCATTTCGGAAATCCCCCGGTACAGAGTCATGGTCGCCAAAGTCACAATCATGGAAGCCAGCTCTGTAAATTGGGTCACAACCAGACCGTTAAAGGCGCCGCAGAGTGTTCCCACGGCCAGGGCCGCAAGAATTGCTGCCCCTATGGAGCCTGTAGCATTGTAAACCACTCCCAGCAGGGTAGCGCTCAGGCACACCATAGAGCCCACGGATATATCGATCTCGCCCAGTAGCAGAATGTATGCCATAGGCAGGGCAATCAATCCCTTTACCATAAAACTGTTAATATTGGTAAACAGCGTGTAACTGTTCAGGTAGTTGGGCGAGATGCTGATATTCATCACGTTGACTGCCAGAAAAAGCAGGAGCAGCATGGTCTCACGCATGGCCAGAACCGAGCGCAGGCTTGTCTTTTTCTCAAACTGAATCGTTCTTCCCGATTTCGCCGCCATACTTAGACCTCCCTTCTTTCCAGGACACGTCTGTCCATATTCCGCTGGACAATCACATTCACCACAATAGCAAAGAGAATGATCGCCCCTTTCAGCGCCTGCTGCCAGAAGGGATTGATCCCCACCAGGCTTAAGGATTTGCTGATAACCGCAATGGTAACGGATCCGATCAGTACTCCGGCAATGCTTCCACGGCCGCCGCTCAAAGCCACTCCCCCGACGACACAGGAGGCAATCACGTCCATCTCAATCCCCATGGCCATATTATTCTGGGCAGAAGCATAATAGCTCACATACATGGAGCCGCAGAGACCGCAGATGCTTCCCATGACCGTATACACAAATATTTTAATCCGGTCCGCAGGAATGCCGCTGACCACGGCCGCTGAAGGATTAGACCCGACTGCGTAGATCCGGCGGCCAAGCCTGGTCCACCGCAGCACTACAAAAAATACCGCATACACGCACAGGGTAATCCAAACCAAATGGTTGATACCAAGGGTGGAACTCTGGGCAAAATCCTTATAGTCCGGCAGCATGCTGGAAGCATTTACCGACTTAAAATCCGAAATCAGATAAGACATGCCCCGGTAAATATAGCGGATACCTAAAGTAGCGATTATGGGAATCACCTTTCCTTTGGAAATCACCAGTCCCGTAATAAGGCCGCACAGAGTTCCGATCAAAGTACTGGCTGCAAATACGGCGAAGCCGTTTGTCAGAATACCGCTGCGCATAAGCAGGGAAGCCGTCATCCCGGAAAAGGCCAGGGTGGCGCCCACGGAAATATCAATTCCCCCAATCAGCAGAACCATCAGCATCCCCACGGAAAGAGTCATGGTATAAGAATAATTCTTCAAAATAGAATTGATCACGTTTGCTGTCAAAAAACTGGAGTTGCGCATCTGAATCACCAGGCAGAGGAGAACCAGCACCAGCAGCAGACTGGCCTCCCTGGACTGGAGCAGCTTTTTCATTTTATGCAAGGCCGCCGCCCCCTTTCTCTGCGTTCTTCATTCTGGTCATTGCCAGTACCAGGATCTGTTCCTGGTCTAGCTCTTCCCGGTTCAGTTCCCCGGTCACCCGGCCGTCGCACATGACTGCTACCCGGTCGCACATACCCAGAATCTCCGGCATTTCCGAGGAAATCATAATAATAGCATATCCCTTCTTGGCCAGTTCCCCCATAATCTCATAGATAGCAGCTTTGGAGCCCACATCTACGCCCTTGGTAGGCTCGTCCAGAATCAAGACCTTCATCTCCGAGCCCAGAGCTTTCGCCACTACCACTTTCTGCTGGTTGCCCCCGGAGAGGCTGCCGGCCTGGTCAAAGACGGTCACTGCCTTTACATCTACGTCTTCGGCACACTGGGCTGCCGTCCGGTTTTCTTCCTTCTCCCGGATCAGTCCGTTTCTGGTAAACTTCCGGATCTCCGGCAGGGTAATGTTCCGCCCGATTCCCCAGTCCAGTATCAATCCGTATTTCTGGCGGTCCTCCGTGAGAAGTCCGATGCCCTCCCTCATAGCATCCGCCGGATTGCGAATCTGCACCTTTTTGCCCTCCACATAGATAGCACCGTGTGACGCTTTCCCAATTCCGAAAATCGTCTCGGCCACCTCTGTGCGGCGGGCTCCCACCAAACCGGTCAGCCCCAGGATCTCTCCTCTGCGCACGGAAAAAGAAACATTTTCAAAATAACCGGTCCGGGAAAGCTTTTCCACCCGGAGAACTTCCTCCCCCAGCTCTACCTCCGGCTTGGGAAACAGCATTTGAATATCACGGCCCACCATAGCTTTGATGAGATCCCCGTTGGATATGCCGTCCACATCGTAGGTTCCGATGTAGTGGGCATCCCGAAATACGGTAACCCGTGTGGCCAGCCGGTACATATCTTCAAACCGGTGGGAAATAAAGATTACAGACACCCCGTTGTCCCGGAGCCGCTCCGTAATTTCATACAGCTTCTCCGACTCAGCCTTGGTCAGGGCCGCCGTAGGCTCATCCATAATCAAAATCCTTGCATTGACAGACAGCGCATGGGCAATCTCTACCATCTGCTGCTGGGCCACCGACAAGGATCCCATCAGATCCTCAGGCCCGAATTCTGCCGACAGGGTATCTAAAAGTTCCCGGGACGCCCGGTTCATGGCCTTCCAGTCAATCATGCCGCGCCGCATCTTTTCATGGCCCATAAAAATGTTCTCTGCCACCGTCAGATGAGGATAAGCGGTTGCATGCTGGTAAATGGCGGCAATGCCCGCTTTCTGGGCATCCAGGGGGCTGCGGAAGGTTACTTTCCGGCCATCCAGGAAAATCTCTCCTTCTTCCGCCTGGTGTACTCCGGTAATCACCTTAATAAAAGTGGATTTGCCGGCTCCGTTTTCCCCCATCAGTGCGTGTATCTCCCCAGGCTTCAGTTGGAACTGTACCTTGTCCAGGGCACGGACCCCCGGAAATATCTTGGTGATTCCTTTTAACTCAAGAACATATTCTGACATGGCTTCCTCTCCTATTTTCAGTTTCGCATCCGCTCGTCCGGCTCCTATTGTATCCCGATAATAACTGTCACTTGTGTAATCTTGGCATAAAATTCCGTCGTTTCCTATATTTTCCTTTTATTTTCATTCTTTATTTGCTTTTATGTATAATTTGCACAAATTTATAACAATTTTTTTGTTCATTTTTAATAATATATATATTTTTCTCAAATTATGATTGTTGTTTTGTGCTATTTGTTATATTATATACGCAAAACGCAGAGATAGCTCTAGCTTATCTTGCTTGTTTTCCGCAGTATCTTGACTTTTCAAACTCCCGCAAAGTATGGAGGTTTTTTATGGCTACACACATTTCTTACAATCTGGATTACACGGAGGATTCCACCTGGCAGGTGATCAGCGCCACCGGATTCGCCAAAGCATCCCTGGTTTATACCACGGATATTGGAAATTTCTACAGCCGGCAGAACTATTTTACGGACCGGGAGGGGCTGAATTCTTTCCTGGTCAAGCTGACCCTCTCGGGAGAGGGATATTTAAACTACAACAATCAAAGCTATATCTTAAGGCCCGGACAATTTTTCTGGATCGATTGTCTCTGCCCGCAGGACTATGGAACCAGCAAGGCTTACGGCAGCTGGCATGTAATCTGGCTGCACTTTGCCGGGGGCGCTTCCAGGGCCTATTACAACCCGTTCCAGAAAAATACCGGCAGCGAGCCGGTGGCGACCCTTCCCCTAAATTCTCCGGTGCTGAATCTCATTCAGGAACTGGATGAGCTTTATGCCTCTCCCCGGGAACAGCTGGACAAAGATATCTATGCCTCCGGGCTGATTACCCAGCTGATGATTTCCCTGATCACAGCCTCAGCCGCCTCATCGGAAAATATTCCCGCCGTGATCCAGGAAATCCGAAGCTATCTTCTAACCCACTACACGGAAAAAATTACCCTGGCCGGCCTGTCCGCCCAGTTCAATCTAAACCAGTTCTATCTGCAGAAACAGTTCAAGCGCTACACCGGCCAGTCCCCCACGGAGTACGTGATCTATCTGCGTCTCAAACATGCCAAGGAGCTGATGCTGACCTCCCAGCTTTCCATCAGCGAAATCTCTTATGCCGTCGGCATTGAAAATACCAGCCATTTCACCCGTCAGTTTAAGGCCCAGGAGGGTATGACGCCCCAGGAATTCCGAAGGCTCTGGCCGGTGATCTCGGATAAGAGGACTAGGAAATAATGGACAGCGGGGAGATGCGCCTTTTCACAGCACATCTCCCCGCTGTTTTGAGCTGTCCGTTTTTACAGCTCTGCTAAGAGGATTCTATTTTAAGAAAGAAATTACAAGGTGATCTCGTCGCAAATCTGAAGTTTCACCGTCTCAAGCAGCCCGTAAGGAGTCATGGATTTGTTCATAAGATTCTTCGGCGTACAGCGCACTTCCAAAGCAATCTCATTTTCCCCTTCCTTCACATAATCCGTAATATCCGCCGTGTAGGGCAGCCACACCCGGGACTCCGCCCGCTTTCCGTTGACAGTCACGTCCAGGCACTCCCGCACATCCCCGGCATCCAGAAGGATTCGTTTCCCCGAAACCTCCTCCGGCGACAGTGTAAAGGTCTGGCTGTACTCCACTGCTCCATTATAGTTCACCAGCCCCTGGGGTGCCCAGGAACCGGTGCGGATGGTCTTCTCCTGGCTGACAATCGCATAGGTGTTGGGACATCCGGCCTCTTTTTTCAGGCTGAAATCTCCTACAATATAGGCGGGATCCCACAACATACCGATCTTGTTAATTCCCGTCTTGCCCTCAAAACCGTAGAGCTTATGCTCGTAAATCATAACCACCGAGTTGATGCCCTTTACGATCAGGGAGGAAATATCCGCTTCACTCATCTCATGATCCAGAAATTCCGAATGGCGGAATTCTTTCATCACCGTACCGTTTACCAGAATCTCAATGGGCATCTGCTGGCCGTCGTAGACAATCTCCGAAATCCGGTCCACCACCAGATGCAGCTCTATGGACGGATCCTCTACCAGAAACTCTGCCGTATACTTGATGCAGGAGCGCCCGGAATCTCCGAAGGACTGGGCTGTGTAGCCCTCCTCGCTGGCCTCATCTTGAGCCATATTCCAGTGATCCAGTATCAAAACATTGGGATCCCGAAGCTTTCTTGTCCAGGTATCCTGAAGGGTACGCTCTTTCATAGTATTGGCGTACTCCCTGCGTTTTCCCTCAATGACCGTATACCCGGATGCCTCATAGGCCGGCACATAGCCCTTGTCCGCCGCGAACATCTTAAGATTGCTCTCCTCCCAGGCCCCGGCGTGTACCCCGTCGCCCTCCAGCACCAGAAACATGGATGCCAGTGGCTCCAGATAGTAATTGGAAAGCTCCGTGCGGCCGTCTTTCTGCCGGTAGAAGGGAAGCTCTTTGATTTCTCCTTTCTCGGGAAGAAAGAGATAGGGCTTTCCTAAGGCCCGCAGGGAAATGTCTGCGTGATGGCCGATCTCATCCGAATTGTGAATAAAATAAATATCCAGGTTTTCTTTTACATGATGGTTGTAGTACAGATTGGCCCCTGCCTCCGTCTTCATCCGCACATCCAAGTCCAGCATGGAGGCAATCATATCCGCCACTGCATCTCCCGGAAGATTATCTTTCATCACACCCCCATACACAAACCCAATCCGGCCGTTACGGGATTTTTCCGAAATCACGGAAACCTTTGTCTCCAGGTATTCTGACCCTCCCTTTGTGATATCCCGGCCAAAGGATGTGTCAAACAGCTCCGCCAGATAATCAAGCCTCTTGCCCTCCAGGTTCTTCCAGGGAACTAAGGACAGGAACAGCACCTTTCCGCCTTTTTCCACATAATCCTTGATAAATGCTTCTGTCTCCGCTTTAATAGTTATCATGGGCGGAACTACCAGAAGCTGATAGACGGCCTCTCCGATGGCAATCGTTTTGCCGGATACCGTGCAGTCCCCAAGATGATTTTCATTGAGAATATCGTAGTCCATCTGCCTGCGGAGCAAAAGATCCGTCACATAGGCAAAGTCCCGGTCAATATTGTTAATCACATCCTGCACGTCCGCCTCCGGCACATCATCTGCCCAGATAGTGGTCATAGGATACAGCACCGCAATCTCCGCAATGTTTCTCCCGCCGATCATCATCTCACCCAGACGGCTTAAGTATTCTGCGTAATGGCGGTAACGCTGCCACAAGGGATTCTGATAGAAGAAGGAAGGCGGACACTCATGCTTGCGCTGGGCGGACAGGGAGTAATGAAATGCGTGGGGAACCAAGAGATTCATACCCATCATATACTGCCAGTCACTGACCCGCTTCATATCTGCAAAGCGGTAATCCCAGCCGCCCACGGCAAAGGACTCAGTCATCCGGCGCTCTTTGCCGTACTGATGGCCGATGGAAGAAGCTGCCTTGTCCTCCACCTGCCACTGCCAGTCTTCCGTGCCCAGACGTTTACATACGCTGGGGGTATCCAGCCGGTCCACACCGGGAACATCCATGGCTTTAAAGAGATCCATGGCATCCCCTGCATAGTTCCTCTGCCATACCAGCTGCGGATAGCACAGGCGCAGATGTCCCGTAAGCTTCATACCGTGATCCCGGCACCACTGGCTGTACTGATCAAAAAAGTTCTTCTGGAAGAGATCCGTCAGATGCCGCCAGAAATCGTGGCGGATTTTCCCGGACTTCTCCCCGGCTCCCACAGCCAGGGAAATCAGCTCGTCGCTGATGTTATAGCCAAACTCTTTCTGAAAAGTTTCCTCATAAATATCAGACCAGGGGATTGCCGTATCGTCTCCCCGCATGGTGGTATAAAGTCCCGGCTCATCCGTATAGAAAAACTGAAGAGTCTTTCCGAACTTATCGCTCCAGCGTTCCAGATACTCTTCTGCCGTAGTTTCCAGGAAACAGCGGACTGCATCCGGATTCAGAATATCCACGTACTCTCCCAGGGGGAAATACCAGCTCCACTCCTGCAGGGCTGGTTCAAAGCCCTTCATCCTGGGGAATGTGGTCTTCATAATATAGCCGCTGGCGCTTTCAAAATTAAAAATTACCAGCAGGTCATAGCCTTCCGTGTTCTCATAGCGGAACTTGCATCCCTTGGCCAGGCAGGTCACATCCGTCACATCCGTCACCTGAACCTTGGCCAGATCCGCATCATCCTTCACGATACGGCACACAAACGCCCGGTGAACAGCACCCTTGGGAAAGGTCTTGCGGACCTTCTCATCCTTTTTCATGCGGATTCGGGCGATGCAGAGTTGTTTGTGCTTATACTCCGGGTGCAGGTCCAGCACCTTTGTTCCGCTCATGCCGCTGGGCCAGTCATCCTCGTCGTAGATAATGGGATTCATGCCGATCTTCTCGGATTCCTCCACAATGCAGCCGATCCGGTCAAAGAATTCATCCGACATATACGGGATTCTCCGGCCGTAGCGGGAGTGCATCACATAGCCTGACAGTCCCTTCTCCTTCATCTCGTTGACCTGCCACTTCAGCTCTTGCCGATCCAGATCCCCGTTTAAGAACCAGAACGGGGCGGGGCCGTAGCGGTTGGACGGGTGGGCAAAATTTTTCTTTAATTCCTGAAACATATACAAACCTCCATTCATTTGCTGGGTTACTTGGATGCTTTGATGCGCGCGATTTCTCTTTTCCAGTCCAAAATACCACCCGCCGATGGAAAAGTCACCCACAATTATTGACCAATACTTGCACTTTGTTGGCTTTTTCGCACATTTCATTGACTTCCCCGCTCATAAACACTAAAATAACGGACAGATACCCTAATTACCGAAATTTTCAGGAGGTTTCCATGGTTCCAGAATTCCGTTTCGCCGCCCCGGAGGATGCCCCGGCCATCCTTTCCGTTCTCAAATCCAACCGCACCAGGGCATCCCTGCTCCATGACCGTACCCCCATCCCTTCCCTGGCTCAGAGCAAACTTAAAATCCGGGAAATTTCCAGGGAATACCCCTTTCTTCTCTGCTTCTATGGGGAAACCCTCCTGGGCTATGCCTATGCCTGTCCCGGTGTAAAAGGCGCCACCATCGACCGGGATGTAAGCTTCTTTGTATCAACCGCACGCCCCTACGCGGACTGCAAGGTTGCCGTCTCTCTCAGCACCGCCCTCTTCGCCCTCCTGCGTGCCCAGCATGTGCAGCGGGTTTTTGCCCAAATAAAAGCGCCCAACCCGAAGGCTGAGCAGCTCTTGATTCATTTTGGATTCGGAATTTCCAGTCATTTTTTCGGCGGAACCTGCATGTGCGGTCAAAAGCACGAAACCATGTGGTTCGACAAATGGATTGCCCCCTATGACCGGCAGCCGCCGCCTGTCTTGTCCATCCGGGAAATTTCCCCGCAAGCAGTCTCGGAGGCTTTTGCCCTGGGGTACAGGTGTCTGGACTTGGAAGAACTGGAGTTTTGTTTTTAAAAGGAGGCGGATGGATGTTGGAAAAGTCAAAAGGCTGCTTCCGCCATAACAATTTCACCCAAGTACCTTTCCAATTACATCCTTCAGCCGCCCCTTCTCCTCTCCGGAGAGAAAGGCAGCATCTGCAGCATTGAACAAAAGCTGCCGGTGTTCCTTTGCCGTCATGCCAAGCTCCCCGGAAAGCCTTTCGTACTCTTTCTCTATGGTCGTATCTGAGACTGTCATATTGTCCGTATTCACAGTCACAAGAAGCCCGGAACGCAGATAAGAGAGAACCGGATGTTCCTGGAAATTTTTCACAGCCTTCGTCTGCACATTACTGGCGGGACACATTTCCAAAGGAATCCTGTGTTCTTTTAGAAACTCCCAAACATCTTCATCCTCCTGCGCCCGCACCCCGTGTCCGATACGGCACGCACCGAACTTTAGAGCCGCCCGGATACTCTCCGGTCCGTCGGCTTCCCCTGCATGAATGGTAAAGGGAACCCCAAGCTTTCTTGCAAAGGCAAAGATCTCCCCGAAATCTGCTGTGGGATAGAGGGCCTCCGCCCCTGCCAGATCCACGGCTGCCACACCGCGCCCCAAAAAAGAAGCCGCCGTCCGCACCGTCTGCAGATTGGCCTCCCGGTTGTCTCCCCCGCGCATACAGCACAGAATCAAGTTCGCCTTAAAAAATGAACCTGCCAAAGCCTCCTGCATTCCTAAAACCGCTGCCTTTACCACCTCTTCCTGGGTCAGGCCCTTCTTCTGATGGAGCTGGGGGGCAAAGCGCACTTCCGCATACAGCATTCCCTGTTCTTTCAGGGAGCTGGCCAAGGTATACATGCCCCGCCGGAGAGCTTCCTTTGTCTGGAGCACCAGCAGAGGCAGATCAAATTTTTCCAGATATTCGTTTAAGCTTTTGCAGTCCTCCGGCGCCGTCAGAAACAATTTCAGCTCGTCCGGCTCCTGGGCGGGCAGTTCCACTCCCTGTTCCTTTGCCAGATCCAGTATGGTCCGGGGCAGCAAAGAACCGTCAAAATGCAGATGCAGATCAATCATAGCCCCTCCTAGCAGTCCAGCATGGTCTTTCCTTTGCCGCAAAGTTTCTCAAAATCATCCCGGAACGTGTGAAGGGCTGCCACCACGGAATCATTCTTGATCAGCAGCTCCAGCACATCCGGGGAGATGGTGGTAGCCCCGATTCCGTATTCGCATAAAGTAATCACTTGCCTGGAATTTTTAAAGCTGGCCGCCAGAACCTCGGTCTGAAACCCGTAATTACGGAACATATCGTGAATCTCCCGGGCCGTGCGCACACCATCGGAACCCAGATTGTCGATGCGGTTGATATAGGGCGCCACATAAGAAGCCCCTGCCTTAGCCGCCAGAAACGCCTGCATCTGGGTATAAATCGCCGTAGCCGTCACATGGAAGCCGGAAGCCGCCAGGCTGCGGATAGCCCGCAGTCCTTCCTTGTTGGTGGGAATCTTAATATACGTATCTTTCCCCAACTCCTTCGAAATCCGGTAAGCCTCCTCCACCATGGTATCCGAGTCCTCGCTGACCACCTGGACATGCAGCTCTCCGTCCTCAATAAAGTCCCGGATTTCCTTTAACACATCATAGGGATTCCGTTTCTCTTTGGCCAGGATGGTAGGATTACAGGTAACACCGTCCATAGGAAAAAATTCATACATAGAACGAATGTTGTCGATGTTCGCATTGTCAATAATCAGTTTCATTTTCTTTCTCCTTTTTTCTTAATTTTATAAACGCATCCAAGCCAAATAGAATTACCAGCACCTCAAAAGCAGCCATCACCGGATAGGCCCCCGAGAGATACCAATACAGGATTGCATTCCAGCCGGAGATCTCCGTATAGGAAATTCCGCCCAGCAGCACAAAATAGCTCCCCAAAAGGGCACTTATGACCAGCCATTTGTCCGGGCCTTTTGCCCTGTATTCCTTTTTGAAAAGACAGGCGCTTAAAAAAACCCAAGCCAGGAAACCAAGCACTGCGAGTATTCCTCCTGTCCAGCGGTACGCCTGCCGGATCCCGTTTAATATCACGCCTTTGTAGGCAATGTCAGCCAGAAAGCCGTGCCGCTCCGGCACATCCCAGTACCAGTCCAGATTCAGCCTGCCCTTTTCCGTCTCAAAATTCTTCTTGTCTTCACCCAGCGCAAAAGTATCCAAGAGCGTCCCGTTCCGGTATGCCGCCAGATAAACCGGAAGGTTTGAATCCTCTGCGTAAAATTTCAAATGAAAACGGCACTTATCCGCCCCGGAAACTTCTCTTCCCTGTTCCCGGAGATAGGATTCAATGTCCGTGCTTTCCGTAAACTCCGCAGCAGCAAGAACCGTCCCGTCCTCTGTCCGGGCTTCCAGAGTCACGCCCTCCATTCCTTCATAGCAGGCATACCATCCGGCCATCTCGAACATATCAGACTCATACCAGACGGTCTTGTCCCCGGTAATCCGCTCAAAAAGCAGATTGCCCCCGTTTTCGTCCGGTTCGCTGTAGAGATACACCAAAGTCTCCATCTCCTCATAGGAGGCCGTATAAGCCAGGGCTTTTCCAAAAGCTTTCAAAAGCTCTCCCAGATATCCCTTCCTCCAGGGCGACATATAGGTAGAAGGCATGGTGGCCTGGCGCTCCAGAAGCCCTGCATCCATGGCAGCCTCCAGCTCATCCCGGATCTGAAGGCAGACAGCGTCTGCGGCGGCCCCGTCTTCGTAATAACCGGCCTGGGCAAGGGCTGTGCGGATAATCCAGAAGACCCAGCCGTCCCGGACCTCCCATCCTTCCGGATCTCCTTCTTTCCCTGCCCAGTATTCTTTGCTGGTCTGAAAATAAGGTTCCAGCTCCTTTAAAGTGGGACAGACTGCACACATACGGGCTATTTTCTCACTGGTGATAGTGACGCCCGGAATTTCTTCTTCCGGCTTCACCGCCATCATACTGCGGTACATTTCCGAAAATCCGCTGTCCTGCAGCTCATTCACCGTGCGGATGCCGTAATATTTCTCATTCCGGGAGGCAATCAGTTCTCCTGTCACCCAGAGCAGAAGAAAGGGAAGGAGGACCAGGAGCCCCCGGAAAACGTGTTCTTTCTGCCTATTCTCTCTCCAGGATATGAAAATGTTTCCCAGGTACACCAAAAGAAAAACTGCCAGGAAGGGCGCTACCCAGATGGCGTCCTCCCTGGTGTAGAAAAAACTCACCGTTCCCGCAGCCGCTGCAGCTATCCAGAATAAAGATTTGCGGACCGGCTCTTTCCTTCGCAGATACAGGCCCAAAAAGCCGCCGAAAATCAGGAGCACCTGGGCATGGGAAATACTGTTCCGGTACACCCGCTGGAACGTCTGCACCGAATAGGAAACCGGATTCCACAAAAGCACCAGATAAAGTATCACACAGGACCAGTCCTTTTTCAAAAGCGGCCGGATCCCGTACACAAAGATCAAACAGCCTGCCGTATAAAAAAGAGCCGTGGCATTGAGATATGACAGATGCAGAAAATTGCAGACTGCCAGATAGAGAGGGAAAAACATCCCCTTGGTCAGGGTCAGATCGTTGTACTCCCCCAGCCACTGTCCGCTCCGCAAAGTATCCGCCAGATGCACCATAATCCAATCATCGTGGATTCCCTTGGGAACTGCCATCAGGGGAAGATTGCAGACAAGAAACTGTTTGAGAAGTCCCATTCCCAGAAAAAGAGCCAGGAGCAAAACTTCTTTTTTCCGCATATTCCACTTGGATGTAACTATCATATCTCTTCCGCCGTCTCCCTTACTTTTTCAAATTTCCCGGCCCGAAGCCCTTAGGCAGAAGCTCCGCCAGGGTGTATGACCGGCAGTCCTCCGGTCCGGTTCCCAGTATGATCGCAAAGGTATCCGGGCTGCAAAACTCCATCATTACCTGCCTGCACACACCGCAGGGCGGCGCCGTCTCCGGCATGCCGTCCTTTGGTCCCCCTACAATCGCAATGGCACGAAAATTGCGCTCCCCTTCGCTGACTGCCTTCACAAAAGCCGTCCGTTCCGCACAGATCCCGGGGGAATAGGCCGCATTTTCCACATTGCATCCGGTAAATACCGTCCCGCTTTCCCCAAGGAGCGCCGCCCCTACCCGGTAATTGGAATAAGGGCTGTAGGATTTCTCTCTTGCCTCAAGGGCCAGCTTCATTAGTTCACCATACTTCATCCCTGTCCCTCCGGTAAAACTTCTGCTATGGCCGCAATGCTCTCCGTTACCAGACGCTTAAAGAGAGGTGCCACCCGGTCCGCCGTCTCCTGTACTTCCTCATGGGAAAGCGGATTCTCCGTCACCCCGGCCGCCATATTGGTAATACAGGAAATGCCGCAGATGTGCATGCCCATGTGGTTGGCTGCCACTGCCTCGCAGGCTGTGCTCATGCCCACCGCGTCCGCTCCCAGGCTCCGGGCCATTCGGATTTCTGCAGGCGTCTCATATTGAGGCCCCGTAAACTGCAGATACACACCCTCCCTAAGGGGAATATCAAGCCTCCCGGCCGTCTCCCGAATGGCCTGCCGGAGTTTTTCATCGTAAGTGTCACTCATATCGCAGAACCTGGGTCCCAGGGAATTGCTGTTGGGCCCAATCAAGGGGGAGGGAACAAAAGAAGAAATGTGATCCCGGATCAGCATAAAATCTCCCGCACCATAGGAGGTATTGACTCCTCCCGCCGCATTGGTCAAAAACAGCGCCTCCGCTCCCATAAGCTTCATCAGCCGTATGGGCAGCACCACATCACTGATTGTGTACCCCTCATAGTAGTGCACCCTGCCCTGCATGCAGACTACCGGAACCTCTCTTACATAGCCGAAAACAAAACGGCCCTGGTGTCCTTCCACCGTAGACCTGGGAAAGCCCTCAATATCCTGGTAATCCAGAACAGCCTCCACGCGGATTCCCTCCGCATAATCCCCAAGTCCCGATCCCAGCACCAGAGCTATCTTCGGCACAAAATCGATCCTCTTCCTGCAGCTTTCATAGCAGTTTAACAGTTTCTCGTAAGCCTGATTCATCCGAATCCCTCCTTATCCCACTGTTTTTATAACGGCAGTTACCCCTGCCGGTCCAGTACCATCTGATCGTACTCCAGGAAGGAAAAGCCCAGTTTTTCATAGAGACGCACTGCCCCTTCATTGCTTCTTGTCACCTCCAGCCGGAAGCGCTTCACCTGAGGATTTTCTTCCATAATCAGTTCCAGGAACCGGGTTCCGTATCCCTTGCCCCTAGTCTCCTTTTTCAGATATATTTCTTCAAACATCATACAGCGTCCGCCCACCTCGCAGGCATAATAGACCGTAGTATAGGCAAAACCTACGATCCGTCCGTCCTCTGTCAGCACATAGCCGTTCAATACGGGATCGCTGCCCACCGCATCCGCAAAGGTCTGTTCCAGGACCTGCCTCTTCACCGGATGGCTGACCGCATCGCTGTGATAAAATTCTTCCACCATGGCCATTACATCCTCGCGCATGGTTTCCTGCATTCTTTCAACTTTAAACATAATTTTTTAATTCCAGTTCCGCAGAACCCCTTCCGGACCCACTTCCTAGAAAGATTTCCGCCCGCAAAACATGCGTGCGTAATTCTTTCCGGGGTCTGTACGGGCTTCTGCTGTTTTCCAGTTCCGCATACTTAATACAAGTATAACGCCTTTCTCTTCTTTTTGCTACAGTTTCTTTTCCAAACGTCCCTGAATCAGGGTGGAGGTGAGCAGTATCACGATTGTCCCTATGATCATCAGCGTGGACAGAGCGTTTACGTCCGGGGAAACGCCTTTTCGCACCATGCCCAAAATTTTTAAGGGCAGTGTCGTACTCTCCGGTCCGGCCGTAAAGAAACTGACTACCACGTCGTCTAAAGACATGGTCAGCGCCAGCATCCCGCCGGAGATGACGCCGGGAAAAATCATAGGCAGCGTCACCCTCCAGAAGGTTCGGAATTCATTGGCTCCCAGATCTCTGGCCGCCTCCTCTATGGATTTATCAAATCCGGCCAGCCTGGCCCGCACAGTAATCACTACAAAGGGCATAGAAAAGGTCACATGGGCAATGATCAGCGTTCCCATGCTCATGCTGATGTTCAGGGAAGTGAAAAAGATCAGAAGAGCAATGGCAAACACAAGCTCCGGGATCACAATGGGAATGTAGAGGGAGCTGCTGATCACTTTTTTCAGCTTAAATTCAAATTTGTACATGCCCAGGGCGCAGAGGGTTCCGATAATCACCGAGAGAATGGTGCTGGCCCCAGCTACAATCACCGTATTCACAAAGGACTGCATCAGCTGGCGGTTCTCAAACATGCGGCCGTACCAGGCAAAGGTAAAGCCCTCAAAGGTAATGTTCATCTTTGAAGTATTAAAGGAAAAGGCGATTACCACAAAGATGGGAAGGTACAAAAAAAGATAAATCAGGCAGGCATAGAGTATGCTGCCTGGCTTAAATTCCCGGACTTTTCTCTGTTTTTTCATATACTTCCTCCTTTTCCTTCGCCTTGTCCCCCGTGTCGCCGGGCTTCTCCCTATAGAAAAAGCTATCCTCACTTCGGCCTGTGTGCGAGCACACGCCTACGTGAGTCCGCCTTTTTCTGAACGGCTCTGTCTTACGCCATATCTTCCAAGCTCCCAACCCGGGTGTAGAGCTTCATCAGGATCAGGGTGATCACAATCAGCACAATGGAAAGCACAGCTCCCAGAGGCCAGTTCCGGGCCGAAAGGAACTGATTTTTGATCAAGTTTCCGATATACATGGTTTTCGCTCCGCCCATCATATCGGAGATAAAGAAAAATCCCAGAGAGGGAATAAAGGTCTGGATGGAACCGGCGAAAATTCCCGGCATCGTAAGGGGAAGCACCACCCGGGTAAACACATGCAGCCGGGAAGCTCCCAGATCATCCGCTGCCTCCAGAAGAGATTTATCCAGCTTTTCTATGGAGGTGTGCAAGGGAAGCACCGTAAATGGCAGCAGCGCATAGACCATGCCCAGCAGCACAGCCCCGTCCGTATAGAGCATTTCCAAAGGCTTCTCTATCAAACCCAGATTCTGCAGAACATGATTGATAATCCCCTCCGTGCGAAGCAGGGTGTTCCAGCCGTAAGTCCGGATCAGGGAGTTTGTCCAGAAAGGCAGCATCAGAAGAAGCACCAGCACAGGTTTCCACTTCCTGGGGGCATTGGCAATGATATAGGCAAAGGGATAACCTACCAGAAGGCAGATCACCGTGGTTTCCAGGGAGAGCCACAGGGAATCCAGAAATACCTTGGCATACTCACTCTGGAAAAGGCTGATATAGTTGGAAACTGTCGGCGCAAAATCTACGCCGCCGTAAGCGTTTTTGGTAAGAAAACTAATTCCAATCACGTAGGCCAGCGGTATCATCAGAAAGGCACCCAGCCACAGGACCGTCGGTCCCACCGTGACTATGGCGGCCAGACGTTTCTTAAAAGATTTGATCATTGGTCATCCCCTCTATGGAAACAGACTGTTCGATTACATTGTAAATCTGCTCTTCCTTCGTGCGCATGACTACTGCTTTACCTGGATTCCAAAAGACATTTACCACCGTGCCCACCGGAACCAGCGCATCCTCTGCAGGAGTCTCTGCTTTGAGCATCTGCCCGTTGGGCAGCTCAATCATGGTCTTGTTTATAGAACCGATAAAAATATGCTCCCGCACCTGGCCCCGGAACCGGAACCCTTCCACTGCATCCGTAGTAATTTTCAGATTTTCCGGCCGTACGCAAAGGTAAACCATCTCCTCCAGGCGGTATCCGCTCTCATGGATGACTGCTTTTCCCGACTCCATGGTCACCTCAATGGAATCCTTGGTCATGTGTTCAATATAGCCCTCAATGATATTGGATTCCCCGATAAAATCAGCTACAAACTTGGTCTGAGGATGGTTATAAACTTCTTCCGGCGTCCCCACCTGCTCCAGATAGCCGTTGTTCATCACGGCAATCCGGTCGCTCATGGTAAGGGCCTCCTCCTGATCGTGGGTCACATAAATGAAGGTGATGCCCAGCCGTTTCTGCAAATGCTTCAGTTCCCCCTGCATCTGCTTGCGCAGCTTCAAATCCAGCGCTCCCAGCGGCTCATCCAGAAGAAGCACCTTGGGCTGGTTTACCAACGCCCGGGCAATGGCTACACGCTGTTTCTGTCCTCCCGACATCTGGGAGGGCATCCGTTTCTCCATGCCGTCCAGGCGCACCAGGCGGATCATCTCTTCCACCCGCCGGCGGATCTCATCCTTTTTTACCTTCTTTTCCACCAGGCCAAAGGCAATGTTGTCAAATACATTCATGTGGGGAAAAAGGGCATAGTTCTGGAACACCGTATTCACATTGCGCTCGTTGGGTTTCTTGTCGTCCACGTCCTGGCCTTCCAGAAAGATCCGGCCTCCTGTGGGATACTCAAAGCCTGCAATCATGCGCAAGGTTGTGGTTTTTCCGCAGCCAGAGGGACCCAGCATGGTCAGGAACTCTCCCTCCTGCACGTCCAAATTCAGTTTCTTCACAACCCGGTCGTTTTCAAAATTTTTATCTACATCTGTCAAACGGACAATCACATTTCCGCCAGCCTGATTCATCTGTCGTCCTCCTGCATTACAGGGTCTTGTATCCACGCTCCCCTGTCCTGATTCTCACCACATCATCGATGGTAGAAATAAAAATCTTGCCGTCCCCCACACTGCCCGTGGTCAGCTTCTGCTGCAGCTCGCACAAGATGTCCTCTAAATCCTCATCCCACACCACTGTCATCACATGGATCTTCGGCAGCAGATTCATTTCCAGATTCAGTTCCTCAAAATCTTTGGCGTCGGCCTTCTGCCGGCCGCAGCCCATGGCTGCTGTCACCGTCATGCCGGAATATTCATTCTCGGCCAGGATTCTCTTAATCGTATCCAGTTTATCCGGTCTGGTGATAATCTCAATTTTCTTCACGGTAGTCCTCCTATTCCAGTTCCGCATTCGCCCTACCAGCGCACCTCTCTTAGAAAGACTTTCAGCCGCAAAATCTTGCGTCTGCAATTCTTTCTGTGTGCTGTACGGGCTTCTGCTGTTTTTAGTTCCGCAGCTTTCCCGGAATTAGTTTGTCTTCATCTTGGTGAACACTTCGTCGTACCAGGCCACTGCGTCCCCCACCTCTTCTATGAGAGTAGCCCGCTCAATCTCGGAACGATCCACGTTGCTGCCCGGATTATCCAGATAGTCGGCCTCCAGTATCTCCATGGCCGCATCGTTTAAGCATACACTTGGATATTCATCCAGAATCATTTTATATATCTCCGGCTGATGGATAAAATCAATGAATTTCTCCGCATTTTCCACATTGGCTGCGCCGGAGGTGAGTACAAAATTGTCCACGGAAATCTCGCAGGGCTCCTGGGTAAACACCACATCAATATCAGGGTTTTCTTTGATAGCCATCCCTGCGTCTGTATTGTAAACAATTCCCACTGCCACATCATTGGCCGCCAAAAGGGTCTTGGGGCTGTCGCTGTCGTAGGCCTTGACGTTGGGCTGGAGTTTCTGCAGCCAGGAAAGTGTTGCCTTAACCGTTTCCTCGTCTGTAGAATTGGAATCCTGTCCCTGGGCTTTCAGGGCAATCCCCACAATCTCCCGGACATCGTCCACTACCACAATGTTATTCTCCAGGGCCGGGTTCAAGAGATCTTCAAATTTTGTAATTGTTACACCCAGTTCTTTGCACTTTTCCCGGTTCACCGCAATGACGGTGATGGTGCTCATAAACGGAATGGTATAGGTGTTGTCGGGATCGTAAGACTGTCCCAGGGAGGACGGGCTGATATTTCCCAGGTTCTTTAAATTTTCCTTGTGAATGGGCTGAATCAGCTCCTGCTCCACCATAGCTTTCACCACATAATTGCTGGCAATCACCAGATCGTACTGGCCCGTACCGCCCGCCGTCAGCTTGGCAAGCATCTCCTCGTTGGAGGAAAACGTGGACTCCACCACATGGATTCCTGTCTGCTCCTCAAAGGCGTCATAAACTTCCTGGGGAATGTACTCCGTCCAGTTATAGACATATAATTTCTCTCCGCTGTCATTCTTTTTGCAGCCTGACAGGGAAACCATACACAAAATCAATACCAGAAACAGGGACACTCCTCTTCTCTTCATTCCGTTCTCCTTTTTTCTCTGTGGTTAGCAGTTCAAGAAGCATCTCCTACGGGTACACCGTAATACATGTCCCTGCGGACAGAGGTACTCCGTACAAATAGGTATAAAAAATAGGACTGGAGAAAGCTTTACTGACTTTCCCGTCCTATGTGCTTCTAACCAATGAACTCCACCC
>OFFT01000815.1_pt1 | contig 20847 bp, 19 predicted proteins | sample 1521581 | NCBI WGS metagenome assembly OFFT01 (sample SAMEA3504084, study PRJEB24116) | mouse gut metagenome | biome: mouse gut; feature: mouse-associated habitat; material: faeces | place: Denmark | collected 2011
AAGGGTCCGTAGGAGCCGACGAATCCGGGGTCACAGAATCGGAAGGCGCCATCCCTATGGACGAGGACTCCGAGCTGTCCGTAGCCTCGCTGCCTGCCTCGCTCATGCGCAGAAGCCCCTTCCCCATGGCCAGCGTCATGGGATCCGGTATGATGTTTTTCCCGACTTCCTCATAGGACGCGGACAGCACCTTGCTCTCCACCCACGGCACCGTGTCCTGCAGACTGGACTCCACCACCACGTCATTCTTCTTCGTGTCCTCCTGCTTGGCGTTCACTTCGCTTTCCTGCTTCACTTCGTTGGACACGTCTACCTTGCTATAGGAAATCTCCTTCTTCACTTCCACGGACTGCTGCTGGGTGGAAATGGCATAGCTGGCATATCTCTCGTCGCTCAGCGACTCCATGGCCACCTTGTAGGTGCCGGCCGCGATGTCCTTTTTATAGATGATTCCGTCCATATCGTCATCGGACCAGATGGCAGACTTGCCGTCAGGCCCCGTGACCGTCACGGAGAAAGGCACGTTCGCCACCAGTTTATCCGTCTTCTTATTGACGAACTTGATCTTCAGATCCTTTTGGATGGAAGTGAAGCTAGGCTGCACGGACACCTGCCTGTCATAACCGCTCTCCTCATATCCCGGCTTCGGCTCCTCCTCTCCATCGTCCGGAGTGATGGCCGAAGCGGTCAGCTTGGCCAGCTCAGCGTCCGCCACCGCCATCAGGCCCTTCTCCCCGATGGTGGTGATGCCGTCCAGCTGCTTGCCCACATCGGCGAAATCGGACACCTGTCTGTCCGTGATGCTGGCTTTGACGAAAACGCTCACCGTCAGAATCACCAGCACCAGCACGCCTAAGCCCGCCGCCACCGTGATCCGATCCATGGCATCCATGCCCCGGAGGAACCTGCCCACAGCCGCCAGGAAGCCCTCCGGCTGATTCTTCTGCGCTTTCCTGGGCTTGCCATCGCCGCTCCTCACAGGCCTGGAAGCGTAAGGGGCATCTTCCCGCCTGTAATATCCTGCCGACCCCTCCTCTTCCTGGCCATAGTAGTCAACATCCTCTTCCATCCCTCCCTCCGTTCCATAGTAGTCATCAGATTCCCGAAAATCCTCCGCGTAATAATCATCGCGCCTCCGGGAATCCGTCTCATAATACTCATCAGATTCCTCTAGCTCATCCGCCCCATAGTAGTCATGGGACTCCTCATAGCCGTCCTCTATTCCGAATCCGCCGAAAGACTCTCCCGAGCCTTCCCTCCCGTAGCCGTCGGCGAACGCCTCCTCATCCTCCTCCGCGGCGTAATACTCCCCGGAACCGGCAGGCTCCCAGCTTTCCTCCTCCGCCCCGTATCCTTCGCCGCCCTCCGGTTCCCAGGCTTCGTATCCGTAGCTGCGCCCTCTTCTTCCGGGCGCTTCCGCATACTCCTCATCCTCATAGTATGCCCCGTCCGCTTCGGATTCCTCCGTCCACTGCCCCTCCGGTTCTTCCTCATCCGCATAGGAATCCGCCCCGGCGTATCCCTCCTCCGCGCCGTCCCAGTCGTACTCCTGCTCTTCTAGCTCTTCCCAGTCCTGCGCTTTTTTATTAGAATGGCTGAACAACTTTTTCATCCTCAATATCCTTTCCCAATACGGAACTGTAATAATTCCGTAACATTATAGCACCCTTTTCCCGATTCTTCAAGTGACAAAGCCATTTCTTCATAATTTCTTAAGCTACTCGCCAGCAGACAAGAACCAGCCCCTGCCCCAGCTTCCCGCCATGCGGATGTCCTCCACATTCACGAACAGACTCCCGGCATATGGCGCGGCGCTGGCTCTATAGAACCTGGCAGACACGAGGAGACACTTCCTCGTCTCCCTGTTTCTCACCTATGCCGGCCATAAACCGATGGCCAATAATTTAGTCAAGCCAAATAACATGATTCAGCCTGACTAATATAATCATCCGATTGTAATGTTTTATCATCTACCTATAAATGCGTCACTATAATAAGGATATGCATAAATTTACCAAGGTGTATTATGGGAACCGCCTTCGCAGGGATGTCTGAACCACCATATCAGCCCGGTTCTGAATGATTCCGATTACATCGTCCAAAGATTTGGTGCCATCAAAGTAATATGCCGCTTCTTCCGCTATAATGTCTATGATCTCTCTTTCCCGGGCGCTCTCAGGTGCAAAATCAGTTTCATCAATGGCCTTCAACACTGCGTCTACCTGTTTCTGAGGAACGCAGTCAGCCGGTATGGGATTGCCGTCCACATAGATGTAAAGCTTTGTCCGGGTATAATAGCTCCCATCCTCCCGGCGCTGGGGATTCCCTTCACTGTCAAGGGAATAAATAGGGGTTGCCGCATCCTCTGCCTGGTTGAGGAGGATGCTCTTTTTCGTAGAAAAATAGGAGTCGCCTTCCTCTCCTGCCAAATAGAACTCCAGGAATTCCCATGCACCTTCCTTGTGTCCTGCCTGTGTCGCAATGGCCAGCGCATCTATTAAAAGCGCATATCTCCTTGGCCGCTGTACTCCCAGACCCGCCTTTTATCCCCCACATTCACATAATATACAATCCCCTCTGCTGTCTCTACTAAATACTCTTCCATCCAGCCGGCTTCGTCCCTGTATTCATCCGTGGATACTGTGTCTGTTACTTTCCCTTCTCCGCCAATCCTTAAGATGCTATCATCCGTCAATGTAATGCCTCTTAGTCCAGGAAAAGATACCGGAAAATGTCCATAACCAAAATCCCTGGCTCATCCCTACCCAATCAGCCCAATCATGCTGTCAGGCACTATTCCCGCAGTATGGAGCGGGCTCCTTTTCCCTATTGCTTTATCAAGGATTTCTCTCTCGGGATCTCCAGGTTCGATACGATAGCTCTTTCGGATACCCCCATCCTCATACCCTTGTTTCGCCACATAGTTCACCCCATGCTCCCCATCCGCCAGCGTCAGAGAGCCCGCCTGGACCAGATGGGCCAGACGGCTCAGGTGGGTGACAAATAAGAGGTGGGAATGGGTATGGGAGAATGCCCCCAGCACCTCCCCCATAATATCGGCTCCCTCTTCCTCCGAAGTGGACGAGAGGATTTCGTTCATCAGAACCATACTGCCTTCCCTGAGATGTCCCGCCATCTCCCGGATGTCCACCAGTTCCTGCTCCAGCTTCCCATGCACCGTGCGGATATCCTCCACATTGGCGAACAGGCTCCCGATATAAGGCGCTGCGCTGGCTCGATAGAACCCGGCGGGCACGAAGAAGCCAAGCTGCATAAGAATCTGCGCCGACCCAATCGCCTGGAGGAAAGTGGTCTTGCCTCCACTGTTGCAGCCTGTTATGATGCTGATTTTCCCCCTATCGCTCCCGTAGTCATTTCCCTGGACCCCGCAGGGCTGCCCCGGTTCCAGATCCGTTCCGCATTTCGACAGCAGCCCCACGGGATACAGCTGCCCAAACTCCAAAAAGCATCCCCGCCCAACCTCTATTTTGGGCATGCATGATGGGACGCCCAGCCTGCGGTACATGTCAAGAAGCTTAATCCCTGCCTGGTAATAGGTCAATTCCTGCCGCATCTTTTGGAAAGCCCCTACGATGGCGCCGTTGATCCGGGAAGCCAAGTCGCAGAGCTTCACCACTGTCTTCGCATAGATTTCGTTCATGTTATTCCGAAGAATCAGGTTCCCCTCACCCGAGATCAGGTAGTCCCCGTCTACCACCTTCCGCTTCAGCACCCCTTTTTCCTTCAACATATAGTAATTCTCCGGGAAAAGACGCTGTATCTCTACCCGATTCATGACCTGCCCGCAGGTATACTCCACCTGATACCCAACCGCCCCTGCGTCCAGAACCTCCTCCAAGAGCCCGATGACTTCCTTCAGCTTGACCTTATATGTGTCCTCTCCCAGAAAGCCTACCAGCCTGTTCAGGGTATCTGAACGGAATTCCGCTTTCAAGTTAGCGGAACAGATTGTCAGGTAGTTCTGCTGAAGGACGCTGATGTGCTCCTGCAGAATCTTGTGGACAGGTTCGCAGGCTCCCCATATGCTCACCCGTTTTCTGGGGACATTGTCCGTCAGACGGCTGCAGAATTCCATGCAGCCTATTATAAAAGAAGGATTCTCCGCTAAATCTTTGCATATTTCCTGGCGAAAGGCAATGACCTCCCTGTCCGATGGCAGGTGCTCGATTTCATCGCAGAGAATATCGTACTCTATCCGGCTGACAGTACCGTCCAGAACCAGTTCCTCCAACTGCAGGTCATGGATCAGATTCCCGCCCACCTTCACGCCCTCCATCCCCTGCTGCCTTTTCTCTTTACTTGGATACAACAAATCAAAATAGAACATCCCTGTCCCCGCCCCCTTCTCCAGATTCTATCACCTGGAGCAGCTGCCCATATGTAACTTTGCATTTCTCTGCTATGTCTTTGGCATAAGATTGGCGGTAAGGCTCCATCCGAAGAATCCTGAACGTCCGCCCCGCATGCCCTTCGTCCTTTGCCACCTCCGCCACAAGGCTATAGAAGCCTCCCTCCTTCAGCCTGTCGCTGATTTCATGAAAATGGGTCACAGCCCCGCCCACACAGCGCCTTCTGTGGAATTCCTGCAGCAGTCCGCACAGCAATGTCACCGCCTCCGTCCGCCGGGTGCTGGTGAAACTTTCATTCAGCAGCACCATATCCCCGTCCTCCAGGCGCTCCATCAGCTTTCGCATCCTTTCCATCTCCTGCCCGAACCGCCCCGTCGCCGCCTCGCCTTCGTCGTCCCTGCTGAAATGGGTATGGATGTTCCCCACCACCCCCAGGACAGCTTCCCTGGCCGGAACGAACATCCCAATCTGTGCCAGATGCTGTACCAGCCCCACACTCCGGATGTATGTGGTCTTGCCCCCCTGATTCGCCCCTGTCAAAAGGAATATATGCCCTTCCCCATCGAAGCGGAAGTCATTAGGCACCGCCTGGAAGCCCTTGCCTTCCCGGAACTGGTTGATTCCCAGCACCATGTCATAGGCATCTTCCACCTTCCAATCCCCACCGGATCCACATACCGGCAGAACGAAAGGGAATCCCTGTCCCTCATACTGCTTCCGAAACCGGACACAGGAAAGATAGAATGTCAGTTCGTTTGCCAGCTGTATAAAGGGCTGGAAATCATAGGTTATGAAGGCTTCATACAGCTTTTTGGTATTCTCTTCCAGCCCCGGATGCTGCCTGCAGACATGCTCCTGAATCTTCTTGTCGAGACAGGTGATGTCCATGTCCTGGTACACCTTGACAGGATATTCGTAATCGTCCAGGAAAAAGGAGACGGCGGCCTTTAACCGATCCGTGAACGAAGGGAGCGTCCCCTCCATCGGATCGATTACCGCGCTATGGCATGCCTGATTCTGTCCTTTATTCAAAATGAGACTGGACGGCATATATCGGTAAAGCGTCTCCAAATAATCTCGCAGGCGTTTCTTCTGCTGCTCCGTCTCATATCCGGTCACGCCCTCTCCCAGCTTTCTGATTCCTGCCGCAACAGATGTCCCCTTGGGAATCAGGCTCTGCCCCTCCAGCCTGACATAAGATTCCCCCATACGGGACAGGAACTTCTCAAGCATCTGCAGAAAGAATATCTCTCTTCTCATCTCATCTTTTATGCGGAAGATGCGCGCCATCTCCTTCTGCGCCTCATATACACAGGACACCGCTTCCAGAGCGATGTCATATAGCGCCCCGTCCTCAAAGAGCCTCTCCAGGATTCTCTGCCTGTATTCGATTGTAGATTCCCTGCTGCAGGAGTATAGGAAGACATCTCTGAAGTCATATCGTTCCCCAAATCCCCCCCATTTGCAGACCTCATCGTATACATATTCCAGATGCAAGTCATAAAGGTACTCCTTGTCCCGAATCCCTATGTCCCGGAGCCATTCCTTATAATATGCTTCCCTGTCCCATAACAGACTGAAAAATTCAATCTCCATAAGCCTCTCTCTGTTTCCTGAACATGGCCGCATAGATGCCGTCCTTTTCCATCAGCGTCCCATGATTCCCCTCTTCGCATATGAATCCCTGATTCAGCACGAATATCTTGTTGCACACTGTAGCCTGGGAGAGACGATGGGATACGGTCAGGGATATCTTCCCCTGGGTATAACCGTAGAAGTTCCGGTAGAGCTCCTCTTCCATCTTCACGTCCAGATTGGCGGCAGGCTCATCCAATACAAGAATCTGGGCATCTTTATAGACTGCCCGCGCGATTCCCAGGCGCTGACCCTCACCCCCGGACAGCTCCACCCCGTCCTCCGAAAAAAGCCTGGAGATATGGGTGTACTCCCTCTCCTTTAACCCTCCTGCCAGCTCTTCCAGCCCTACTTTCCCCAGGCAGTCCCAGAGCCTGACAGAGTCTTCTTCCCCCTGTTCCATCAGGCTCACATTCTCACTAACGGGGAAGGCGAACACAGTAAAATCCTGGAACACGGCAGCAATCAATGCATAGTACTGCTCCTTTGGAATCGTTTTTATGTCTATGCCGTTTATGCAGATCCGGCCTGCGTCCGGCTCGTAGAATCTGCACAGCAGCTTGATGATGGTGGTCTTGCCGGAACCATTGGCTCCTACCAGCATAGCCCTGTCCCCTCTGTACAGCCGGAAGGAGACATCTCGCAGCACCTTTTCGCCAGTTTCCGGGTAGGAGAAGCTTACGTTCTCAAAGAAGATGCTTTCCACTATGGCAACACTTTCTGCCATCGCCATACTTGCCGCATCATCGGACTCTTTTTCCGCAGCGGCATACCTGTCCTCTCGCGGCTGGGCAATCCTGTTAAAGTCGCCGCAGTAGAGCAGTTTCTGGCTGAATTGGAACAACTGATCCGCCACCCCGGAAAGGGTGGAGGAGAGCAGGGTGATGGCGGAGAAGTACAGGGTGAAGTCCGCAATGTCCAGCCTGCCCTCCCTGTAGTAACCGGACAGCGCCAGCAGGATGAGGATATTCTGTAAGGCCACGGCAAGCATCTGCAGCCCCTCGAATAGGTTGTAACGGTGAAAGGTCCGCAGCTGTATGCTGACCATCCTGTCCCGGAAGGCGCGAATCTTGCCGAACAGCCATTCCTGCGCGTTTTCAACCCGCACTTCCTTTGCCGCGCCCTCATTGTAATACTGCAGATAGTCCAGATAGCTCCCCACCTTATTGTTCTCTGCCTCTTCCTCCCGCAGTCCCCTCTCATATCGGAACCTCAACAGCGCCAAAACAATCTTCAGGCTCAGGGTGAAGCCCACCAACAGAAAGAACAGAAAGTTCACTCTTATGATGATATAGCCCAGTCCCAGGATGGTCAATGCCGCAGAGAACAGGTTCTGCAGGATAGCCATGATATCGGAAAGCTCCGCCACATTGCCCGCCAAGGCGATTTCCTCCCTGTATCTGGCATTCTCAATCTCGCTGATCCGCGCGTTCATAGCCATCTTTCCGATTTCCAGCTGGAGACGGGATTTGAACCGGGCTACACTCAGATCCGCCCCCCATGTGAGGAAATTCCTGGCCACATTCGCCAGAACCAAGATTGCCACATACAGGCCTATCACTGCCAGAATCTGCCTGTATTCCTTCCCCTCTGTCAGGAACTGGATGATGGCCTTCGGCAGCCATACGCCTGTCAGCGGAATGGACGAGGTGACCAGAATCAATGGTACCATATAGACATAGTACATGGGCTGGTACCTGCCCAGCAGGCGAAAAGCGCCTGAGACCCTGCCCATTCTTCTGTTCCCTCTATCCCTCATACAGTCCGTCCCCTCCTGTGTAGTACTTTGCCTGGGTCTCATACATGTCCCTGTATGTCCCCTCCCTATCCATCAGCTCCCGGTGGGATCCGCTCTGAATCAGCCTGCCATCCTCGAATACCAGGATGCGGTCGCTGTACCTGGTGGAGGAGAGCCTGTGGGAGACCATGATTGTGGTATTGTCCTCCGATATCCTGCGCATCCTGGAGAACAGGTCATACTCAGAAAGGGGATCCAGAGAACTGGTGGGCTCATCCAGAATCATCATACCCCTGTCCCTGCACAGGGCTCTGGCCATGGCAAGCTTTTGCCCTTCCCCGCCGGAAAGCTCCACCCCTTCCGGATCCAGGTTCCTGTACAGGCTGGTATCAAGCCCTCGGGGCAGTCTGCCCACCCGCTCCAGTATCCCGGCCTGTTCCATGGCCTCTTCCAGCGCCCTCCTGTCCGTCTCTCTGTGGAAGCACAGGTTCTCCCGGACGGAATAGGCATAGAGGAAGAAATCCTGCAGCACGATGCCTATATGTTCGTAGTACTCCTTTGAAGAAAGTTCCCTTATGTCCGTGCCGCCCACCTTGATGGTTCCGGAGGTAGGTTCGTACATCCTCAGGAGCAGCTTGACAATGGTAGTCTTGCCCGCCCCGTTAGAACCCACGAAGCTCACCTTCTCCCCCGGCGCAATCTGGAAGCTCACGTCCTCCAAAGCCATTTTCCCGCTGCCCGGATACCGGAAGCTGACATGCTCGAACTCTATGGCGGCCGCTCCTGCGCCGCAGCTCCTCCCGATATCTGCGCTTCGGTATACCCGACTGTTGTCCGCTATGAAGCTGTCGTATTCATCCATGATGTCTATGTATCCGCATGTCTCTTTCAGATAGGCCACATTGTCAAAGAAGCCTGCTATAATAGAGGCAAAGAGCGTCGTGGCTGACAGCAGGATGGTATACTCCGCAATGGAGATTTCTTTCTGATAGACCATGCGGGAAAAGACAACCAGCATGCACAGAAACTGCATGGCATAGAAGAGATACGACACGCTCTGCCTCCTGGCTCTGCCCATACCCAGCCTGCCGAGCTTCCCAATCTGGCTCTCGGCGTTTTTTGAGTACTTCTGGGACATCAGCTCCGCCCCGTCATAAATCCTGATGTCTTTGGCATAAGGGTACTCGGTCATAACTTTATACAGATAGTCGCTCTTCTGTTCCTCCTTGGCTACGTCCTGTCTGTACTGGCTCTCCGCCTTCTTCTGGCGGAAGGACATGGCAACTACGGGAACGGATAGCAGAAGGATACACAGAATCAGCAGCGGATTAATGGTTGCAAACACAGAAAAAATGCCGATGTATTTCACTAGATAGGACATTAGATTCCCCAATGTATTGATATACATAGATGGCATGATATGCATGGAACGTCTCTTCAGGCTAAGGAAGTCACCTGTCTGGATGTAGGGGAAATCCACCTCCAGGGATTGCCTGGCATATCTGTACTGGACAGCATTGGTGGACTTCCTTGCCTCCCTGTTCCTCAGCCATGTCAACAGCTCCCTTACCAAAGAAATCCCCGTATGCACCAGCACATAATACAGGATAACCGCTGATACCCTTTTCCTGTCGTGTCCTGTCACCAGGGCATCGATGACGGCACCAATCCCCACGATATCCACCATAGGAATCAGCGCATCGAACAGGCTCTGTCCCATCACTATCAGGAACAGCCTCTTTTCGCTCACCCATGCTGCTTTCAACAGTCTCTTTCCTTTTTCCATGCCATCCCCTCCGAGCCGTACAGCAGTTTCTAAGGCGCTTTAAAAACCGCTGTCCAATCACCGAATGCATGCTTTATATGTTCCTTTTTCCAAAAAGCGTTTTTATATACGCCAGAAATTAATTTTCTTGCATATCCTCTTCAGCAAGCTCACCATTCCGAAAAAAGGAATTATATACTAACATGCACAATTAGCAGTACCCCCATTAGCATCACAGCTAGGCGCATCATTACTTCCACCCGTCTCTCCATATCCATATAGCTCAATATTTTCCGAATGCCTGATTGACGGTTTGGTCAATTCTTTCTTTTCCAGTTCCATGCATTTTACCTCCGTTAATAAATATTTTTAATATATATAAAGCGCCTTATATATTAATAACATGTCATATTATGTCTTTTCATCTACTAGATATTTTCACATGCATTTAATCAGCAGCAATTATTAAGCCACTTATAATATTATATATTTTGTCAAAGGAATCAAAATTATCAAACATTAATAAATCATCTGGAATTTCGATACTAAATTCTTTTTCTAGTTGAACAATCAATTGTATAAACCGAAAAGAATCTGTTATGTAATCCCTTGCCTCCATCAAATCATCCATTTCTCTGTAAATGTAAATATCAGCATTTTCAAAAGCTTTATATACTTTTTCCATGATTTCTTCCTGATTCAAAATCTATCACCTCCATCAGCAATATCAAATTCTTTATATTTATCTAAAATACATAAAATAACATCAATATTTTCTTTCAAAAAAGAACATGCTTTCTCATTTCTATTTTTCTTAGGACATGGATCTCCTGTGCAAACTGGCGCAAAAAAACATGAATAATACTCTTTGCAATTATATCTATCTGATATATAACTGTACCATCTATCTAAAAGAGTAATCTTACCATCGTTTAATATTCCAACTTGATTATTTTTATCTTCAAAGTCGATTGTACACTTAAAAACAGAACCATCCGCCTTAATGACATAATTATTATTTTTACCTCCATAGCATAATCCCATTCCAGGATTCAACATATCTCTTTTTAAATTTAGACCTTTAGGCTTATCGTATATTAATTTATAGATTAATGCCATGGGATTCTCTCTATTATCCAAAATATCTTTTTTTAAATCCTGAGCTACTTTCCCTTCAATATTCTTCACAGTATAAAATGATATATTAAACCTATAGTCATAAAGAAACTTTTCTATCGACCTATAAAATTCGTCAAACACACTGTATAATTTTTCCGTGAAGTTTACTCTAATTGTTATTTCAAAATCATTCCGCTTAGACTTCATAATTTTATTAAGGTTATCCATTATCTGTCGATATGTACCACCTCCATTTTTTAAATACCTTTGACTATCATGTAAAGCTTCTGTCCCATCTACTGTTATCTGAAATTTTTTAATATTACAGTCCAACATTTCTTCAAAAGTATCATAATCTAATAAATAAGCATTTGTCGTCATATCAGCACTATACCTTCTTTTATAAAATCGACTTATTTTAAGAAAGTTCTTTGACAAATACAACAAACATTCCCTGTTTATTAATGGTTCCCCTCCAAACCAACTTACATGTAATCCAGTAAAATTTTCAATTTTATTTCCCACAAGCTTTAATATTTCTTTTTGTGTTTTTTCTGACATCTTATTCAAGACATGATTTTCATAACAATATTTGCATGCAAAATTACATGTCTCTGTTGGATTGATGGTTAATCTTAAAACTTGCGGCGACATTATTCTGTAATATTGATTGTCTAATAATTTATTTTCGTCCACAAAATCAGGTATAATAATACCCTTTTCCTTTAAAAAAATTTTTAGGCAATTTGATAAATCGTTTATATTACCTTTTAAAAAAATAGCAATATTACTTTGATTAACTATTTTGCAAAAGCTATACTCGCCAACATAGCTATTATATAAAAGTAATTCTTCTTTTTCATTATAAGTCGCTTTTGTAAACTTTGATATTTTATCCATCCCTTAATCCTTTCAAATTATATTACCAGAACATTTTAGCATTATTAAAATAATTAATGCTAACCTTCACTTCACTATCTATTTCATAATAACTTTTATCTCTCATTTTAAAACCTTTAGGATTTAATCCCCAGTATAATTGCTCTTTTTTCAATGCATTTGTACCATTGTAAGCAATAAATCTGAATCTAAAGATATTTTTTATCCAATACAGTTGTATGTTTTTAACATGTTTGGAGTCATCTGCAACCAAAATAGGCATCTTTCCATTCACATATAAATTCCGCATTTCATATAGATTTAACAATTCTCCTCTTTCACCAAAATAAAATGTACCAAATGATGCATCCACTACTACCCACTTTTTCAATTTATTTACATACACTTCCGTAACACAATGACATTCATTATTATACAAATCTGACGAAAGACACACCACCCATCTGGCTTTAAAACCCACTGATAATAACATCTGACAGAAAATATATGAAATATATCTACAGTTTAATGCATATCCCTTATTTCTGGCATCATTGATTATTTCTGAAAATGATAAATTATCATATGTTTTTTGATTAAGGCTTTTCCCTTCAAAGTTCAGCATGTCATATGCATATTTTTTTAAAAATATCAGATATTTTATTTCGTCATCGCCTTCTTTTAATATATCCAGATTCATTTGTTTCCTAATATCAACTAAATTAGGCGAATTCACATCTTCATATGCTATTATTCTAGGAGATATAGAATTACAATTCTCAAAATCAGAATACTTTTTCAACATCTCAAAGTAATCCCATATAGAGCCCTCCGTTTTCATCAAATACTCTATTTCACATTTCTTCAATTTATCAACATTTGTCAACATATAATAACACTCCCACTTGCTGCATCCTTTTCACACTATATATGGTGTCAAAATCTTGTTGTGGCAGCATAATATGGTATAGAGCATACGCAGAATATACTTTGGGCGCTCAAACCAATTTTCTATACAATAGTTGAGCCAAAACACTAACAGGTACTTATAAGCATGGTTGCCTTTCCAAAAAATGACGCAAAACGTTTCGTTCCTCCTCCATCAGCTCCTCCATACAGTTCAGAAGCGAAACAGCCGTCTCTTCCTTGTATTTGATATAGAGCTTCAGCACCATATTCCTAATTACAAGAGCCTTCTTTGCAATCCATGTATACCGTTCCAAGAAAACTTCCTCCACCTCCCCCTTTTTTTCAAAGTATGCAAAGGTATGGCAGAGACTCTTTTTATGGTCAAGCAAAGCGCAAAAGCACCGGATATCCTTCTTGAAACCTTTCCCTTTCGTCTGGATGATTCCTTCCACATACGCAATCAGGTAGCGGTAGTTCTCAAATCCATATATCCAATCCTCTCCTCGCTCCCGCCCGCCGAACGCCGGGGCAATGTTCAGATACTCTCTTATCTGGGCTACAAAAATCCTCATCGGAAACCCATACCCAAAACGGTCTTCTGTGGGAGCAATCAATAAGATACTGTCATGGAGATCCAGCTTCACATTATCCGGGACATAACTACCATATCCCGCCCTCATCTCCTCATAGGTGCAACGGATATCTGTCCTGTATTTCCCATCTATGGCATTGTCGCACAGCAGGAACTCCCTCTTCCCATCATCATATCCATACACCATAACCTCATGGTTCGAGCAATGCCCCATCCCATAAAAGCTCAGATACCCTCGGTCAACGTTTAGCAGAATATAATATCCCTCTTCGATATATTGCCGAATGAACGAAACTATAGTATCCTCCGCGACCTCTTTACGCCGGTACTTATAAAAATCCAGAAAGGGACATTGGTAGAACATGTTCAACCCACATTCCCGGTTCTGCACTATGCTCAGTTCATAAAGGCAGAACGGGGCACCCGGCTTGTATCCGATGATATTATTGTAATTCGCTGCAAGCCATATCCCCTCTCTGTCCACGGCATCAATCACCGCGAGCAAATCTGCCAAAAAGCCATAGGTATCCAGCAAGGGAGTCTTGTTTAAAAATAATTCTTTTCTCATGTCGTCTTTCATATCTTCTCTAAAATAGTTTTTGGACTACAAACAACTTGTCTTCATTATACTACATCTACAACTTACATGTCAACAATATTTTACTACATACAACCCTAGTATTTCATCCGGTTAGTAACGACACTTTACAGTGCTGGAAAAATTTGTTATACTCCATTAAAAACGGTATTGGAGGATGCAGATATGCCACGCTACATTGTCACGCTGACAAACGATGAAATCCAGGAACTGAAAGCCTTAATACAGAAAGGCGGAAAGGGCTACCGCATAAGGCATGCGCAGATACTACTGAAGCTGGACCAAAAACCTGAAAACAAGGCATGGACATATGACCGTATCAAAGACGCATATGGAGCTTCCCGCACCACTATTGCAGGCATTGCGCAGCGGTTCGTCATGGAGGGGATGGAGGCAGCCCTTGGGCGGAAGGCGCAGGAAAACCGCCGCCGCAAGGTAACCGGCGATGTGGAGGCACGGATATGTGCCATAGCCTGTTCGGAACCCCCGGAAGGAGCATTGCGCTGGACCATGCAGGCAATCGCGGATGAGCTGATCCGCCTGGAAGTGGTCGATTACATTACGGACACAACCGTCTGCGAGGTCATGAAAAAAACGAAATCAAGCCGTGGCCCGTAAAGGAATGGTGCATTCCGGAAGCAGACGCCGAATTCGTGGCGAAGATGGAGGACGTGCTGGAGGTATACCAGCGCCCGTACGATCCCCTCCGTCCTGTCGTCTGTATAGATAAAACGAACAAGCAGCTTATAAAGGAAACCCGCATCCCCTGCGAACCGGGCCATCCTGAAAAAGTAGATTCCGTGTATGTCCGCAACGGTGTTGCTGATGTATCCATGGTATCCGAACCCCTGGCAGGCAGGAGGGAAACTGTTGTGGCGCAGACCCGCGCAGCACTGGATTTTGCAGATATTCTCCAATATACTTCCGACACCCTGTACCCACGGACGGAAAAAATAGTCCTTCCGACAATCTAAATACCCATCCTCCGGCTTCATTATATAAGGCCTTCCCGCCGGAAGAAGCACGCAGGCTGGCAGGACGCTTTGAATGGCATTACACGCCAAAACATGGGAGCTGGCTGGACATGGCAGAGATTGAAATCGGCATCATGAGCTGTCAGGCTCTGGGGAAGCCGCTGCCAGATTTGGAAAGCTTTAAACAGCAGGTTCGTACATGGACTATCAGGCGTAATGCAGAATGTGCAAAAATCAACTGGCAGTTTAAGACGCAGGATGCACGAATTAAGTTGGCCAGGTTGTATCCGGTTATAGTTTAGAAACTAACCGGATATAGCACTAGTACTACAGCGAACTTTTGATGGCCTGCGCTCTTTTTCTGATATAATGAAAGAGAAGGGGGTGGTATTACGATGAATCCAACCATGTTTGATCCAATTGCTTTAGAACACTGGTATTCCGGTGATGAAAACAGTCTTTTACTTCAAACAGAACTGGAAAAATATTTTCAGAATTATCTTCCCTGCTCCCGTTCAGACCACAAAGGAAACTGTTCCGAACATTTATATCGGGGCTGTTAAGCCCGCTGGAACGTAAATCCATCGAACCGGTTGCACTCCATTTTTCCGGGGAGAAGTATGTCCGCCCCATGCAGCAGTTTTTTTCACGATCCCCTTTTGAGGAACAGCCCCTCCTGGATATTTACCAGGAACTGCTTTCCAAACAGGTTGGGCAGGCCCCCGGTATGCTGTCCGTAGATGATACGTGTTTTGTGAAAAAAGGGAAACATCCCGCCGGGGTGAAGCGCCAGTACTGCGGCCGCCTGGGCAAAACGGAAGACTGCCAGCCCGGCGTATCCCTTGCTTTTGCGGGGGGGCAACGGGTACGGCCTTGTGGACTATGAACTTTACCTTCCGCAGGAATGGTTCGGGAAAGATTTTGCGCAGCTGTACAAAGATTGCCATATTCCGGAAGAAAAAACATTTCCACAAAAAATGGGATTGCCGTAAGGCTGCTGAACCAGGCAGTACACAGCGGTCTGTTTCAGGTCCGGTGGGTTGGTTGTGATGCGGCATACGGGAATGGCCATGCCTTCCTTGACGGACTGAAACTGCCGGAAGGGGTATGGTATTTTGCGGCAACAAACGCAAAAGAGCAGGTATTTCCTGAATACCCTCAGATGTCTTACCCGGAATCGAAAAGGGGCCGCCCCAGAAAGCATCCGGTATTGTCCACTAAGCCGGTATCGGTACGTGAAACCGCAGAGGACAGTTCCGTCCCCTGGGAAAGCGTTGTACTGGCAGAAGGAGCGAAAGGCCCAATCCTTGCAGGGAGGAAATGTATGCCCTGTTATCCCTGCCGTAAAGACGGGAACCGCAGTTATGTGAAGCCGGGGCCGGAGATATGGCTTTATTTAAGGAAATATGCAGATGGGGAAATAAGATATTTCGTTTCCAATGCCCTGGTAACTCCGTCATATGCTGTTTGTGATGATAGCACATCTGTTTACGATTTATATGCGGGAAGTCTTTAAAAAAAGAGATTCCATTGACCATGCCGATGGTAGTTAAGCTGATGCATGGAATTATAACCTATACAGTTATAAATATGAAAGCGATTGTATGTTACCATATACGCAGGAACCATTGTGCCTATCTGGCTCATAGAAGGACCACGCTTTCAAAAAGTTCGCTGTAATACTAGTGGAGGAAGGTTTTTGCCGTAATATTTTTATTCTCCAGAGCTGTCCTGCATCCTACCGTCCTCCTTATGGCTAAGTCCCCCTGCCGATACTTTGTTTGCAGATCCCCCCGCTGAAATGGGTGGATGTCTTAAAAACAATTCAAAAAAATGCAGGAACAAATATCTTGACATACATACCAGCAGTATGTCAGAGGGAGAGGGGGAAACATGGCAAGAAACAGGCATCCGGAAGAAACTGTTAAACTCATATTAGATGTGGCCTTCCGCCTATTTATGGAAAAGGGGTATGAGCATACTTCCATTCAGGATATCATAAATAATTTAGGCGGCCTGAGCAAAGGTGCCATCTATCATCATTTTAAGTCAAAGGAGGATATTTTACTTGCTGTTATAGATAGGATGACAGCTGAATCTAATCAGATGCTTGCAGACATCCGTGACCGTTCTGACCTTACCGGCAGGGAAAAGATGAAGGCCATTTTCAGGGAATCCATCAACCGGTCGGTACAGAACGATATTTTTACAGTGGCTCCGGATTTTCATAATGACCCGAAACTTCTTTTCAGCCTTTTGCATGACACCATAGATAATGCAGCGCCAAACTATATTTATCCCATTATCCGGCAGGGGATTTCAGACGGCTCCATCAAAACGGATTACCCGGAGCAATTGGCCGAACTGATTTTGCTTGCGGCAAATGTCTGGATGAATCCAATGATATTTGACAGTACGGTGGAAGAATCCTACTGTAAGTTTATGGTATTCAGGCAGATGCTCCAAGGCTTTGGCCTGGATATTGTAGATGACGAACTATTAGGGAGATTGCAGGAACTGGCATCTATCTATCAGAAGAACAAGCAATAGAAAGCATATTTTCTGATTAGGAATTGTCGGAAAATAACTGCTGCAATTGCTTCAGGCAAAAGCCCGGAAATACAATAAAAATTGCTATAAACTTGCAGCAGTTATTTGTAGACACTTCCTTAAAACCCGCTGGAGAAAAGGGAAATTGTGAAAAGAGTATGAAGAATCTTTTTTTCGCGTTAATAATATAGACTTTCTTCTTCCATAATAGTAAAATGAGAAAAGGAAAAGAAACGGAGAACACATATGAAAAACGACAAGCCATCCCAAGATTCCCAGCAGCTCTATAAAATACCGGACCTAGACATCATCGACCTGGAACAGGAGCACGCCGCCGACGGCAGCGCCCAGGACTCCCGGCAGGGAGACGGCGAAGAAGACGGCATCCGCACAAAAAAGAGGACGCCCCTGTCTTACCTGAACCTGCATGTAGTCCTGTTGGTGGTCTTTTTGCTCTTTGTGGCAGGCCTTATCTATAAGATTGCCAACTTTGGCGTGCTCATCAACCTGGATGAGATTTTTGCGGACGGGCCCGGGGAATACAGCGACACCTTCGACACTTTCGTCCCGCTGCTGGACGCGGACAATAATCCGGTCTTCAAGGATTACAGCCAGGGTTCCCTGATCCTGGCCTTCGGAAACGCGCCTTTCGCCGACGACCGGGACTCCAAGGACAATCTGGTGAACCTGATGCGGGACAAGACCGGCGCAAATATCGTCAATTGCTCCATCAGCGGCAGCTATCTGGCCGCCCAGGAAGCGGAGCTGAACGCGGAAACCAACCCCTGGGACATCTTCAATTTCTACTGGCTCTGCCACATAGCGGCCCAGGATGAGCCGGTCTGCGAACAATATCTGAAGGGACTGGAAATCCTGGGAGACAGCGCCCCGCCGGAAGCAAGGGATGTGTATGATTTCCTGACCAGCGTAGACCTGAACGAAGTAGACGCAGTCGTAGTCATGTATGACGCCAGCGACTATCTGGCGGGACATGAGATGTACAATGACTTGAATGCCACAGACCTCACCCAGTTCACGGGCAACACGGAAGCCGGTATTGAATACCTGCAGTATTTTTATCCCAACATCCGCATCATTGTCATGTCCCCCACCTATGCCTACGGGCTGGACGAGAACGGCAATTATATCAGCAGCGACATCCAGCGGTATGGCCAGGATGTGCTGAGCACCTATGTCATCAAGCAGTACGCCTCCTGCGCCTCCCGGAGCGTCACCTTTGTGGACAATCTGTACGGCACCATCACGGAGGACAATGCGGACGAATACCTGACAGACCATCTGCACCTGAACGTAAAAGGCAGAAAAAAAGTAGCCGAGCGCTTCGATCACGCGCTCAACTACTTCAAGGACGCCGTGTCAGATTCGCCGGAATGACCAGCTCCACCTCCGGATCCCGGTAGATGACATAGCCGTCCGTCTCCTGGAAGAGAATCCAGCCATAGCTCTCCGGGCTTGCCGTGACTTCCTGTCCTGTGGGGAATATCACATAGTGGCAGGCCTGGCTAGAGGCACCAGCTCCTCCATGTCGATGACTTCCCGCTCCATGGCATCGCAGAGGGCATTATCATGGCCCCAGGACTTCATCACCATCTCCCGGCCATAGGGCATGCAGGTGGTAGGGGAATACTGCCGGACATAGGGCGTCAGCTCCAGCGGAAACGCCGCCATGACCTCCCGCCCCGGCACCTGGATGACGTCGCAGATATGAATCACGGCCTCCGGCATGTGGTATAAATTCTCCGCCCGGGAAAACCGCGGGCTGCTGTACATGAACCCTCCGGATACGGCGATGGCTCCCACCATGCACAGGGCGGCCAGGTCCGCCCGGAGTTTTTTCCCGCCCCGCGCCAGCTGGCCGTAGACGCACACGCAGACATAGGCAATGGTGGCGCTGACAGGGAGCAGCCACAGAATCCGCCAGTAAATGTCGCTCCCCACCACGCCGTGCACCAGCTTCACGGACAGGGGGTTGAAGTACACCAGCAGCAAGGCTATCGGCACATAGAGGAACAGAATCCTGACATGCATCCTTTTCTCATTGATCCACAGGTATATCAGGGATATCAGATACCATATCACGATCATCCCTGTCCCCATGTAATTCCGGAACAGTTCCATCACATCACTCCACATAACTCCTCCGTTGATTTCTGTCGCTGCCGCTTTCCCAGCAGCCAGTCCTTTCCTATCCCCCGACGCTCCCCGGACAGCCGCTTGTCCGGCACGGCAGCCCCATTGCGCTTCACGGTTTTATTCCAAGATCAGATACAGCAGCCCATATAGGATACAGGGCGTGCAGCAGGCCGCCAGCAGAAGCATCACCTTCCACTTACGGTAGAAAACCGCTGTCAGCAGGCCCACGATGCCGACCATGATGCAGGTCAGCATCGCCCCCATGGTGCTGCACAGGCACCCGGCCGCCGCGGCCGCCGCCAGCAGCAGATAATATCCGACCGGTATCTTCTCCCGCTCCTGAAGCTTCTTCAGCAGCATCAGGGCTATCAGCAGCACAAACGGGAACACGATGCTCCCCAATGATGCCTTGCCCTGCCTGCTCCGGCCAATCAGGAAGACCTCTGTGGTATAGACGGAATAATTGCCGAACAGCACCAGGATTTCTGAAAAAATCAAAAACAGGGGCTGCTGCCCGCCCTTTTCCGGGAACAGCTGAACGCTGAACAGGTAATAAATCCCGTAGGCCATGGCAATCAGCGCCACCGGCAGCACCGTCTGGGCCAGAAGCACCGGCCGCATCCCCGACACCCTGGCCAGAAAAGCCATCCAGACGGAAAATGGCGCCAGCCCGTGCCTGGCATCCAGCATCGTCTGCCCGCCGGTATAGGGGAGCACCCGGAACATGGTATCCGAACTCTCCGCAATGCTGGCAACGGCTACGTAATAGGCATCGTCCGAATCCTCATAGACCAGCCGCACCGCCTGCACCAGCTGGAACAGCAAAAGCCCCCAGAAGACCAGCCAGAGCAGCGCTCCCGGGCCCCTCTCCCGGGCCTTTCGGGCCTGGCCTTCAGGAACCTGGGGCGGCAGCGCCCTCGCTTTTTTTCTGCGGAACATCCACAATGCCCCGGCCAGCAGCACCATGGCCGCCGTATATCCCAGGAACAGCCGCACCAGCCATCGGAAGCTCTGCTGCCTCAGGATAAGGGGCACGCAGATGGCCTGGAACCCGGCCCACAGCAGGAACTGGCCGCTGACCCATCGGAAGATGAGGCCCTGTCCGCCTTTCTCCCGGAAAGCGAACAGGCTTCCCACAATGGCCGGGACCACCAGCAGAAACAGCGCCAAAATCAACAGTTGCAATACCACGATTCTCATATCCTTTCCTGCCGACCGCTGCCCAGGGCTGTCAGCGGCCAGCACAGCCACAATTGGTTGATGGAGATTACAAGCCTGTAATCCATCTGTCCCGCGCCGCGCAGGACCAGCAGCGCTATCAGCAGGCCGGACACGGCGATGCAGATTCCCGGAAAGAGTACCCGTTTCCTTCCGGAGAGCTTACCCTCTGTCATGTCGCTCCGGCTGCCGCCATCGCCCGGCTTCTCCGGGCCCCTTTGATTTTCCGCCTCGCTGCGGCCGCTTCGTTCTGCGGCTTCCGCTGAACCTTTTAGGGACTGCCGGCCTCCCGCTCCGTTCTGGCCTTCCCCAGACGGCCGGTCGCCCTCCCGGACCAGCCCGGCCA
>OFFT01000823.1_pt1 | contig 20716 bp, 19 predicted proteins | sample 1521581 | NCBI WGS metagenome assembly OFFT01 (sample SAMEA3504084, study PRJEB24116) | mouse gut metagenome | biome: mouse gut; feature: mouse-associated habitat; material: faeces | place: Denmark | collected 2011
GAGTACAGGGAGAGATATAACCGGCATTTCTGGGCAAGAGGATATTATTGCGAAACGATCGGTAATGTAGATGAGGCAACGATAACGAAGTATATTGCGGAACAATATGAGAGGGATCGACTGGAAGGAGAGAACTCGTAGTGATTAAAGAGAAACCGCTTTTAAGCGGTTACCAGTAACAAAAAGGAACGGTTTGTCAGACCGCCTTTAGGCGGAAACACAAAAGACCCCGGAGGGGTTATAGCAAACCACCAGCAGAGCTGGTGGTACTGACTTTGGACGATTTTCTATGTGAATGCAAGTTGGTTATTATTATGGTGGCACATACACAAATAAAGGATCAAATGGAGAAGTTGAAGGGGAAGATAGTATTTGATACGAAGAATATTTGTGAGTTAGAAGGAACTTATAAGTTGTAGGCGATGATGCAAATTTTTCGGACATACATATCAAGTGTAGGCAATTGTTAAATGTTTTTCGCTCTTGATGTAGATAACTACCTGTTATTTAAGGAGAAAAAACAAGTTAGTATTCGGAATCATTTCTGAATTGACAGAAAATATCGAATTTCAGGCACATCTTAATAAGTCTGAAGAAGAATTATGAAAATTAAATATTTTATCAGGCAATTAACGGTTTGAGACTTCTGATACATTATGGATAACTCATGCGGTGGGCAACAATTACGGTAAGCTGGCTGGCAATCCCGGTGAGGAATACATTAGCTTTCGTAGTGGCATGGTTTCGGGTCTTCCTCCCGGCGATGCACATGTTGGTTTTGAAGTGGTTGATGATCCGCTCCACGATGGTCTTTATCTTGTAGAGAGAATTTCATTCATCGGAATCCCGCTGGATGCCTAGGAACATGCGGAAGTCCATGTTTTCGTAAGTATAGGTGGTATGCCCTTTTTTGGTAGGAGGGCATAAGGACGTAGGCCATCTTGTATGGATCAACTTCAGGATTGTCTTTATAGTAAGATTTGAGGCGGCTGATGAGGGAATTAAGGGTTTGGGGGTTAGTTTCGGAGACATATAGTTTAATGCCAGAGGTATCGAAAGTAAGCAGGGAGGCAAGGGAAGGGTTGATCGTCTGGCAGATGGGTTCGGTGAGGTCCAACATGTGCTGGAACATCAATTCAATATAAGGAGGGACGTCAGGTACCTTGGAGAAGCCACAGAAATCCCTTAATTTCTTAAAGAGGGAAAGAAAGAGGATGAGCAGGGAGTCGGAAGGGATGGAAAAGATTTTCTGAAGGATCATGTCAGAGAGGAAGCCGGTAAGAGGATAGAGACGCTTACGTCCAAGAGACTGGTAAAAAGCGTTATGAAAGCAAGTAAAATCAAAGGATTTGGCAATTTATCAATCGCCTAATATCAAGTGTTAAAGGAGATTAAATGGATAATATCAATCAATGGGATGAGTTTGAATACAGCAAGTTGAAACTTCTTTTAAATAATGAAAAAGTGGATTCTATATTAGAGGTTGGGAGGGGAAATAAAGAAATTGATGAGCAGTTTCCTATCAGTGTAGAACTTCATTTAACAGATTGCTGTAATTTGAAATGTGAATGGTGTACAGATAAGGAATTGAGAAACAATAAAGCAACATTAGATATTGATTTAGTAGAAAAACTTCTTTGTGAGCTTGGAAACCATGGAACGGGTGTTACTTTAGAGGGAGGTGGTGAACCGACCCTTTATCCGAAATTTCGAGAAGTGGTAAGTATTGGAGCAAGACTAGGTGTGGATATGGGATTGATTTCCAATGGTACAGTAGATATATCGGATTGCGCAAATAAGTTAAAATGGATTCGAATATCGCTGGATTCAAGTACAAAAGAAGAGTATATAAAAGAAAAAGGAGTTGATTGTTTTGAACATGTGCTTGAAAATCTACAGATGATGTCTGCAGCAAGAGATCCCCAGAAGACGTTTGTAGGGGTAGGATATGTTTTGACTACGAGGAATCAATGCAATCTTTTGGGTTTGGTTAAACAGCTGGATGCTATAGGCGTTGACTATATCTATCTACGACCGGTAGAAGAGGCAGGGGATATTACGCCATCATTGGAAAATCTATTGGATTTGCGCCGACAATTGGCCAATATTACTGCGAAAACCAGAATTAGATATATGCTTACAATAACAGACAGAGTGATAGAGCAAAATGCTGGTTTGCCATGTATTGCTCACTCGTTAACTTCTATTATCCACGCAAATGGTGAGATAGCGCTTTGCGAGAAAAGAAGACAAGATGGAATTATTTTAGGAAATTTATACGAAGATACGTTTGAGAATATCTGGCTGTCTTCATATCGTAAACAAGTTAGCCAGAGATTGCGTAACCCTGAATGCCAAAAGGGATGCAGTGCTTGTAGAATGACAGGATTTAATATGCTGTTTAACCAGCTTGAGAATGTGCATACAAGACATTTTATATAGGGAGGATGTAAAAATGGTACTACCGTTTGAAAAAGAGTATAAAGAAAGATTTTATCAACTGATGGATGAGGTTTTTGAGTCAAATTTTTGGTCTGATGGTAAAATGACAAGGATATTTGAAGAGAAATTTGGTGAGTTTACTGGTTTGTATGCGTGCGCTGTGACCAGTGGTGGAGCGGGATTGCTATCTATATTAGAGTATGTGGATGTCAGGGGGAAAGAAGTTATTGTGCCGGCAAATACATTCTGGGCTACTCCTCAGGCGGTGAAGAAGGCAGGCGCTAAGGTTGTATATGCGGACTGCAATAAGGATGACCTCTGTATGAGTTATTATGATATGATAAGTAAAGTTACACCCAATACAAAAGCGGTTATTTTAGTTCATATTGGCGGACATATTGCATTTGAGATAGATAAAATTGTGGAATACTGTAACAAACATAATATTGCTTTGATAGAGGATTGTGCCCATGCTCATGGCGCTGAATGGAACGGGAAGACTGCTGGAAGTTATGGAGTAGCTGGAAGTTATAGTTTCTATGCTACAAAAACTATGCCATTGGGTGAAGGCGGTATGATTGTCAGTAAGGATCAGGAATTGATTGCGTGGATGAAGAAGTTCCGTAATTATGGGAAAGAAGTAATTAATGGCAATATTGTTACTTATCCAATGAAACAGGGGTTTAACTATAGAATCAGTGAGTTTACGGCAGCGTTAGGGATTGTGCAATTAGAGCATTTGCCAGTTATAATTGATTGGAAACGAAATCTGGCACAAAAATTTGATCAGATTTTTGAGAATCGGGTTGTATTTCCGTCTGGAATGAAATCAGGATATTACAAGTATATTGTATTTGATCAAGAGTTAAGTGAGGAAACCGGGAAAGTTTTTAGTTATACGGATTTCGGTAATGAGATAGAAGGAATAAAGATTAATTTGCCTAACAGTTATTGGGTGGCTGAACACCACAAGTGTGCGCCGATTTATTATGGATGGGATAAAGCAGAACTTTCTGTAGAAGAGCTCAGAAGATATCTTCAAAATTAGGCTGGAAAACAAGGAGTGAGTATGTATAATAATTACTTTGAGAATGTATACAGTAAATTTTGGGTTGAAACCAGCAAGAAATATGGAATGGAAGACGGCATTAATTCAATTATTGAAATATTGCAAAAATTGCATGGTGAGAGTGCGTTTGAATTGGGGATAGGAACAGGATGGCCTATTGCTTACAGTCTTGAAAAGAGTGGTGTTAAAATGAGTGGATGCGATATTTCAGAAAGTTTGATAAAACAAGCTCAAGAAGCATATCCCAACATGGAATTATTTGTAGGAAGTATATGGGATATGGGCAGTAGATTCTCAAAGAAGTATGATATTGTATATTGTATCAGATCTAGTTGGTATATGAAAGATTTTCCTCGAGTGGTAAAGACAATGCTTGAAATGACTAAAAGTAACGGATATGTTGTTTTTAATATTATTAATAGATATAATAAACAGAATAGAAAAGCTCTAGCAAGAAATAGATTTTTGCATATCAAAGGGCGGATAGAAGGTGCATTAAAAGTTTTGCTTTTTAATAGAGATTACTTTTCGGTTTGTCCGGCATTTTATTATACGCGGTCTGAGATAGAAGAAACCTTGCGTACTGAGAACGTGAAATGGAAAGTTTTATCGACCAATCAATTATTGGACAGTAAAGCGGAATTTGAGGAGCAAGGGCAGAAGCTATTATTTATTGTTCAAAAGCAATGAGATATTTAGCTATACGAGGATTTGATTTGGAGGAGTATTCGGTTAATATGAGTAAACAGCAACTTAATATATTGTTATTGTGTAGTTTTGAAAGCACATATGTCACTCAATTAAGAGAAAATATTAAAAATAAGTGTCCTTATTCTAAAATAAGTTTATTGACCAACGAAAGGGCGAAAGCAGGCTATTTGCAAAAAATTAATTTAGATGAAGGGGAAGATCCATACGCTGTCCGTCCTCAGCTCTTCCTTTATAGATCGTCTTCTGTGAAGTTTTGGTTTGAAACAGATAAAATAATACGTTTACTTCCTAAGTTTGATATAATACATTCATTATGGATGGAAAAGCCATGGGGATGGCATGCAAAGACACTTAAGAGCAAAACTGAATGTTTATTGTGTTCTGTTGGAGGAAGTGACTTATATCGTGATAGTAAAAAGAAAATATGCAAGGCATATCAGTTAAATCTTCTGAACCATTCGGATTGGTTTTCTTCAGAGAACAATGAAACAAAAGAAGAATTTATCAGAACTTATGGGAGAAAATATGAAACAATTCCTCATACAATTAATAGATTTGGTGTAGACATTTTTGATGCACTTATAAATCGGAAGACTACGAGAATACATAATAATAGGATTTTGGACGTGCCATCGGATAAAATAGTAATTTGTTGTGGCTACAATGCTAATCCAGCACATCAGCATATCGATATGATTCAAAGTTTTCAAAAATTTCCACAGGCAATGCTGGAAAAACTTTTCTTTATTTTCCCAATGACATATGGCGTGATGGACAAGGGATATATTGATAAAATAAAAAGCAGTTTGAATGAATTTACAAATAACTATACAATTTTAGAGAAATTTATGAGCACTGATGAAATGGCAGAAGTAGTAGAAAATACAGATATTATGATTCATGTGCAGACAACAGATCAGATGAGTTCTACAATGCTTGCGCATATGTATTATGGAAATATAGTTATTGCAGGTGCGTGGTTGCCGTATTCATCTTTAAAGGAACGTGGAATTTATTTTGTGAGTGTTGAAACGGTAAAGCGGCTAGAGCAAGTACTGTTGGACATAGTAGAAAATTATGAAATATATAAAAAACGATGTGATAATAATCCAGCGCTAGTATATTCTATGTCATCATGGGATGTGTGCGTGAAGGAGTGGATTGCAGTATATGAAGAATTATTGAAAGAGGGTAGATGAATGAATACAAATTATTTGGACCGGTTTAAAGTGAATGAGGGGAGCAAGCATTCTGAGGGAAAGCGTGGTATATGGATCACAGTAGTAATATTTTGGGGTGTTGCTGCTATGACTTTGGTACCGATTTTTATTGCGTCAGGGTATACAGTTTATTGGTCGGATGATATTTGTACTGCAAAAGCAAATGGAACGCATACTATTATTGAAGCGTTGAAAAATGTAATCCATTGGTGGCTTACTTGGCAGGGGACATATACAGGCGCCTTTTTAGAAGTAGCATTATCCCCACTAAATGGTTTTGGGTTTGCGCAGCTTCATGTTGTGATGGTTTTAAATATTATGCTGTTTAGCGCATCATTTTGGGCATTTATTAATGCTATCTGTAGGAGTATGGGCGTAAGTAAGAGGAAGTACTCCATTTTATTTTTTTCGTTATGTGTTATAGGAATATTTGGATTTACAGGCTGGACGGAAGTGTTTTTTTGGTTTGTCGGAGCAATGGTTTATTCATTTCCAATGTCATTTTGCCTGCTGGGGTTGGCAGCGGCTTTGCAGTCAAAAAGTTTTAAGGGGATGTGCATTTCCGGCTTGTTTATGTTTTTAGCATCGGGTGGCTCCCTTGAAATAGCGGGAATAAGCTGTTTTACTATGCTGGGAATTTGCATTATTAAATGGATGACTAAGAGCCTGAGGAAAATAGACTTTGTCATCTTTGGAACTGCGGTTTTTGGGGCGTTGGTTAATACAGTGGCTCCGGGCAACTATATAAGACATGCAGTAATAGATGATACGGGGTTACATATTGGCAAGGCAATCATTCGCACTGTATTAGAGGTGTTGCAAACTGTTGAGGGACTTTTGGTTGATACGCCTTGTATTTTGCTTATTTTTGTTGCATTTGTATTTGGAGCAACCATTGAAAGAGTCAAGGAATACCCGGGGGGGGGTATTACGTATGATTATTTTATTATGCATAGTTTCACCGCTGGTCACCTGTTTCCCAGTCTTTCTTGGGTATAGCGAGACCGTTTTTCCGAATAGATGCTTGTTTATTGAGACGATTGTTATTATTTGTTCATTCATGATTATTGCGGCGATAGGCGGATATATTATAAAAGAGAAGGGGATTTTGGTCTGCAAAGGAGAAATATATGTTGGTGCCTTTGCGTTTTTGATTGCAATATCGAGTGTAAATTCCACTTGGAGAATTTCACAATCAGTACCCTTCCAGATGTGGAAGGAAATAGCACGTGACTCCTATAAAAAATATTATATGAAAGCCAGTGAAATCTATAATTTAATTGAAAGTGACACTAATGAGAACGTTTTTATTTATAATATGCCAGAAGCAGTGCCTTATTTTCCTTCTTACGTTTTTGATTTGAGAGAAGATATGTCTTGGTGGATTAATACTACATATGCTGCTCATTTTGGAAAAGCATCGGTGCAGTTTGTGACTGAACCGCTGGCAGTACAAGAAAATGGACAAAAAAATATTCGAGTTTCAAGAAATACTTTTGGCGGTAAGGAAGGTTATATTTCAATTTACAAATTGGATGGGGAAGGACAGGTTACGGAAACATTTCAAGAGTTACAGTTTTTGGATGCGAACATTCTAATAAGTATACCACAAACGGAAACGGGTGAAATCATGATGTGTTTTTATGAAGACTCAGATGGTATAATTCAAATTGATGAAAAAAGGATAGCATATTAAGCGTAAAAGTAGCGAGTGAAACCTTGTTTATGCGACGCTAAATATAGAAGAAAGAGAGTTAAACAATGACTAAATTTAGTGTTGTAATACCATCATATAATTCTGAAAAATATATAGCGGAAACAGTTGAATCCGTCATTAATCAGGAATATGTGAATTGGGAACTAATTATAATTGACGATGGATCTACTGATGAAAGTGGTGTTATATGTGACCAGTATGCTATACGGGAAAAAAGAATCAGAGTGATACATACCAAAAACAACGGTGAATATGTTAGCCGGATTAACGGGATGAAGGCAGCGACGGGTGAATACATTTTATGCTGTGATTCAGATGATTTTTTAGGGCAGGACTGTTTAAAGACGCTTAATAGCGTTATAGAACAGATGAATGTAGATGTTATTATATATAAACTTTCTATGTTTGGCGCGGAAGAAGGAGAAATTGGATTTCCGGTTTGTCCGTATTATATATTTGAAACATCAGAGAGTATTTTAGCAGTATTAAAGTCTACAAATCACAGTCTGTGTAATAAAGTGATTAGAAGTAGTGCGGTTAAAAAAGCAATTGCGGAGATGATGCCGCAAAGACTTGATATTTGTGCGGATTATGCTATGGTTATTCCAATTCTATGCAATACACGAAATGGGGTTTATATAGATAAGGTTTTGTACCATTATCGTATTTATGAGTCAAGTATGTCACATAATATTACAATACAGCATTTAATTAACATCGAAGATTCTACGCGGCTTATTGTTAGAGCTTTGAATGAGTATGGTATGTTTGATCTACAGATGCGTCAAGCTGTATATAATGCATATTTAAAGGCACTTTCAGGGCGATGTTATATGCTTATGTGCCGAGATGAAATGAAACAAAGCGCAGTGGATTATATACATGAGTCGGAACTATATGTCAATTCTAGAAGATATGAAAGAAAGAAATATTTTACTATTCATAGTTATACAGTTCTCAAAGTATTTCGATACAAGCTATTTGGGGTATTTAAAATATATTTGTGTGTCAAAAAAAAGAAACAACAAATTATGAGTGTATTGAACAACATAAGGAGCAGATAGATGATATCGATTGTTTTACCTACATTTAATGGAGAAAAATACATCGAAAAAGCAATTATCGAAATCTTACATCAGACTTATACAGATTTTGAACTGATTATTGTGAATGATTGTTCTACAGATTCCACGCCTAAAATAGTAAGCCAATACGCAGGAAAAGATGATAGAATCAAGGTCATTAACAATGCCAGTAATCAAAAACTACCCCGCTCGTTAAATATAGGATTTGCACAGGCAAGAGGAGAGTTTTTTACATGGACTTCGGACGATAATTTTTATCATAAAGATACACTTGAGAAGATGATAAGCTATTTGTTGGAAAATCCAGCGAAAGATATTGTTTATGCACCTTATCATTATATTGATGAAAATGACAATTTGATAGGTTATTCTGAGCAAATAGATGGCAATGTTGATAAATTATACGAAGGAAATGTGATTGGCGCATGTTTTTTATATAAGAGAGAAGTGCATGAGAAGTTAAATGGATACGATGTAAAGCAATTTTTGGTTGAAGACTATGATTTCTGGTTGAGAGCATTGCGATATTTTAATTATGGATTTATTGATGAATATTTGTATGAATATCGTTTGCATGAAAATAGTTTAACTTCGCAGAAAAGCTTTCTTATTGGGGCTAGACGTATTCTTTTGCAGGAGAGAGAACTCCAATTAGGCATGCCTCCCTTTGAAATGCAAAAAAAATTAATTATCATGCTTATCAAATATTATTATCAAGTAGATGATATTCGGAACATGCGTATAAATATATTTAAATTGAAAAAAATGTGTCCGAATGATTTTGAAAGTATGAGTATGGCATATAAAATCGCGAATAAATTTGGCATTCGCATAGCGAAAATTTTGGGAAAAATAAAAGATACTGTTTAATTCCATCTTTTATTCTGCAACCAAGAAGGATACTAACGATACATGATTGCAGAATATGCTATAGATTAAAGTTCATCAATTAATGTCAATATTTGTTTAATAGGCATCAAACGGTTGTCAACTTCTTTAGCGCGGTGATATTTAAGTATATCTTTGGCAGTTTTTTCCATTGCTGGAAATGCGCTTCTAGTGAGTTGATTTGCATATATTACAATATTTACGCCATGACTATTCAGTTCTGCCTCTGTCACTTGATTAAATGAAGTAGGAACTACTACTATTGGAACGTGATGAAATTCTTTCCTGAATTCATCACAGAAGTTAAAAATTTCTGACGGATTTTTTTTGCGACTATGAATCATTATACCGTCTGCGCCGGCGTGAACATAAGCACGTGCCCGTGCTAGCGCGTCAGACATTCCGTGTTCAAGAATCAGGCTTTCGATTCTGGCAATAATCATAAAATCATCAGTCAGTTGTATTTTTTTACCAGCTGCGATTTTTTCACAGAAATGTTCTATACTATCCTGTGTCTGTTCTACATCTGTTCCAAAAAGTGAATTTTTCTTTAAGCCAATTTTATCTTCTATGATGACTGCTGAGACACCCATACGTTCAAGGGAACGCACCGTATATACAAAATGCTCTATCAGTCCGCCAGTGTCACCGTCAAATATAATTGGTTTAGTGGTGACTTCCATAACATCATCGATTGTGCGGAAGCGAGAAGTCATGTCCACCAATTCGATGTCAGGTTTCCCCTTTGCAGTAGAATCACATAAAGAACTAATCCACATGGCATCAAACTGGTCGAGACCTTCATTACTTTCTACAATTGTTTTTTCCGCAATTAGACCGGTCAATCCGCTATGTACTTCAAGAGCTTTTATGATTGGAAAAATGTTGCAAAGCTGACGCAGACGTTTTCGTCGATATTCAGGCATGGCGATTTTTTCCTTAATGCGATTATCAATACGTTTAACATTTTCATTATATGTATAGGGGACATCAATAAGCTTACCACCATATTCTTCAAGAAGTGATGATACATTATCACGAATCATGCTCATTGGACCATGTTTCCAGTTGTCACCATGAATTACATAATCTGGGCGTAACTCGTCTATAATTTGATTATACATGATATCCTTTTGTACGACCACACGCGCTACATCGTCTATATTTTGAACCAATTTGAAGCGTTCATCAAATTCAAGCGTAGGAAATCTATTAAAGCGCATCATGGCCTCATCGCTTAATACACCTATGATAACTTCTCCGTACTTTTTTGCTTCTTGAATTATATTTAAATGTCCTTCGTGAATGATATCAGTACAGAAACATGTATAAACAGTTTTCATATGGCTCTCCTGTCATATATTGTTTTTAATGATTTTATCAATTAAGAAGTCAGCAGCATTCTCAATCTCATCGAATGTTACGGTCTTCATCAGATTGACATTAAAGGTGTCTTTGACTTTAGCTATCAATTCGTCCGTGTAGATAAGAGTACCTGCGTTAATATTTTCGATACCGTCTAGATAAATAGATTCTCGATTTTTTCTTCGCATATCATTAAGGCTGAAATAATCTTCACAGATATATGCAAGAACATTCTTCTCATCGCTGCCATCTATAATAACAGGATATCCGCCTATTTCACCGAATACACCTGGACAATGCAGTTTGATTTTCCTATGGTAGCGGATGGAAGTGAGCAGTGCATCGATTATAGCAAAATTACTGGAAGCATTCATCATGTTTCTTTTTGCATCAACCGGCATGCAAATTGCGCACATTGAAAAAACTTCTTTTAAATCTAAATCTATCTTTTTGCCATCATACCTAATATCAATCAGCATATCGGAACCTTCAGTGTGTCCCTCTTTACTGATAACCACATCATGAAAATGAGAGACGGCAAATGTAACATCTATATTCCAGTAGTCATTGATTCCTAACTTGTCTGCAACGGCAAACTTAATTCGTGGTATAAGATGATTAATATTACCACTACCGAAATCAGGATATGTCATTCCTGATGATTTGAGCCAGGGAATAACGGCATCGGAATAGGAAGTGTTTATGACAATTGCGGCAGAATTAATCTGCTCGTAAGCCTTCATGATATTTTTTGTATACTTGATTGCTAAAGGCGTCCATATTCCGTATGCACGAATAGTTTTCCACGAAATGCTTCCATATTTAATCCCTGAATATGCGCGGCTGCTATTTACAATGATATCAGGTTTGAAATTGTAAATTGCATCGGAGATTTCATTAACCTCATTGAGATCCACGTTGTCAATAATTTGAATGTTCGCCTTGTTTTGCCCTCTAATCAAAGAAGATATTTTCACAATGTTTACATCTGACAGCATTTTTTCCATACTGCGACCAACTACGCAAATTTCCATGTTTTCATCATACGTCGATATTAAATAGTCTAACAAATAGTTACCAACGCTGCCGAGACCAATAATCATAATTCTGGCATTTCTGTTTTCCCATTCGTTTCTTAATGAATTTAATTTAGTGTCAAGATTTTTCATAATTAGTTTTCCCCATTAATTTCTACAATTCTATTGAAATCCGCAATCGTATTGCAATTAATCCACTGTTTAAATTGTATAATATCATAATCATTCTGGGACAACCCCTGAAAATACTTTTGTATAAACAAAAGGTTTGTCCCTTTCCATTCGTAATTTAACTCATTGTATACATTTCGTACACGACTGGGTTGATTAAATTTCCATATTTGCCCGGAATTGAAAATCCCGAGAAATGGCTCTCTAATTTGGAAACTATAATGACCAGTATCATAAATATAATGAATTCCATAATGCTCATCATAGTAAAATGCAACAGCTTTATTTGCCAGAATTGGTTCCTGATTGCAAGTAATAACATTTTTATCTGATTCAATTACTTTATGAAAACTATCTGTATCAACGAATAAGTCACCTTCTGCAAATACTATTTCGTCGAAATCAAATTCCAGAGCTTTCTGTAGTCCCATATATAAGCTGTATCCAGAACCATATTCCCTATATTTTTCATTTTTTGTAAGTATTATCTTATCAATATAATCTGTAAAATATAGCTTTATTATTGATTCGAGTTCTTTATACATAAATCCACCTACTATGATATATTTATCAAAGTCTATATTTTGATGCAGCATATGATAGAGTAGGCTTTCATTAAAATGATTGTAATAATATATACATTTCAGGTGTTTTTTACCTAGTGACTGACTAAAGCGTTCAGAAATACCTGCTACTGTAATGATTAAAAGCCTTTTGGGGATTCTGTTTAATTCATTGATCATATTTATATTCCTAGTTCTAATCGCTGTTTATAAAAATCATCTACTTGACCGTGGTATGCGGCCTGCTCCATTTTGATGTCATATATTGTTTTTAGCATGTAGACATCTTCCGTATCTAAATCTAAGACAGCACATTGTGCCATGGGAATTAAGTTTCTCGGCTGCCCGACAGATCCCGGATTTATAAATATTGTTTTTTTCAGGTTACGTTTCGCAGGGTTATTTGTTTTATAGAAAACTTCATTAAAATGCGGTAAATGGGAATGACCGGAAAAGACATAATCATATTTTTGGTAATCAGATAAGTCATGATTAAAATCTATGCTTTTCCAATATATATTTTTAAGACTGCCATGTACTGCAAGACATTTTTTTTCGTTAATTATAAATTCAGCCATCCCACTGGTTGTCATACTATTATTGATATAATCCCATGTTGTGCTATTTAAGATGCCATGGGTGTATTGGGCACACTGTATGCCACGTTCAGAAGAAAAATTTGAATAGTCATTATTTATAATGGAATATTCATGATTACCATGAATATTACAGACGAGAGGATATCTCATTTCTCTTAACATCTGTACTACTTCATTGGAATGCATTCCATAATCAATTACGTCACCTAATATGGCACATATATCAATAGAATGAATGCGATCTACATAATTTAGTGTTTCTCGTAGTGCTGCAAGGTTACCGTGTATATCTGAAATAATTAATAGTTTCAATTTCTGCACCTATTATTTTTTGATTATTTAGTTGCTTTAATATATTCCATAAACAATTTTTTATTTTCAACGGCGGTTTCTGTTGGTCTACCTAAATTTTCTCTTGAGGTATTTGAAACTTTAATTTCTAGAAATACCATCTCATGCTTTCTGCGAATTTTCTTTAGAACTGCGATAAGATTTTCGTCATTAATAATTTCATATACCTTGTGATACCCGCATTCTTGTGCTATTTTTGCATAAGATATGCCAGATGCTCCTGTGGGCATACCCCCGACAGATTCATGCGCTTCGTTATTGAGGCAGATATGAATCATATTATCTGCAGGATTTTGTCCGAGCACTGCCATACTTCCCATATGCATGAGTAGTGCGCCATCGCCGTCTAAACAAAGGATTCTTTGGTTGGGTTTTCTGTTTGCGATTTGATAGGCAATCATGTTCGCATGCCCCATGCCGCCAACGGTTAAGAATGTCTGGTTATGGTTACCATGGATAGCATTACTATACTCATACATTTCTCTTGAAATTTTGCCAGTAGTTGAAATTACAATATCGTCGTGATTTATCCAGTGTGCTATTATTTCGATGGCTCGTTCACGTTTCATGGAATATGAGTTTTCATATGCAATAATATCATTATCTTCAAATGTATCTCGCTTGATTACGAGGGCATACTGTTTATTCTGGGCAAATGCCGTTTTTGCTTTTTGCAAAAAGATATTTATTTCATTCTCGGTAGTTTGAGAATCAATAATTGAAAAGGAAATATTCAGAAGCCTCAATAATTCTAATGTGATTTTCCCCATATATTTATGTTGTGGCTCATCTTTGACATTTGGTTCACCACGCCAGCCGATAAGCAATAGCATAGGAATTCCATACACATCTGGATTTGCGAGAGAAGTAATTGGATTTACTATGTTTCCCAGTCCGCTATTTTGCATGTATACGCAGGCAGGACAAGATGTCGAAAGATATTCGCCGATTGCGATACCTATAGAAGCACCTTCGTTTTCCGCCACAATATGCCATTCGAAGATATTTTTTCCCTTATTATCCAAATAATTACAGAGTTGCTGTAAGGTTGAATCTGGAATTCCTGTTATTAATTTAATTCCTATTTCTTTAATTTTATGGACAAATTTATCGATTTTCATAACTACTAAAATCCCCTTGTTCTTTTACATCTTCTGTCCTAATATTAAAATTCACCAGTTATTTCTCCCTTTTATTTTTTATACATAAATACATTAAACACAAACTTGCTATTCCAATATCCAGGAAGATTCGCATCAGTAAAAGAGATATCTAAATTGTAATTTGAAGCGAAATGACAAAAAAATTTTTTGGAAAGAAATAGTTTCCCAAGTTCTTTATATTTTTCATCGTATTCTTTTATATGTTCTCGTCTATATGTTAAAAATTCTGTTTCTTTCTCAGCATCTAGGCAATCTAAAATACCAATGGAAAATTTTGACTTTTTAATCATCAATTCCATAACCTTTGATGCGTACTCTTCAGATTCGAAATAGCAAAAAACTCCTTTTGAAAAAACTACGTCATATTGAGTGGGGGGGGGAGAACACCTAAGTCAACTGCTTCCCCTACGGTAAGATCATCTGTTTTGATAAATTTTCTTGCGCTTTGAATTAACGTTTCTGAATAATCTATACCGCCTACAATTAATCCCTTATCCTGCAAAAGCAGGAGATTAGGACCGCATCCGCATCCCACTTCAAACGCACTTTGAGCATTGATAGATCTTCCATTGCAACAGTTTTCTAAATGATAAAGTATATCATCAAATTGTGCTTTGAAGTCCAAATATGTAATTTTTAAATTTCCTAAGGCATCATATCCATCTGCTATTTTCATTTGTATAAATAAATCCTCAATATTTTGATGCCCATCAGATATCAATGTCTTTTTTGACCATATTTCTTTCCACCTGTTTTTATTGCTCATATCTCGGACTCTCCTTTGCTGTCAATTAATTTAAGGAAATGCCCGCCTCTGGCAATATAATTATTATTTTGTGCAATAATTTCATCTGCATAACCTGTTGATAGGATAATAATTACATCGACAAAATGATTGTCCAAATAGGAAGGTGGAACTATCTGAATATTGACTCCTGGTACATACTTTAGCCAATAGTTTCTGTTGACATCAATAGCATAAGACAAATCTGCATTTGTTAATTCACATATATTCAGTAGCGAAACACCTCTTTGTCCAACACCCCATACAGCAACTTTATTTCCAAGCTGCCGTTCTTGTTCCACACGCTTTCTTATTCTATGAATCTGCTCTGTTGTTTCAGCTGTAAAATTAAGTATATTTTCTATGGAACATATCTTTTTTTCAGATTCTAAGTATGCTGCTATTACAGGGCTGTTTTGATGTGTGAATTTACCGATATACGCACATATAGTTATTGAACCGCCGCCCAAGCTATTCTCTTTTATATCAATAATTTTAAAACCATATTTGTTTAAGAGCCGTTTTAGTATATTAACCGAAAAATAAGAAAGGTGTTCATGGTAAAAAGCATAGAACTGTTTTTCCGCTACTTCTTTCGCTAAATATGGGACTTCGATAATCAAATATCCGCTTGATAAAATATGGGATATTGACTCTATCATGGCGTTGGGATTGTCAAGATGCTCTAATACATGACGCATAATAACAACATTAGGCTCCCCCCAATTTTCTACAGCTTTTAGGGAAGCAGTATCGCCAAAATACATTTTTTGTGTGTATATATCGTTTTGGTTTGCAAGAGATGAAAATGTTTCTGCAGGTTCAAAGCCTAGAACATCCCATCCCCGAATTTGCATTTGTTTCAGAAAATATCCATTGCTACTGCCTATTTCAATAATTCTCTTTTTACCATTTGTTTCTATTTTCATAGAGTCAATATCATCAGCTAATGATTTGATATATTGTTGAAAACCTCTTGCGAAAGAAGCAGTATATAAATAATCACTATACATATCTACATCCAAAGTTTCCTTTAATTGGACGTGTCCACACTTAAAGCAGATAACAGGTTCAATCGGATACTTTTTACTTTTTTCTATTTGTTCTGTTACAGCAGCAGCTAATGGAACATTCCATTGAAAAAGAGATGTATATTTATTTCCACCGCAAATTCTACATTTAAATGAGTCCATTTATTTCCCTCCAGCTACGATGATTTTTCTTAATTCATTAAAACCTTCCTGAGATTGTGATTCATATAAATCTTTTAATATATGATTCCTGTTTGACTGCAGAAAATCATTTTTGTATATCTCAATTACTTTTTCTTTTAGTTGACATGGACTTTCGATACAAGCGGCATATTTGTCCATAAACGGTAAATATTGATTATATTTTTTGATTGGAGAAAATAATAAAATTAATTTAATATCAGGATTTAGATAAGGAATTTCTGTTGCAGCTCCGGAAACTGCGTCACATATGGCAGTTTTTCCCAATAATGCTGCATCGATAAATGGAAAATTTCCTTCTAAAACAATATCTGATATTTCACATATAATTCTTCTATGTTCATTTTCGGATTCCAGTCTATATGTACAATGATGTGCTTTGGTTATAATAAAAAATTGTTCTCTTAAGCCGTTGATCTGAGAAGCATAAGCGTCTATTGTCGAGGCTGAACCCCACGTAGGAAAGTAGAGTAATATGGGCTTATTGTGGATATTTTTTGCGGTTAACTCAGCTTGCTTTTCTAGTAAATCATATAAATATTTAGATGTTTTGCTTCTTGAATATTTCGGATATCCTATTTTTATAATATGTATTTTGTCATTAATCTTTCTGGCAGTTTGATATTCATAGTTGCCATGTACTAATTTTATATCAAATCCGTTGATAGTCCTTTGAGATACGGAAAAAGCATTAATTCTTAGACCGACGCCATAGGATAGGTGAATTTTTTTACCTTTATATTTATTTATTAAGCTGGCGTCCTGCGTAGTAAAAACAAAGTCAACATTATAATTTGATTTCTTCTTATAACGAACACCATTTAGTTCTAAAACATGAATTGCTGTATCATAATCAAACCATTCTTTTGATGTATTGATTTCAGGCGGCTCGGCAATGAAAGTGGAATAAATACCATTTTTTTCAAAATAATAATAAAATGGAAGAAAATGATAAATTTCAAATGCATCAATTAAATAAAATTCAACTGTCGGCTTATGATGAAGAATGTAATTTTCTTTATATCCTTCATGTAACGGGATACCTACATCGTTAGGATAAGACATATAGTTAGCATATTCATATTGCAGCCAACGTTCAATATTATTAGGTGCAAAATAAGTTTCGTTTTCATATTGAACTTTTTTTAATGGATATAAATCTTTGTTGTAGAACCAATCATATGTATGGTTGATTCGTGAATATCCTTCGAGATTATCAATTCCGGAGAAAACTTTGGTTGTGGGAATTTTGCTTATAGAAGGATTTGTTTCTATTTCCTGATTTAGGAATTGAACTATCTGGTCTACATAATCAATTTCCCTTCTTTTCTGCACCAAATAATTTAAATAGTCCATGTGAGCATCAATCGAATAGTCATCAGCGTAATAATCGTATGCCCAGAAGTCAATTGACATGCGGTCTATACATGATGTTCCACGAGTAATTTGAAGCTGATCTACCCAGATATCTAAAATATATTCATTAGGATGGGCTTTTACCGCTTTATCCATTCTTGCAATATGCTTATCGTTTGAATATTCACTCCACTTTCCGTTATATATTTCTACATAATAGTTTTGTTTACAGTAGTCGATTAATTTATTATAATCTTCCCTAATTAAACCAAAATCTAAGTCATCATCCCAAGGAATATATCCTTTATGTCTGTATGCGCCGAGTAAATTGCCAAAAACTAAGAATGGCTTTATATTTAAATCAGCAATGGATGTAAAAAACTCATTAGCAAATTTTAGAGCGTCTAGTTGCCTACGTCTCAAATATCCTGTAGCTGGTTTTAAGGTTGTTATTTCTGCATGGTGGAGAAACCATTCCAGACGCTGTTTTAATTCATAATTTTGTTGTTTTAATTGCTTACAGTATGGAATCCTGTTTAAAGTTATGGTTTCAAAAGTTCTTGCATATTTATATATGGTTTTGGCAGATTTTATCGCTATTTGTTTTATCATTGTTAATTCTCCACAGCTGTCATGTACGATTAAATGCATTCGGTATATTCTATGACTTGCGAACAATCCAAGCCCTGAAAAGTCCATCGTCTCTGCCCTCATAAGGCACTGACTCTATAATCCGTAGTTTCCCGCCACATCTTTCTGTGAACTTGCGGATATCCTCATCTGATATCCACTGCTCCCATTCGTAAATATCAAGGCTTCCCAGTTTATCTGACGGTTTGTCTATGATCACAAGCTTCCCGCCACTCTTCACGACACGGTACAACTCCATAAAAGCACCCTCTAAGTTGATTGCATGTTCCATAGCCTCGCAGACATAGACAAGGTCGAACCTGTCATTTTCATACGGGATCTGCGTCAGTCTACCGACTCTCTTTTCTTTTACACATGTAATCCCACGCATGACAGAATTTGACAAATCTATTGCGTAGTACTCGTTCCATGGATAATCCTCTGATAAGAGTTTCAGGTAACGCCCTTTGCCGCAGCCGACGTCACAGACCGATATCCCCCTCCCACAAGTGGCAACTTCATTCCTGACCGTGATATACCTGCCGTCGTCCTTGGCAATGTTGTCTATGAACATGGGTGACATATATTCAAATTCTATCTGTTCCTTCAAGGCAAGCGTGTCCAAAAAGTATTTGTTAGCCCAGCTGATCTCTTCCTTTGGAAAATAATACGGCTTCTTCCATCCATGGCACAGTCGTCCGAGAAGCCCCTGTGTTGGATAGCTGCCGTACCAGCCGCCGGATCTGTTTTGTAATGATAACGCATAATAGAAGAGAGGGTTGCCCCGGTCCGGTTCGCCGAGCTTATACCATACGAGTGCAAGTTGGAACATGCCCGTGGAGCATACCCAAGGAACATCCTTTAGGCCGGGTATGCCGCCCCTGTGATCTCTATATTCTTCAAGCCGCATCATGGCTTCACGACATAAGTCTATTTCCCCAATGTCATAGAGTCCTTCCATCACATAAGCATAGAAGTGGGAAAGCAAGCTGAAATTTATTATTCTGTCAAGTTTCTCCCTTTTATAGTATGAGAGTATCCTGTCAATAGCCTCAATGTAATCTGGGCGTCTATAGAGCATGCCGGCATCTTTGAGCGGGGACAGGCAGTAGAGGTGGATCAGTTCGGAACAGAAATTTTCATTGGAGCCCCAGGCTTCTTTATCTGGAGTAGTGAGTCTTCCGTCGGGCTGCATGTTTGACAGGACCCAGTCACATCCCCTGATGATGTGGCTGTCTGCGTCAGGGATCAAGTCCCTTGCCGCGATAAGACCTTTTAGGATTTGTGCGGAGTCAAAGACATAGGGAGCATGGTTGTCCGCGTCATACCATGAGCCGTCTTCTTTTTGGACAGAACAAAGGTATTCTGCGTAAGCTTTTGCAAGGTCACGTTCTCCCCACTGGATCAATGAAGGGATATAGTACCCTGTCACCTCTGGGTAGATCTGTCGCTTTAGGTTTGTTACCGTGATTCCGCTATTGTTAATGGTGTTGTTTTTAATCCACCTCATTGAATTTATAAAATATGTTAGCTTATTCATGAAAATGCCTCAGTATACAAATATTGTGATAAGTGGTTTGCCTATCCTTTTTGATTTGAGATGATAGCAACATCGTTTAACCGGACACTGCTCCAATATTGACGGAGCCAATTCCGATAAGAGGAACCTTTGCCTTCTATAATTTCAATGGGCATAACTCCGGTTTCATCAACTGTAAAGGAAGAACTTGTATCATTTAAATAGTACGGCTCTAAATAGGTGTGATATATTCCGGGAACTAGATTGCTTAAGTCAAATGTTAATTCGGTCATATAATCTGTGTCGGAGGTTGTTTTGATTATGTCAGTAGATTCAGCTAAACCTACGGCAGAACCATCACAAAATTTTACTGAAAGACCAAAGCGTATATCCATTTCATCAATGGCGTGCCAGCGAACCCGAACCAGAATCTTTTCAGTGTTTTTATACACGGCAGTCTTTCTATCGACAAACTCTACATAATTGATTTTTAATTTTGTTCCATAGGATGCAGAGCATCTTCTAAAATTTGAAAAATCATAATAGGGGAGTAGAGATTGATCGCTGGTATCCATATATACGCTTATTGCCTCTTCCACATCGCCGTTAAAAATAATATGACCTTTATTCAGAACGATACATTTTGTGCATAGGTTTCTGATTGTTGACATATTGTGACTCACATAAAGAACGGTCCGCCCCTCGTTGCTTGCTGCATCCCCCATCTTTCCCAGGCATTTCTTCTGGAACTTCATGTCGCCTACCGCCAGTACCTCATCCATGACCATAATCTCCGAATCCAGATGTGATGCGA
>OFFT01000824.1_pt1 | contig 20671 bp, 22 predicted proteins | sample 1521581 | NCBI WGS metagenome assembly OFFT01 (sample SAMEA3504084, study PRJEB24116) | mouse gut metagenome | biome: mouse gut; feature: mouse-associated habitat; material: faeces | place: Denmark | collected 2011
CCCGGGACGAGGCCCGCCACGGCAAGGCCTTCAAGGGCCTGCTGGAGCGGTATTTCAAGTAAGCCAAGCACTGCGATTTACCACAAGTTCAACACGTTTTGAGGGGAACGGGGAAACTCGTTCCCCTATTTTTTGATGTGTGGGTGTCCCTCCTGTGTCCCGCCGCCGCTGTGCGGCAATCAAAAGCAAAGAAATGTGTCCCGCGCAAACTGTGTCCTATTTTACTGTTTTTCCGTCATGTTGACCAATTTGTAAAAACTGGTTCTTTTTGTTCCGGTCTGCTTCATCGCCGTCTTTGCAGTTATCTCCCCTGATTTCCAAGAGGAATAGACCTCTTGCCAGTTTGCAGGAAAAGTAAGTGCGGGACGGCCTAATTTTTTGCCGCTCTGCTTTGCCGCTTCTATCCCTTCCGCTTGCCGATATCTGATGTTCGCCCGCTCTTGCTCTGCTATTGTGCCTAATACCTCAATCAAGATGTTATTCACCATCTCGAAAACCCATTCTTGCCCGTCTGGTAAGTCTATCATGGTCGTGGGTAGGTCAATCACCTTTAGCCGGATTCCGTTATCCTTAAAGAATTGCAGTTCGTTCTTAATGTCACATTTATTGCGGCTCAAACGGTCAAGGGATTTGATAACAAGCGTATCCCCACGGCGTAGCATCGCGTTTTTAAGGGCTTGATACCCGGACCGGTCTAAGTCCTTGCCGCTTTCCTTGTCAGTGATTATCTCCCGCTCCTGCGCGCCAAGGGTAACAAAAGCGGCAAGCTGGCGGTCAAGGTTCTGCTCCTTGCTTGACACTCTGGCATAGTAGTATGTGCGGCTGTCCATGTTTGCACCCCCTTTCATTCATCTGTCCGCATTGTATCACATCTGTTCGTAAATATCAATATATTTGCGAATATATTTGTAAAATAATTCTCATATTTTGCGAACGGTTGAAAACCGCAGTTTTTGAGTGTTCGTAAAGGTATACTCTTGCGAATACTTAGCGAATATGGTTAAGAGAAAAGCGCACAGGTTTTTTAGGCCTGTGCGCTTTGAAAATGGGAGAGCAGACCGGGACTGCCTCGTCCTGTCGCATCCCCTTAATTGCACTCTTATTTATTTGTTTTTACTGTAGATGGTAGATTTTTTAGAAAATCGTCTACAGCCGCTTTCTTTTGAGTTGCTGTTGTATCGTAGTTTTCGTAGTCAGTAGGTTCACTCGCAACAAAAGAATGATAGTCTTTCAACGCTTCATAAGCTAACAACAGTTGCTGTTGGACTTCCTGATACATATCGGACAAATTTTCGGTGTCAGTAATTGTATTCTCAATTTCTTCTAATAAAGAAGTAGCTGATTGTATGCTATCAGTAAATTCTTGGGATTCTTCTTGTCCGAATAAGGGAATATAGGCTTCGTAATATACGGTTCCCTTGCTTACCTGTACCGATGGAAAGTAAGCTGTTATGCTGGCTAAATCATAGGCAGAGCACTTAGCGTAAGCGCGATGAGAACCACCACTATAAAGGGAAGATATTGCCCAGTTGGTTCTAGTTTGCAACTTTGTACCGGCACTATTTATTTTGTCCACATTGCTAATAACAGTGGAAACCATATTCACCAGTTTATTATCTAATTGATATATTGTATCAATAGCTTGATACAATACTTGGAGATTTTCTAAACTTTGCGCATCATAACATTCTTGAATCATGCTTACGCTGTCTTTATAGTCCCCCAATTCCACAAAAAGGTCCACTGCGGTTACATAATCACCAGATTCCTTGATATTGATGGCTTTCTGGTATGCATCTTCTAATCTTGCCGCTTCCATTTTTGCGGTCTGATAATGCTGATATACGATAAATCCAACAATACTAGTAACAATTAAAAGGAACGCGACAATAACAATCATTTTAGATGAAATTGCCTTTTTCTTTGCAGTTGCTTCCTCTTTAACAGCTTTTTTCGGTTGCATTCCCATGGTTGGTGTACCTCCTTTATCATTGGTCGCTTTGTGAGTCAGCAATTTGGGCTCGTATGTCAGCTCCATTTGAAAGCCCGACAATTATTCCACTACACAGGCAAATCGTACCTGCAATTATAAATCCTGTTGCAAGAACAAAGAAACCTGTAGCATAATTCCCGTTAATGATGTAGTTATAGGCATCTCCCCCTACATAAGCGTTTACGTTGCGTGAAGTGGAATATTCTGAATTGTAGTAATTGGTCATTTTGTCATACCCTTTATAGAGCATGACCCCTGAAACAATGTAGAATACTATGGCTATAACAAGAAACACCTTTTTTGTAGCTGATTTGTTCATAATCTACCCCCTACAATTATCCTTGATAAACCGATTTGGCGTATCTGCGAGAATCCTCCATGGCTTTCCCGTCCCGTCCTGTTCTGCCCCTATGACTTTCCCCTCCCGGCACGCCTTTGAAATTGTAGCTTGCGAACGTCCCAATTTCTCAGCCGTTTCACTTGTCCCCATATAGTTGCCCATGCTAATTTCTCCTTTCTATATTTTTGGATGCTGTATGCAGTATATCACAACTAAAAGGTGTTGTAAATAGCATTTAACAACCAAAAAGACTTATACATCACACGCGCAGGTTGTTACTATGAGTGTGAGGTGATTGTATGGTGAAAAACTTGCGGAAATTGCGAATAAATAGGGGGATAAGCCAACAACAACTTGCGGATGTTATGGGTACAAGTCAGCAATCAGTGAACAAATATGAAAATCACAATGTAGAGCCGGATATATCCGCACTCATAAAGCTGGCAGATTATTTTGAAACTTCTATTGATTATTTAGTTGGACATACTCCCCCATTGGAGCGAACTATTGTTGAAGAAGTCGAGCCAACAAAAGAGGAAACAGCACTTATCCGCAATTACCGCCATTTATCGAAAGACGAGAAAGAAAGTATACAGTTGGTGCTAAAAAATTATCTAAAAAATAGAAAGGCACCGGAAACCTAAATTCCCAGTGCCTTTCTCTTATACTTTCCTAACAAGTTCCTTTGTCGTATGCCGAACAAAAGCGAGACAGTCTTTCATACTTGTGCGTCAATGAATGCGTTGAAATACATTTTCAAAAATGTATGAACCTGTTTACCCATCTTTCTTTTCGCTTCAAACATCTTTGCACATCTTTCCCACATCTCTGAACAAATCAAGAGCAAAAAGAAATCGGAAAATAAATGAAAAAGGCAAAAGTCCTCTCCGCTATATATGGAGAGGACTTTTGTTATACTGCGTTCAGAACATGAGGGACGGCCCTCCAAAAACAAATAGGGTGGCGACCTACCGCCCCGCGCCCAGAGCGCAGAAAGGACACACTATGTATAACCGTTTCACTGTTGATTTTATCAACAAGCAGATCATCGGCACAAAAGCCAGCCTCAACAAAGCAAAGTATTGCGACAGCGACGAGTACAAGGAACTGTGCGAACTGGTGGAGGCTCATCCCCGTTTTAAGGTTGTCGAAAAGAAAGTTAAACAGAACAAGAGCAAACAGACCTACAAGAAGCTTGACTTCACATTTATTGAAAAGTACATTTCAATTCAGACTGATGCAGAAAAAATTATGATAGAGTATACGGCAGTCAAATCCGCCGCCGAAAGTATGAATCGAAGCATTTACCCCCGTGTCAAACGCTGGTTCATCGAGCGGTTTAGTAGTACGGACGAACCTTTTGACATGGACAAAGCAACAAGAGCGATTGAGAATGCGGCGGCCCAGGCTGGCGCGGCGGCGTAAGGAGGTACATAGAAAATGAAAACGGAAATCAGTTACAAGGGCAATTATAAAATCAATCCTGTAACCAAGACTTTGATTGTAACTGCGGCCTTTGAAAAAGCTATGAACGACCCCGCCAGTCCCGAATACTCTCTTTATATCCAATTACAGCATGATATTCCAGGCTTAAAGGTGTCCCGCCGCACTCACAAATCCCCTATCAAATATCGTACCAAGAGCGGAGAAGTATTCCGTTGCAACCAATACAAGCAACTGACCTATGAGAATATGGAGCGGTTTATCAATCTCCTGCCCAAGCGTGATGAATTGATGGAAGTCTATAACTATATCCGCAATGGTGCGGGACTGGTGCAGACAAGCCGCTATGCGGCGGTACGGCGGTGGTTTGAAGCGCAATTCCCTAATATCCGCAAGAACCCGCTATATTATTTCAATCGGGATTTTGAGGTTATTAAAGACATTGAGCCGATTATCAAAGCAACAGCAGAGGAATGTCAAGGGTATAAAGAGGCAGCTTAACTTTTTATCTCGGTGCTGACAGGGGAGGATTGTTTTTAGAATTTAAAATCATTTATTACCCACCCTGTTTTCTCCCCTGTCTGCACCTTTTGTTGTGTGTGTTCCCCTATATTTATAATATCTGTTATATCTATATTATCTATTTCTCTATTGAGTTGCGGAAAATTTTGGCCGTTGGGAGAACTGCGGAAATCGTTTGGCGGACTTTCTTGTTCGTCTTGCAAACTGTCCAATTCGCCAGAAGGCGAACTCTGCACAGGTTTCTTTTTCGGTTTGTGCGGCGTTTCATAGAAGTCATAAGTATTCCCTCTACGCCATACTAAATATCCTTCATCAATTAAATAATTTAGATATTTATGGTATGAAGTTTTTTTAATCCCGGCTTCTTCTGCGGCTTTTTGTGATAGTGCAAACTCGTACCCGTCTTTATTCTTTGCAAAGTAAAGGTAGAGTTGTAAAGCAAACGGGCCATGTTTCCTGTTAAATTCCATCCAATTCTCATTTTTTATCTGCAAAAAATTCTTTTCCGGCTTATCACTATGAATAATAACTATATTCTAATTGGGAACAGTGGTCATTGTCATAATCTCTCCTTATTTTTATTTAAAATCATGTTTTTTCCTGATTTCTGTAATAATTATAGCAAATTTATATAAGAAAATCAAAAAGGCATATTTGTCCAGCAAACGAATCAGAAGAAGTAGATTTACGCTGTTCGCCTCTTGAACTGCCGCGATCATTCTACTCTTGCTACACTGGAACGGAAACGAAGAAATGAAAAGTGCATTTCAAAAGTTTTTTGACCAGGCCCATGCCCTTTGTAGCTCTTGATTTTTCTTTTTCCCGAAATATACCGGGGGTGTCCCGCCGAACAAACGAAAAGAGGACAGGGCTTAACCGCTCCGTCCTCTTGTTCTATTCCTTGATGTATTCCATTAAATCTCCCGGCTGGCAATCAAGTATTTCGCACAGTTGAATAATTGTATCAACAGTTACACTTCTATTGTTTACAAGACTGTCAACCGTTTTGGGATTTATCTTATACTTTGTGCGGAGGTCAATTTTTTTAATTCCTTTTTCTTGCATTTGCGAAAAGAGTTTCTGGTATGAAACAGGCATGATACACCCCCCCTTTGTACCAATAAGTATACATTATTTCAACAGTTTTGTCAATCCGAACCGTACCAAAAAGTATACAAATAATCCGTACCAATTTTGGTACTTTCATCAATAGACAGCACGTACCTTTTTAGGTACAATACAATCAGTCAAGGGGACAGCCCCTAATAAATCAAAAGGAGATTTGAACATGAGCAGAAACGAATTAGTAGCCAAAATCGAAGCCCTCAACGAATGGGAGGCCGTGATTGAAGAAGCCAAGGCAGAGGCCGAAGCCCTCCGGGACAGCATCAAAGCTGAAATGCTGGAACGCGACACGGAAGAACTGACCGCTGGACAGTATATCGTCCGCTGGACCTATGTTATCTCCAACAGGTTTGATACCACGGCCTTTAAGAAGGTCATGCCGGACGTGTACAAGGCTTATACCAAAGCCGTTTCCAGCCGCCGCTTCTCCATCAGCGCATGAGAAAAGGCCCTTGCGTGACAGCCGACCAAAGCACCACGCAAGAGGCCCCACCCCCGCCGAACATGGAGAGGGCAAGAGATATTATAGCTTGCCCTCTCCCAAAAATCAAGAACAGGAGAGAAAGAAACATGAAAGAATTGACAAGCTACAACCGGGTAGCCGGGTATCTGAACAAAATTTTTGACCTGCTGAACGCTGAATTTTTTGAAAGCACACTTTCAAGGCCGACAATCACTATCCAGTCCACGCCCCGCGCCTATGGTCACTTCTCCCTACGGGAAGATACCTGGGTGTCCAAGCTGGGCGGGACGCACGAAATCAACATCGGCGCGGGGACGCTGGCCCGGCCCATTGAGGAAGTCGCCGCCACCTTGCTACATGAAATGGTACACTATTTCAATTATGAAAATGGGGTACAGGATTGCAGTAGGGGGAACACCTACCACAACAAGAAATTCAAGGCGGCGGCAGAGGCCCACGGGCTGAACGTGGAGCACAGCGACAAATACGGATGGTCGCATACTTCCCCCAGTGACGCGCTCCTTGACTTCATCCTTGAAAACGGCCTGACCGACATTCTGATTAACAGGAACGAATACAGCGGGTTTCAAATCACGGGAACGGGCAGACACAGCGGAACGAATACCACCCCGCCGCCGCGCCCGTCCAGCACGCGAAAGTATATTTGCCCCTGCTGTGGAAATTCCGTCCGGGCAACGAAAACGGTCAATATCGCCTGTTTGGACTGTGATACGCAGATGGAACTTGTAAAGTGAACTTCAAAAATGGGCGGGAACAATCCCCGCCCATTTGTATATATTACCGCCCCATTTTGATTTTACTGCCCTCCGCACCTTTTATCTGTGTCAGTGGGGAAAAGCTATCATAGTTTTTGGTAATGTCTGCGTCAAATATCGCGCAGTAGTGTTTTGTCATGTCAAGGGTGGAGTGGCCTAAAAGCCGTTGGAGGGTAAACGCATTCCCGCCGCAGTCCACCAGATACTTTTTTGCGAATGTGTGACGAAACAGGTGAATACTTGTCTTTTCCACGCCCCGCCGCCTGTTATAGCTGGCAATACTGCACCGCAGGCCGTTCTCCGTCAGCTGTGAGCCGTTTTCATTGGGAAACAGGTAATCATCCCCATCACCGCCGCGCACCCGCATATACTCCCGCAGAACGCCGCAGAGGGCTTCACAGAGGGGGATAACCTGTGCCCGCTTATTTTTGGTATGCCGCAGATAAATCACTTTGTTGTCCATGTCCACATCTTTGATTTGAATATTGCGGATGGTGGCGGCGCGGCAACCGTTATTGAGTAAGAGATTGATAATTGCCCAATTCCGATATTCGGGAAAGTCGCATTTCTTCGTGTCTGGCTTCTTTAACAGCTTTTTCAGTTCTTCGTCCGAGTAGGTTTCTTTTATCGTTTCCTCCGCCTTGTAGAGTGGGATATTGAGCCGGGTAATTCCCGCTTCGTTGCACCACGACAAAAAGGATTTGAGCGTCCGCGTATAGCTTTTGATGGAGTTAGCCGCGAGGCCCGCGTCCCTCATGCTGGCAATCATGGCCTCGGGGTTGCTTACCGGATTATGTGCCCTCCCAGCTGAGCTATACCCCCAAACCTAATTTTGAGTCTGATCTCACCACTAGCATTTGAGCTGGCGAAAATTTTCTCTCTAGGGATGCTGATAAATATCAAAAAATTGGGCCTTGTGAAATGAATGCTACCCACCAGCCATAGACAGTTTTACACAGAATTGTCATAATGGAAAAATCTTTTAGAAAATGGAGGTTCCATTATGCAGATACTATCAGCGCTTATTACCGATTATCTGGAAACCGGTGAATACGAAAAACAACTTTCATCAGATACGATAAAGGCTTATCGTATCGACCTGCGGCAGTTTTTGGACTTTACTGGTGGAGAGTGGGCAGACAGGAATATGTTGAACCAGTATATCAAACACCTCAACCAGCATTTTGCTCCCCGTTCTGCCAAACGTAAGCTGGCAAGCGTCCGTGCTTTTTATCATGAAATGGAGATATGTGGAGAATTGGGGGAAAACCCTTTTAACAAACTCCGCATCCGCATCCATTCACCACAGCAGCTTCCACGGGTTATTCCCGAACAAATTGTACAAGCCCTTTTATAAAATGCCTAAAATGCCTATATGCCGGGTTGCCGGGAAGTTCTTCGGGATATTGTCGTGCTGGAGCTTCTGTTCAGCACTGGGCTTCGGGTTTCAGAGTTGTGTGCGCTGACAAGAAATACGTTTCTGTTGAACGACAGCGGATTAAGACTTCTGGTTAGAGGGAAAGGCCGAAAAGAGCGTATCCTTCAAATTAAAACGCCTGAATTACTTCAGCTGGTAGAGACATATTGCGATGCGTTCTCTAAAGAAATTCAGGAACAGGGAGTTATTCTTTTTAACCGCCGGGAACGCCCTCTCTCGCCGCAGTCAGTCCGGCGAATTATCAACAAATATCTGGACCGAATTAGCGGGGCTAGCCATATTACACCTCATATGTTTCGCTATACGTTTGCGACTTCGCTTCTAGAAGCTGGAATGGATATACGATACATCCAATCTTTGCTGGGTCACAGCTCCATCTCTACTACGCAAATCTACACCCATGTATCATCCAAGCAACAGACCTTACTACTGGCTGAAAAGCACCCAAGAGGTAAGATGACATTCTCACTTTAGCACCAGTCAAAGGCCGCCAGATACCTGGTGGCCTTTGCTTGTATGATAGATAATACTGGATTATCCGTTATCCTGGGATAACACCTAATTGGCTGTTTATAAAAACGATAATGGAGGGCACTATGAATATTGTACTAGGAATTCATGTGAAGCATGACAGAAGCGCATGTGTTATTATTGATGGAAAGGTCGCTGTCAATATAGCGAATGAAAGACTGGATCGGGTAAAGTACTCTGCTTCTCCTGAAATCCCCTATGCCGCTGTCGATACAGCCTTGAAGTTTTGCGGCATAGATATTTCGTTGGTTTCATGCATTGGTATGTCTGGCGCGGGGGTGGAAAGCGAAAAGGTAAAACAGTTCTATAAGGATGACTTTTTCTCCCATTATGGATGTCGTGAAATTCCATTTTTCTTTTTATCGCACCACCTGGCACATGCGTATTCTTCCTTTTGTTCTTCCACTTATCCCGAAAGCTTGGTATTTGTTGCGGATGGCGGCGGTGATTATATCGGAGACAAGCAGGAAGCCGAAACGCTGTATTATGGCAGTTCTGGGAAGATACAACAGCTTGCTATGCGGACACAGGATATGGTCGTACGGAAAATGGAGAATCCAGTATTATCTGCTATTAGTTTACAACATCTTTTTCCAAATTTCAACCCCTGCATATGCTTTCTATACAGTGAGGACTCGTACAGCTTCAGTTACATGTGTCTTATATAGAAATTGGTTAATTCGCACAGAAACTGCTAGAGTCTCCTCAACATCGAGCACATGAAAAACCGTTCGTTATGCCCTCCTATTCATAAACTTAAGACCCGCGTAAAAATCAAGAGAATTAAACATCGTATACCGGTCCCATGTCAGGCGATTGATTACCTGCTCATCATCCGGACAAGTTTGTAGTACGATCCACAGTTGCTGCAAACTGCGAAAATAGCTGTACTTCGTAAACCACCGCAGATCATCTATAGGGAAGCTGGAACTGGACAGTCTGCGGAGCTTTTCAGCCAACTGGTTCAGCTCCTTCATCTTCGGCTCAAGTGCAGGGTTCCTTGTATGGAAAGACCCTACCAACAGAGCCTGCACAAATTTCTCCGCCAGGAATGCCTGGGTAAAAAAGGCATACTCCGGCAGGCATACACTCATTGAGTGTATCTTCCGGCCCTTCTGCTCCAGAATGTAATATGGCTCTGCATCAGTGTCGCTGTGGTAGAGCGGGAGCACTCCGTTTTCGCTCAACTTGAGACGGTGACGATATGCCTGTACCTGGGCTTTCAGCAGTCCCCTGGCCAGATCGAACATGATGTCTACGTCGCTGCCCTGCTGGAAACCCTCACCCAGAGGGTGTTTTTTGACCTCCAGGAACAGAATGTGCTCATGATCTTCCAGAATAAAGTCGAACTCGACCCGATTTTTGTTTCGTCTGCCAGTTCCCTCTCTATAGAATCCGTTATGATGATAAGGTATCTTCCTGTCATCCAATATCCGAGCGGTCAGTTTTTCAACCTCTTTCCCAAGGTCTTCCCCCAGAGCCCGCTTGCCGGCAGGGTCTCTTTCTTCCAATAAGGTCTCCAGCCGTCGGCAGAATCCATAGCCAGAGAAGTGCGGAGAAAGCATGAAGAACCGGTGCGGATCCGGCGCTTGGATCAAGGGCCAGTCCCACTGGTTTATCGCTGACAGCGGCAGGTGATACTCTCGGTTGACCTGATCCCAGGGCAGAGAAAACAGATCCAGAACGCACCGGACCTTATTCAACGGCAACTTTGCCGTTTGAGCGATTTCTGCATCGGTTACCTCCGCACACGGCGGCAGCTCCAGGCAGACCCGCATCACGTCCTTTAGACAGGCCAACTCCGGCATCAGCTCCCTGCGCTTTTTGTCATACATTTCAATGGCTAACATGCAAAATTCCGGCGCATACTGAGGCGGCAGGCATAGACTATCCAGGATCGAATTTCTCTCAATATATTCGGGCAGGTCTTTGATCCCAATGAGTACATGGGATATAGAATAGGACCTGGAAACATCGAATACAAGCAGCATGTCCGTAGCCAGCTGCACCAATTTCTCATATCCCGCCCCCAGCCGGGGACGTCTGTCTATAACAGGAGGGAACAAGTGCTTGACCGCCAGTTGAAACAGGTATCCAAAGGGGATCTCTGGTTCAAGGGTTTCGTCCGGTTTGGAGCGGATGCCTGACTGGCGATGGATCATGTACCGTCCCATCTGTCTGTCAAAACAGGGGGCCAGTTCATTCTGAAAAAGACGATTTAAGAAACAGATCCCTCCGGCCAATTCCATGCGTCGTTCCAATTCAGCATGGACAGGGTCCAGAAATTCGTCGCTCAGCACAATGCCGCCGTTTTCGACTACCACCGGACGGCTGCTCAGATAGGACAGCCGTCTGGCAGCTGCCGCGATTTCAGGCAGCCGGTCCCCTAGAGTATGGTCCCGGAAGAATTTATCTATCAGCCAGAAATCGACAGAGCATTCAGCCAGGCGCCGTATCGTATCAGAATCATTGGGGAAACGGTATTTCGCTCCAACGTAGGCGTGAAGGACGGCAAACAGTGACGTAAACCGCAGGTCATACTTGCCAAACAGCTTATACTCAAAAAAAGTCTGGCTATAAAGGAGGTATAAATCCTTCGCAGAAAAGGACTCCTCTTCCGGGTGATCTTCACAGGACAACTCCGACATATTACCCTTGATCCGATCCTTCAATAGCGGGATCTTTCCAGCATCAGACGGTGGTGGCGGATAGTGATTTTCCAATAATTCAACTATTTCATTTTCAGGCAAATCGAACTCTTGCCGCCGCCGCTTATATGCTTCATGAAATATCTGCAAATGCTCGGACATATTCATACCTGTCTCCTGTCTGGCTTCCTCCTGAATTTTTCCCTGACCAGTCAACAAGGGAAGTCCAACAACTCTAAGAAGGCTGATATTTATACCATCTCCACAGCAAACAGCGCACCTGCGCCGCCGGTGTGGACAAAGAGAATATTCTCATCCTGGTCAAAGGCCCCTTGTTCCAGCAGCTGGAAGAAGCCCGCAAGGGCTTTGCCGGTATATACCGGGTCTATCAGGATGCCCTCCGTCCTGGCCAGGCGATGGACCGCAGCGCAGCCCTCGGGACTGGGGATGGCATAGCCGGAGCCAATGCAGTAGTGGATGTGGATGTCTTCTCGGGTGACGCGGATGTCTGTCTCCAGCAGTTCCGCCGCCCCGGCAGTCAGTTCCATGGCGATCTCAACGAAGGGGTCATCACAAACGCCAATGCCAATGGAACGGATTCCGGGCAGGAAAAGTTTGGCCCCCAAAGTCAGGCCCGCATAGGTACCGCCGGAACCGGCAGCGCTGACGACCGCATCGAAAGTGACGCCCAATTCTTGGGCCTGGTGGGCAATTTCCTTTACACAGTTGACATATCCAAGACTGCCCAAAGGAACCGAGCCGCCAACAGGAATGGCATAGGGTGTGTGGCCCTGCGCTCGGAGCTGCTCCATGATTCGGTCCATCTCCGCATAGACGTCATCATAGCTGTCGGTATCCACCAGGCGGACCTCCGCACCGAAGATGTTGTCCAGAATCAGGTTGCCGCCGGTGAGCTCCCCCCGCTTTTTCAGCACCAAAATGCATTTCATACCTACCTGCCCGGCACAGGCGGCAGTGAGCATAGCGTGGTTGGACTGGGGACCGCCGGCGGTGAGGACAACATCCGCCCCCTTGCTCCTGGCGTCTGCCAGAAGAAACTCCAGCTTGCGGACCTTGTTGCCGCCCAGGGCTACGCCGGTCATGTCATCCCGCTTAATGTAAATATTCTTCCCGATCTCCCGGCTCAGGTTTTCCAGCTTATACAGGGGTGTGGGCAGCTGAGCGAAGGGAATGCAGGGAAAATCAATAATTTGTTTCATAAGAACGCCTCCTTTGGCTGCACAGATCAGTATACGCAAGGATTGAGTTTCCCGGACAGTGGCAGTATTTTATTGGCTTTCGCAGTGGAATTTAATCGTTGGATTCGTTTTGACTATCCAACTTCCTAAAGCCATCCAGCCGCAATTCACGCCTGAGTTCCTCCTCGGTAGGCAGATATGTGAAATATTTTGAAGCAAAGATCTGATTGTTATCTTCTGGAAGGGTATACTTGATAACCGCATCATTCTTGTCAGCGCAGAGCACGATACCAATGGGCGGCGTGTCGCCCTCATTCATCAGTTCACGAGTGTAGTAGTTGACATACATCTGCATCTGACCAATGTCCTGGTGGGTCAGCTTTCCGGTTTTGAGATCAATCAGAACAAAGCACTTTAGGATGTAATTGTAAAACACCAAGTCAATAAAAAAGTCCTGGCCATCCAAGGTGAACCGTTTTTGCCGGGCTACAAAAGAGAAGCCGCGTCCCAATTCCAGTAGGAACTGTTGAAGATGATCGATCAGCGCCTGCTCCAAGCTGCTCTCATAGACATGAGTGTCTGGCCGGATTTGAAGGAATTCCATAACATAGGGATCTTTGATGACCTTTTCATATTCCGGTTTTGGCTCTGTTGTTTGTATCTCGGCGGACACAGGAGCCTGGTCCTGACTGGCCAACAGGCGTTGATAGAACATCGTGTGAATTTGCCGCTCCAGTTGGCGTGAACTCCAGCCAGATTTTGCACATTCCTCCAGATAAAATTGGCGGGCTTTGGTATCTTGCACACGCATGAGCAGCCGATAGTGCGTCCAACTCAATTCGCTACGCAGTGCGTTGCGTTTTGGAAACATGCAGAAAAACTGCCGCATATTCCGTAAGTTAGCAGCAGAAAAGCCTGTTCCAAATTCAGTGGTCAAACGTTCGGACAGATACTGCAGCAGGCGCTTTCCATATCCAGCCCGGTCATTCTCTCCACAGGCTTTATAGACCTGTTTGCCGATCTCATGATAGGCAAGCACCATTGCTGTGTTGACAGCGGAAGAAACCTTATTTTGTGCTGTGATAATACACCCGCGAATTGCCGAATATGTTTCTTCTGCACTATTCGCCAATTGTTCCTGCTGATCCATAAGTTCGTCCATTGAACTGCCTCCCGAAGAATGGTTGAATGATTTTCTTAAAGGGATTATATCACGCTCACAATCATTTCACAACATATAGCAGTTAGAAAATGCCTTCTTCAAGTGCATCGCCCAATGCTGTAGCAAACAGTGTGACCCAGGCTGTGGCATCGCTCTCACTCAGTATGTCCTGCTTAATTGGAATCTCAACCGCCTCGTATAACTTTCGCACTACTGAGGTATTTCCTTCATCCAGTAATTCCTGCACCAATTCACTGAACAGCGCCAAAACATATTTGCCGCCCTCCATATCCAAGAGTACCTGCGAAATTTCTGCTGCATTGTTGACTGCTGTTTCATACTGCCTTGTTGTTGATTCCATATGACCCTTCCTTTCGTAAAATCCGTGACCTCCGAGTTTTTGCGCCGCAGGTTTTAAGAGTTGGCCGCTGATGCTTATTGATGCTTACAGAAAAAACCCAAAGATATTTTTCAAAAATTCTCAGACTGCTGATGCTTATCCGATGCTTATGGGGTGAGACCAGAGAGAGTGGATGCAAAAACAGTCTCATTCAGTCTCATAACGTGAGAATTATGAGACAAATGAGACTGTTTTTACCGGAGAGACGACTTTCACCGTCCTCATAACCCGGAGGTCGCAGGTTCAAGTCCTGCCGCCGCAACCATGATAAGTTGACAAACCCAAAGGCCTGAAAGTGCCTATTTCAAGGGTTTGTCAACTTTCATTTTACTTATAAATATGGCTCAATCATTAAATCGCATGTTGAGAGACTCGAACTCCCCACCGTGTAAATAATCGCATGAAATTTGGGGCTGTAAAAAACTCAAAAGTCCAAAAATCCAGAGTAATAAAATTCCGTAGGAGGTTCTCTAAATGGGGCCTTCTGCGGAATTTCTTTAACATTTCGTAAGAGCGGGGTTTTTAAAAAGGGAGTTTTTTTACAACTCCTTCTACTATCTTATAATTGAAATTTAGAAGGAATTGTGTTACCATGGAAATAGCAAAAAGTGAGCAAATTCGGGCTGGACTCCAGAAGAGCTTTCAGAGTGGAACCTCTGCCAAGACGTCAACTGTCTGCTATGGCTATAACGTTACTCACGCTGGTGAACTCGTGATCGATCCTACCGAGGCCAACATTGTAATCTTCATCTTGGAATGTTTTACTAAAGGCGACAGTTTGGATAAAACCTCTGAAGCGTAAGCCCATATAGACATTCCTTGACCGTGGCTACTATTAAAAGAGATTCCTTCCCGAAAGAAAGAACCATATTTTTTGCTGTTTCAATGTTGGCTGAATAGAGATCAGAAAAAGGAGGATGTAGCTGCATAGGTTTCCTGAATCAGCTACGTAAAAAGACAATGGAAATTTTGTTGCCAAAGCGTATTCGAGAAAAGATTCTGCAGGATCCTACGTCTAATGCTAATATTGTAAACTTGAGCAATAATGTTTTTCCGTACTACACACTGTCTCCTTGCTTTTTCCCTGATTACACGATACATGGAACGGATCATGTTAATGTGGTTCTCGATTTGGCAGACCACCTGATTCCAGATGAAACGATGGCTTATCTGAGGCCCAAAGAAGTGGCGATTTTGGTGGCTTCTATTATAATCCATGATATCGGGATGTTTATCACAGAGGATGGCTTAGAGCGCATCTTGGTTGGAGAACGCGCAGGAAATCTGGTACAGGGCTTGGACCGCGAGCCGTGGCGTGATACTTGGGTAGCCTACTGCAAAAAAATCAAACGTTGCACCGATCGGGAACTGTTGCGCGCCTTTGGTGACATAGAACCCATTGAGTCCATATGTACAACCCGCAACGAGATGCGACGAAAGGACTACTTAGTTTGTGGCGAATTTATCCGCCGTCAGCACCACCGGCTGGCTCATGAGATCGCACTACACGGTTTTATGGGGAGCACGGACGTTGACATTTTTAGAAATACAGACTTTACTCCGAGCGAGAAAAATCTGATCGGTCTTTTGGCACGAAGCCACGGGATGCCCATCCGTGATACAGAATCCTATCTTAAAAATACTTTTGTCGATATTACACTTCCGATGAATATTCATCTGTTTTACCTGATGCTTATTCTGCGAATCGCAGACTATCTTGATGCCGGCCAACACCGTGCTCCGAAGGTTTTGCAGGAGCGTCAGGAGATTGATGTACCCATTTCACAGGGAGAGTGGATCTGGAACAGGATCATCCGCTATGAAGACTATATTTGGTCCACTGACCGAATGAGCCTTATAATTCAAGCCTCTCCAGAGACAACGTCACTCTTTGCCAAAACAGAAAAATGGCTCCACAGTCTTCAGCAGGAGCTGGATCTGTCTTGGGCTATTATGATGGAGTACTATCCGCGAAAAAGCATACAGCTGTCCATCCATCGAATTGAGAGCAATATTCTGAAGGAATCCACAAGAGCCGCAATGAGTCAACAGTTTCTGATAAAAGAAACGATGCTGACAGCGAATACGGATCTGCTGAAATTGTTGATCCGGCCTTTGTATGGAAACAATCCTAGCTTCGGGGTTCGGGAGCTACTGCAAAACGCTGTGGATGCTTGTACAGAGCGGAAGTATCTGGAGCAAGATGAAAACTATCACGGAGAGGTCATCATTTCCATCGACTCCAAAAATAAGATGATTTCTATTACAGATAATGGAATTGGCATGAATGAGGATGTGTTGAGGAACTACTATCTGTCAGCAGGCTCCTCTTACAGATATAGCGACAACTGGATGGCTGACTTTACACAAGACCGAAAGGCACAGATCACACGCAGTGGGCGTTTTGGAGTCGGCGTTCTGTCCGTGTTTCTTCTTGGCACTTCGGTTCATGTACAGACACGGCATTTAAAAGATTCTCGCGGTTATGAATTTGATTTTACCATGAACCAGGAGAGCATTGATATGCGGCGCGTTGACTGTGAGGTAGGGACTACCATAACAGTAGAATTGAGCGAAGGAACGCTATCTGATTTGAACAAATCAGGGTATTATGCTGACACAAGATGGTTTGAATGGTATGCGTTTGGGGAGCCGGATGTCCGTTATTATAAGGATGGAAAAGAGATAAACCCACCGAGATCAAGATCTATAGTTCCTCAGACGGACAATGAAGATCCTAAATGGTTTTCTTATAACAGCCCGGACTATGAAAGTTTCCAATGGTGCTATAACAACTATAGCGAAGGTGAGGCCTACTGTAACGGGATCTTAGTCAAATCAATTAGAGAAGGTAATTTTGGGGTAAGCACAGGGATGAGCATCCCAGCTCCCCGGATTTCCATTGTTGATAGAATGGCCCGGATTGCAATCGACCTATCACGCTCCACTATATTTGAGTTTCCAGATAAAGATGGCTTTACCCCGGAAGCTTATCGGTATCTGCTGGCCAAATTGCTACTGACCAAATGGGATACCCGCGAAGGAAGCCTTGCTCAAATCAAAGCCCGCTTTTCACTCAGCTCAAGCCACTGGCTTACACTCCCATATGTTTTTTCCAAGTACGGATTCTTGCTGAAGCAGGATACATTTTTAGCTGCAGCAGGCATACGTCAACTACTGCGCTTCGGATATTACCCCGATACTTTGCCGTCTGACTTTTATAATATGCAAGCCACTGTTCCGATCATTTATATCCCAATGTCCAGAAAGAAAGTAGGCAGTACGACATATAAAAATTTTATAAGCGGAGAGACTTATTCTTCATCCCCTCGTGCCTGTCGTATATGGGGAAGACAGCAGGAGTTTGATGAAGCAATAAAAAAGCTTCCCCAATATTTTTCTAAGAAATATCGCGAGCAGAGCACCTGCCCTGGATACCGCCGATATGATCGAAAAGAGATTGCGGAGCCCACGCCGGCTTTTGTTGAAAGTCATTTGGATGCGGACATCTTTCCCATTGCAGTTGAATATAGTATCGGCCTTTCAGAAAAGGACGCTGTATCAGAGGACAAAAACATCATGTTGAAGCTTCTGCGAGAGTATCTGGGTCAAGACATATGGATCCCCATCAATATGGACGAGAGGGTAAAGAAATTCCCAAAAGCGTTTAAAGAATTGCAGTATTATATTGATAAGCTGAAGAGTTGACAACAATGGACAAACTCCGTTTTTCCGAATGTTTTTATTGAAACGCGGAGTTCATTCTCTAGAAATGTTTTGATATGTCAGAACTTTTCAAATTTTGTTCTGCAAGATTGCGGGGTTTACAAACTTCCCAAGATCGAAAAGTAAAAATTTTATGCGTCGGTCCTAACCAAAAGAGACGATCCCTTCCATCCATGAACTGCAAACTGAGGATGCGATGTGGCATTTGCCCTATTATTGGAGATTTAAACAAAGTAAGGAAGGGAACCGTACTCCGGGAAATATGGAGTAAATAGTATGAGCTACTCGACTTTTATCGATGCCTTTTTCGAAAAGTTTCATACATAGCTAGAGATAAAGAATGCCACTAACCGTTCATAGAAAAGAAATGTGTGTTCTTACGACATGATTAGGGACAGCTTGAATAATCCCTTACACTGCAACGATTTTCAATGTGCATCTTTTTTGTCAACGCAAGACAGATGGACATTGGACGAACACTTATTATTTTAAGGGCGGCTTTGCCGTGATGGTGCGGCTCTGCTGTCGAAACGAACAGCGGAGGTCAAGGTATAAAAGCCTTGACCTTCGCTTATTATTATATTAAAATATTGTTATCGCAGAGATGATGCCGGGAAGTAAAAATTTGGAGGTGAGACTATAATGCAAGTACCTGTCAATGTTTCTATGGAGATACTGAATTGGGTTATTGCACATATCAAAATTGACGCACTTCCAAATCAAATAAGAGAATATTTGAATTTGTGGGTAAATGGCGAAAAAGAACCTACCTTTAATCAAGTTGAGAAAGTGAGCAAAGCAACAGGCATACCATTAGGGTATTTTTTCTTGCAAACTCCACCAGTAGAAGAGCTGTCCATTGTCGAGTACCGCACAATCGATAGCATAGAACTTAAAAATCCAAGTCGGAACTTAATTGATACATTGCATGATATGGATCAAGTGCAGACGTGGATGCATGAGTATTTAATTTCTGAAGCAAATAGTCCTTTGGCTTTTGTTGGAGGTCTAAAAAGCACATCTTCTTTTGAAACGTTTGCACAAAAAGTTCGTAGTTTGTTAGGCATTAGCTACGAGTGGTATAAGGATACCCGCACTGTCGAAGAATCTTTCAGCTTAATAAGAACTGTAATCAGTAATGCAGGAGTTATCGTGATGATGAGTGGAATCGTAGGTAATAATACTCATCGTCCACTTGATGTAGAAGAATTTAGGGCCTTTTCCGTCATTGATGCTTATGCACCCTTGATTTTTATTAATTCTAATGATTCTATAAATGGCAGACTTTTCTCTTTGTTGCATGAGTTCTCTCACATATGTATAGGAGAGAATAGCTTATTTAATGATCGATACAGCACAGGGAAAAAGGTTAACAAAACTGAAACGCTTTGTAATGCTGTAGCAGCCGAAATATTGGTGCCACAAACCGCATTTATAAACAGTTGGAATTTAACAATCAAAGAAAATGATGTTGAACAGGCAATTGAAATACTTGTGCGTGAATTTAAGTGTGGCATTACTGTGATCGCAAGGAAAGCATATGACAGCGGGTTTATTGATTATCAGCTTTATCAAAAAATAGCAAAGCGGGCAGTAAAGCTCTATAATGATAGCCGAAAAAGGAAGAAAGAACAGGGTGAAAGTGGTGGAGATTTTTATCGCACTGCTGCAAGTAGAATTGACAAACGTTTTTTTTCCATGCTTGTAGGTAGCGTACAGGAAGGAAAAACCCTCTATACTGACGCTTACCGACTTACAAATACAAATCGTTCTACATTTGCTAATTTGGCTGGTAGTGTAGGAGGTGGAACAAAATGAGTGAAGCCATTTTCTTGATTGACTCAAACTCATTGATAACTCCACATCTTACTTACTATCCCTTTGATTTTGCTCCAGGATTTTGGAATCAGATGGAACAGGCCATTAAGAATGGGAAAATAGCTATTTTGGATATAGTAAGGAGTGAAATCCTCCAGGGAAACGATAGCCTGAAAGAGTGGATGAATGCCCTTGAAATCGGTCTTTATCTAGATCATAGGCAACCAAATATTTTAGAAAAGTATAGTGCTATCCTGCAATATATTCAAAGAAATCCATGTTATACGCCATCTGCATTGACAGAGTGGTCAAAAGGAAGCGTTGCTGACCCATGGCTCATTGCAACAGCATCCGCATATAACTATACTTTAGTTACATTTGAAGTTCCTAACAAGGGGCTTAATAGTAGGTATCCAAGTAAAAATGCAAAAATACCTGATATAGCAAAAGTATTTGAAGTCGAAGTTGCAAATCTTTACCACATGATACGCGAATTGGGTTTCAAATTACACTAAGGCAAAAGCAGGGAACAAGATTTGTGACTTGTTCCCTGCTTTTGTATATCGCCTTAACTCTCGATGACTCCCTCCCTGTGTGTTGCCTGCCATTCTGCAAACTCCCGTTGTCCCTGTTCGCTGTCATAGTATTTCCGTATCTCCGGGACAAGAAAACGGGCAAAGGTTTCTATAATATAGTAAAAACAGTTGAAAAAAGGTATGGCAACGAGTAGAATAAGATTATGAGCTATTCAAAAAGATATAGGGAACGCACAATAGAATACCGACAGGCAGGACACAGCTTGGAAGCGACCCACCAAGTCTTCAAGGTTTCCAAATCGACGATACAAAAATGGGAAAAGCAGCTGAAAGAAACTGGAAATTTGGAAAAGAAAGATCTGCATAGAAGTTTCCGAAAGATCGATCCAGAAAAACTGAAGGCATATGTTGCGGCCCACCCAGACGCATACCAATCAGAAATGGCTGAGGCATTTGGATGCAGCGAAAGCGGCATTCGAGACGCATTGCGGCGGCATAAGATCACAAGGAAAAAAAGACGGTCAACTATCAGGAGCAGGACCGGCAAAAAG
>OFFT01000828.1_pt1 | contig 20642 bp, 21 predicted proteins | sample 1521581 | NCBI WGS metagenome assembly OFFT01 (sample SAMEA3504084, study PRJEB24116) | mouse gut metagenome | biome: mouse gut; feature: mouse-associated habitat; material: faeces | place: Denmark | collected 2011
AGAAGATGATGTTCTTCACATTGTGCTTCCTCATGACGTCCACCAGGGTCAATGTGCCTGCGATGTTGTTCTCATAGTATTCCCAGGGCTTCTGCACGGACTCTCCCACTGCCTTCAGCCCGGCGAAATGGATCACCGCATCGATGCCTTCTTTGGAGAAGATTTCCTCCAGGGCCGCTCTGTCCAGGATGTCCGCTTTGTAGAAGGGGACTTTTTTCCCGGTGATGGCTTCCACCCTCGCAAGGGATTTCTCGCTGGAATTGCAGAGGTTGTCCAGAACTACTACTTCGTAGTCTGCCTGTTGCAGTTCTACCACTGTATGGCTGCCGATGAACCCGGCGCCGCCTGTGACCAAAATCTTCATAGCATCCTCTTTTCCGCACGGGCTCTCCAGGGGGAGCTAGGTGATGAGTTGTGGCGGGGAGCCGTGCTATTTGTGATTTGTTTTCTTTCTTTTTTAAGAATACTGCTTTATTCTTGTCTTCTCAATATTTTTATGTTGGGAGAAGCTGGCGAAATGTTATATGGTTGTTTTTAAGTGGCTCAAGGGCAACTCGTCGCTTTTCAGATATTCGTCAAATGGTTTCTTTACTAAGGAATTGTCTACAAATAACTGATGCGAGTTTATAGCCGTTTTCGTTGTATTTCTGGGCTTTCTCCTAAACAAGTTGCATCAGTTATTTTCCGACAATTCCTAAGGAATACATTGTTGAAAAGAGACTTTTTCCCTACATCCCCTTTTATATAGCGAGATACGAAAAAGACATCGCATCGGAAAGCAACGTTGACCGTGCCATAGAGGACTTAAATTATTTCAGGGATGCGCTGCTTCGCCTGCGCGGGACGGCGGAGCTGTCCGATGCGGAAATGATAGATCTGATGGGTTTTGTGAATACTATCATCACACATATCGCCAATGGGAACAAGAACGAGGAAAGGCTGGTGAATGTAATGGGCGGAACGATAATTGAGACAGAATCCGAGAAATGGGTGCGCCAGGGCATGCAGCAGGGCATACGCCAGGGCATGCAACAGGGACAGGCAAAGATGATTGTCGAGCTGGGACAGGATGACGATACCATTTTAAGGAAGCTCCGGGAGAAGATAGGCCTGTCCCTGGAAGAAGCGAAAGACTGCCTGGCAAAATATGGAAGACAGCTTGTCTGACCACAAAACGAGTGCCTATAACCAATGCCCACCAAGGAAGGGTATCTGGCGGAAAGCGAAACCACAGGTCTATTTATGCTGCCTGTCCAAAAAATGCTGCAGAATGACTTGTTCCTCCTCCATCATTTCCTCCATATGGCGCAGAAGCGAAACAGCGGTCTCTTCCTTATATTTGATATAGAGCTTCAGCACCATATTCCTGATAATGAGAGCCTTCTCTGCAATCCGGACATACCTTTCCAGAAATCCTTCCTCTACCTCCCCTTTTTTTGCAAAATAGGCAAAGGTATGGCAGAGGCTCTTTTTATGGTCAAGCAAAGCGCAGAAGCACCGGATGTCTTTCCTGAAACCTCTCCCTTTCGCCCGGATAATCTCTTCCACATACGCAATCAGATAGCGGTAGTTCTCAAATCCGTATATCCATTCCTCCCCGCGTTCCCGCCCGCCGAACGCCAGGGCAATGTTCAGATATTCCCGAATCTGAGCCTCGAAGACCCTCACCGGAAATTCATATCCAAAACGGTCTTCTGTGGGAGCAATCAATAAGATGCTGTCATGGAGATCCAGCTTCACATTATCCGGGACATAACAGCCATATCCCATCCGCATCTCCTCATAAGTACAGCAGATATCCGTCCTGTATTTCCCGTTTATGGCATTGTCGCACAACAGAAATTCCCTCTTCCCATCATCATACCCATACACCATCACCTCATGGTTCGAGGGATAATCCAGTCCATAGAAGCCCAGATACTCCCGGTCAATGTTCAGCAGGACATAATATCCCTCTTCAATATATCGCCGTATGAACGAAACCACGGTGTCCTCCGCGACTTCTGCACGCCGGTATTTATAAAAATCCAGAAAGGGACATTGATAGAACATGTTCAGCCCGCATTCCCGGTTCTGCACTATGCTCAGTTCATAAAGGCAGAACGGGGCATCCGGCCTGTATCCGATGATATTATTATAATTCGCCGCAAGCCATATCCCCTCTCTGTCCACGACATCAATCACCGCAAGCAAATCAGCCAGGAAGCCATAGGTATCCAATAACGGTGTCTTATTCAGATACAATTCTTTTTTGCCCCATTCCATATAGTTTTCCACCCCTATGATTACACTGCATATCTGGATTTACACAATAGTCTGGACTGTTTTAGTTTAGAATATATTCCTTGGTAATTCCTTAATGCCGTATTCGTCATATGTGTATCTGAACCGCACGCCCTGCTTCTCCCATTCCCCCTTCAGGACAGTCATGAAGACTACATCGTGCTTCTTTCCGTCATAATACTGCTCACGGTTGATTGCTTCCGTGATGAAGTTGAATTCACTGAGGATCTGGAACAGCCGAAAGTCATCGCGTATCACATTGACATAGATTTTATTCATGTCCAGCTCTTCAAATGCTGTTTTGAGCGCTTCCTCAATCAGCTTTTCATAATACGTAACTTCTTCCTTCTTATAATCAAAGAAAAACTCAATCCCGGCAGTCCTGTTCCGGGTGTCGATGCAGTACAGGGCATAGTCCGCGCCGTATTCACGATATGGCTCCAATGCCTGATTGTCTTTCTTAAAAAAATTCATCCGAGAACCTCCCTGTTTTCCGCTATATATCTATTCCATGCCGCTTCTTCCCTTCCTTTCAGCTCCCCTAGCTTCTCTTTCATGCTGATGAGCGCGGCAGCCTTCTTTTCCGGCCTGCTCAGAGCTTCCACTTTCAGCCCCAGGAGCATCATGGCCTGCGATAGCTTCTTGATTGAATCAAATTCCTCGAGCAGAGCATCGCTGGCAGACAGCAGCCCCTTTTTCTTGAGATAGACGACCCTGTCGAGCATCAGCTTCTTATGCTCATACAGACAGTACATGTCCGATCTGCGTAAATCCTTTTCCTCGTTTTCTATGGCATATTCGAATAATTTGCCAAACTCCTCATATGTATCGATTCCGTTCATCGTAAGGGAGTGCGGGTTGAATATGTTAGGGTTCTCGCGGGCGAACGTCTCTGTGCCATTCAAATAGTCGTGTATATGCCAACCGATTTTTTCTAAGTTGACAGCACAATCTTTCTTGTTCGGCTTGAACAGTATCGCCCGGTTCCTGTAGGTATCCTCATCGCAGCATTCGGAATAGTAACCTCTCAAGAAATTGTCATAGCTTACAGTATGGCTTGTCAGCTTGGATTCGCCGTACATATAGATGTACACGTTCGTCTCGTCATATCCGTATAGTAAGGAAGTGTCTACAAATAACTGCTGCAAGTTTATAGCAATTTTTATTGTATTTCCGGGCTTTTGCCTGAAGCAATTGCAGCAGTTATTTTCCGACAATTCCTAACAAATCGTGAGGGTAATGTGCCTGTCCAAATCCATCGCTGCCATCGATGTAGAACATGTCGGCATCTGTATAGAGGTACCAGCCTGCGTCTATTGCTTCTATGACAAAGCCTGGATTTTTGAAGAGATACAGTTGCTCACAGCCCTCAATGCAGATGTGGTCTGCCGGTTCAAGCAAGGTAATCTCTGGATTGTAGAAGCTGTAATGGAGCGCGTTGTCACGGTTTCCGGATGCAAGATAGTGACCGCGGTTCACACAGAAGACCTGTATATAGTTCGAGTAGAGCCAGTTTTCAGCCGTAGGGTTCTGCATGGCCACGGCTAAGGGGAGGGCTATCTGCTGATAGGACGTAATCGGCGGGGCGAGGATGGGGAGAAGTTTTTGTATGGTTTGATTTGTCATAATATATTCCTCGTATGATATCATAGATTCCTATTCCAAGTTATCCATTAGAACTCATTGCCGAAAAGCTCTTCAATACACCTATATTACGCCAAAAAACTCCTCAATCAATTCAACTAATAACTCGATACCCATATCGTCATCTAAAAGAAAAACTGGAATTCCACACTCAAAAACAATATCGTCTGCCAATTGTTTGAATTCAACACTGCCAACATGTTCTTTAGGAAAAAACATATTAGCAACATTGTACCTCATCGGGAACATCACTATCGCTAGCACCTTGCATTCTACACATGATTCCAAAAAAATAATCGTTCTTTTTATTTCTTCTAGCTCGTCAAATGGATTTATAACCAATACGACTGCATCCGGCAACACTCCAAAAAGAAATTCTACTTGGGGAATTGGATAATAAAACAGATTACCTTCTTCTGTCAAAATCGTTTGGGATTGACATCCTGTTATAATAATGTCAACATTCTTTTGGGATATCGCAAATAATATACTATTTAGGCAAGATATCAGATCAAATCTACTTATATTCATTCCAGAGTCATATCCAAAATGAAAGTTCTCATCCATCCCAAAGAGCAGCCCGGAAGGCTCCGTACTTAACTGCCCAACCGTGTACCCCTTTTTTATCATCTTTTCACGAAGCATTAGCTGAAGTGTAAATTTTCCTTGTTGTGAACTTGTTCCAAAAACTGCTAATATAGGTTTGGTTTGTCGATACAATTTCCCATATGGAATAGGAATATATTTATTAAATAAATTCGGCGACCTAAATTGTTCATTATTTTTAAATTGAACTGGCAACTCATCAAAACTATATACGTTCTTTTTTCTTTCCTGAGCGTCATTCAAAAGTTTAACCAAGAATTCATCATCATTCATGATACTATTTAACAGAGAACGAGTATGCCCTATTATTAATGTATCAATAGCCTCCCAGTTAATATCATCTATTTTCTTAATAGTAAAAGGATTGTCTGTTATAATATTCAGCAATTTATCTGTCGATGAACCAACATTAAAAGAGTACTTAACATCATATACAGCTATAATTTTAAATGAAAGCAAGGATTGAAACCTAACTAAAGCATGCATTTCTTTATTAAATGGAAATATAGCCACATTTTTATAATTTACGGGTTCCTCTAAATCTGGTGTAGTATTCACATAATTGTAGCTATAGCTTTCTTTGCGTGTTTTTTGATACATTTTCAGCATTTCCATCAAAGAATCTTTATTACATTTTGGATTTTTTCTTAATAGATTCATGCTGATTCCGCATATATGTGCACACGCATAACTGTTCCCCTGTCCGATTGAATATTTCCCATCTAACCAAGCTACTTTTTGCCGATTTCCCCTTGCTCCCACATTAACAATTGGATTATTAATAACAAAATATTCGTCATTGTGATAGCAATGCTCATCGTTTGTTACCCCAATAACACTATCAAACGCTGCCGGAAAAGATACCGAACCATCATTGTCAAAAGCAGCAATAATCGCTATACCTTTCTGATTTATTTCATTACAGATATTACGCATTTCAGTCAGATTGTTTAATAACGAAATCCCCAGGCTTAGATTAATAAGTTTACAATCAACATTTGACAGTATATAATTCAATGCATAATATAATAATTCCTCATCAGCCTCCAAGGACCGATCAAACACCTTTATCATGAATATAGATGCCGTTGAATCATGGGTGTATATTATATTGCTGATTGCAGTCCCATGACCCACATCATCATTATCATCTAGCAAATCAAGAATTTCATATCCTTTATGCTTTCTAACGATTTGTATTCCCGTCATTATTTTATCTTTTAGCTTCGGGTGAGAAAGGTTGTATCCTGTGTCAACAATAACAACATCATATTTCATAATTTTTCTCCATTATATATAGTAATCTGCCTGCTGATGAAACATTTCCGCATATAACTTATTGTTCTTTAACAGTTCCTGATGCGTTCCCATTTCTACCAGCTTTGCCTGATCCAAAACCAAGACCTTGTCTGAAAACCGGGTACTTGCCATTCTATGCGATATAAAAATAACAGTATTCGATTCCACGGCGTTAAATATTTCCCGAAATAGCCTGTTTTCCGCAAGCGGATCCACTGCTGCCGTAGGCTCGTCCAGAATGAGTGTCACCGTATTCTTGCAAAGAGCCCTCGCTATCACAAACCGCTGCTCCTCCCCTCCAGATAATTCGACCCCATCATCATAGTATCTCTTGCTGTAGCTCCTCTCTAGTCCAAGTTTCTTTATCTTATGGTACAAGCCTGTCTTAGCCAGGGCATCATCTATATTTTCCTCATTTTCCTCATGGTCAAATACTAGATTCTCGCGCAGAGTGTAGGGATACATGATATAGTCCTGAAATACCGGTGCAAAAAGCGATTGGTAAAAATCATAATCGTATCCCCGTATATCCACACCATTATACAGGATACTCCCCTCTGTAGGGTCATACAGCCGTAGCATAAGTTTAATCAACGTCGATTTACCAGCCCCATTGTTTCCTACAATAGAAATGGTCTCGCCCTTCCTAATGCTAAAGCTGACATTCTCTAATGCATATTTTTCCATGTTAGGATATTTGAAAGAGACATTCCGAAATTCTATCAGCCTTTCACCATATCCAGAGCTCTGCACCAAGATGCCGGACTCCCGCATCGTTTCCTTTATCTTCAGGAAATTCTCAAAATCTTTATAGTAGAGCGATATGTCATGAAGCGAACTTACCGCCTTCGTAATAGATGAGATAGAATCTGTAATCAGCCTCGTTGCACTGATATACATCACAAAACTGCTCAGAATGATATGCCCTGACTTGTATTGCTGTACTGCCACGACATATATGAGTAGCAATTGGATGCACTTCAGCATCCTGAGCACAATGCTGTACCTGAGCTTTGTCTTTTGCATCTGCAAGTCAATCTTGTGAACCTGCATATTTTCATGGCGAACCTTCTCCCGAAACCAACTCCCGGAATTGAACACCCTCAATTCTCGTCCTGCCTCAAAATCATACATCAGCTCCTTGAGATACTTCTGACGCTTTGTGCTCTCGGATTTTTTTTCTTCAAGCCTGTATTCCGCTTCATCTTGTCTAGTCTGGACAGACACGGATATTAAATGGATTCCCACGACCATGAGAAACAGCTTCCATTCCACCGAAACAAGGACACAGCTCATGAGGACACATGATATTGTTTTGCTCAACATGGTACAAAAAATCTCATAGTCCACTCCGGAAAACCGCCATATATTATCGAATACTTTGTAATATTCGTCAATCATTTCCTCATCTTCGCAATCTTTCAAATCCAAATGGGCAGCTTTTCCATTCAAGTCATAGTACAATGTATTCTTTGCCCTGATGCCATAGTCCGTACGGCTACGCTGCAGCATCTGAATCATTATGCCCAAAGCCGCCATCAAACCTGATACCGACAGCAAGAATACAAATATTTTGTCGAAGCCAGACCGCGCCGCAATGAGTCGGATGACCACAGCAGGCATGACAATCCCAACCAGCTTTTCACATTCTGTGCTCAGGCCAAGAAATATATCCATAAAAACAAGAGTCTTATTTTTCCCGAAAAACATCCTCAATATATTCCAGGAAGCATGTACGGTATCTGAAATATAGCTTATGAACTTCATTATGCCCTCCCATGCAAACTACCGATACAACATCGCCTGTGCATTGAACATTTCCCTATATTCTAGGCTGGACTCCATCATCTCATCATGGGTGCCTGCCGCTTTCAAGAAACCCTTCTGCAGCAATAGTATCTTGTCGCAGATACGGCAGCTGGACAAGCGGTGGGATATGAATATGACAGCCCTGTCCTGTGTCAACTTTCTGAATTTTTGGTATATCTCATATTCGCTCTGAGGGGACAGTGCCGCTGTCGGTTCATCCAAAATGACGACAGGTGCATCCTTGCACAATGCCCTTATCATCGCAAGCTTTTGGTTCTCACCACCTGACAGCTCTATTCCGTCCTCGCTAAATGTCTGCGAGATAAAAGTATCCAGTCCAACGTGCTCCAGCCCGATTTCATCCAACATTCCCCTGCATACCTCCTGCGGAACGCCTTTTCCCATATTGATATTTTCCCCCACAGAAAAATGAAAGATAGTATAATCCTGAAATATCATGCTGAACAACGACATATAATTTACCTTCTCCGGTTCTATTGCTTTCCCGTTAATCAATATTCGGCCTTCCGTTGGCATATATAATCCTACCAGCAGCTTGACCAGCGTACTCTTTCCCGCACCGTTCTCCCCAATCAGAGACAGCTTTTCATTCTTGTGCAGAATAAAACTGACATGGTTTAAGGCATTTTGGTCTTCCCCTGAATAGCGGAAAGAAACATTCTGGAATTCAATGGATTCAAATCCCTCTGCAAAATCCTCCCTGGACGCTACCCCTGCCCTCATCCCCAAGCACAGCTTCAGTCCGTCAATGTATTGGTTGTTCTTATATACATCAATCCATGCTTCCAATAAATGTGTGATTGACGAACTTAAGGAAAGCAGCGCAGAGACATGTAGCATGAAGTCACCGACCGTCAAACTCCCCCGAAAGCACAAATAGGCACAATAAAAGTATACTGTAGCCATCTGTATCCCATTCAACAGGCATACCCCAATATAGGCTCTCTTCTGTTTTTTATTGAAGCTTCGGAGTATCTTGAAGAACTTCTCATTGTATTCCTCCATCTTTTTAACTACGAAGTTCTGAAGTATGTAAGTCCGTACTTCTTTGGCCCGGCTTTTCTCTGTAAGCCAGAAACGGGTATGCTCCAATTGCCTACTCACAGCGGTCTCTTCATGAAATGCTTCAACCTCATGCCTTGATTGCATTACATAGCAAGCTGCATTTGCGATAATCACCAGGAACAAAATAGCAGACACCCACCATCCCAATGCGATGGAGATTGCACCTACTCCTGAAATCACGAGCAGCGACGACACCATGTTCACCAAGCCATCCGTATATACGGCCAGATAGTTTCTATCCAGGCATTTATATGATATTTCAAACCGTTGAATCGTATCCGTATTTTCAATTTTCTCATAGGGGATTTCAATGCTTAACTGTGCCAGCCTTGTCTCGAGTTCTGTATTGATATCAAAAAAAGCATTCTCCCTTTTCTGGTTTAAATAGCCCTTTATCGTTTCTGCCATTTCGCTGGAACATACGCAGATGAACACCCATAAAACAGCTTTGCCATATACCCCATCTGCCATATAATCTAGGAAATATTTAAAGAAAAAAATCCACAGAAAGGATATCATTGACCCTAAAATACTGTCAAAAACTGTCAGAAGGAAAATACTCTTTTTTATATTCCAAATGGTCTGAATATAAAAACAAAAGCAAGATATGTTATGCTTTATAAAGTATGGTAAATTATTCATATCAAGCAAAATCTCCTACATAAACATTGCGCAAAGAGAACAATGGTAAATTCTCTTTGCGCTTTGACTATCAGCAAGCCTTACATCCACAGCCACGAGGATTTACGCATCCTGTAGAAAAATCTCCTCCTGTTGCGCATTCATCTTTTTTTGACCCTCCTCTTGCATCCATAATACGTACCTTTTTTAGTTCCTGATTTCGTTTTAAATCAGGTTTTTTTAACTGCTTCTTCATTTTTTCACCTCCTTTTTATGATATGTAGTCTCGGAAACTCTCAAGCCAGTATTTATCAGCTTTTTCCAGTCTCCCAAACTACACTTTCACCTCTGCTTTTTTGTAACATTTAGCTTTTTTCTTTCCAACCATAAATTTTTTAAAAAAACTATTGACAAATTGTCAAAAATGTGCGACCGATTTCGCTGTAATTCAAGCGAAATCGGCCCCTTTATTGTGAAAGCAATTCGCGTTTCGCAAATCACAATAAAGGAGGACACATTTATGTTCAAACCCGAACTATGGCAAAACCACGACGAGTATAGAACCATTGTCAGGACTTACGGCAAACGCCTTTTCCGCAACCCAAAGTACAGTTTCAAATCCTATGAAAAGGAATTCCGGAAACTCCTGGGCCTTAACCTTGATGCCATTGCAGATTTCATCCCCGGCTTTTATTCCGCTGCCGGGCGTCCCGCAAAAAACCAGGCCCAGATCCTCCGTTCCCTCATCCTTTTTGTCCTACTCTTTAACCGCACTTCCGCAAGGACCAGCCTCACTGTCTGGGTTAGGGAAACCCTTCCCGAATCCATCTCCCTTACAGTCCTGGTCGGCTGTACTTCCCCCGACCAGCTGCCGCCCCCTGGATCCTACTACGATTTCATGAACCGTTTCTGGCTGGCCCCCAGGGATATCTATTCCCGCACCAGCCTCCTTCCTGCCGGTAGGAACTCCAAGAAGCCGGACAAGGTCATCGGGACCGACGGCAAGCTTGTAGAGGACGATGATGCTTCCCTCTCCGCAGCAGATATCGTAAAAAGGATCATGGACGGCACGCCTGCCTGCGATAATCCTGAAGCTGCCCTCCAGAAGCTCTTCTTCTTCCTTGCCGTCCTTCCTTCCATGAAGCTTGGGCTGGTTGACGCCGGGAGCCTCACTGTCTCCGGCGATGGCACCGCCGTCCCTTCCCATGCCTCCCCCTATGGGCGGCATCTGGCCTCATGCCTGCGCTCCTGCCCTTTCCGCGATGGCTGTGGGCGCCACTATTCCGACCCTGACGCAGGATGGGGATGGGACAGCGACAATAACTGCTGGTATTTCGGGCATACCCTCTATATGCTCTGTTCCAGGAATGCACAGTTCAAGGTCGAGCTCCCCCTGCTGATGAACTTTACTGGCGCAAGGCGGCATGACAGCAAAAATTTCCTTTATACCATTGATGATTTTGGCCGTAACACCTATGGGCTCTTCCCAAAGAATATCTGTCTTGATTCCGCCCATGACAACATCGCAACCTACCGCCTCCTGGAACGCTGGGACATCAACGCCCTCATCGATATCAATGGCCGCGCAAAGTCTTCTGACAATGCCCCTGATGACATTGCTTTCAACAAACAGGGGCACCCTCTCTGCCGGGCCGGGCATGGGATGGTCCCCTGGGGCAATGACCCCATAAAGGATGCACATAAATACCGTTGCCCACTGAAATGCGGGCGTATTGGCTCCTGCCCTTTTGCCGCTGCCTGCTCCCCCGGAAGCTATGGGCGCACAGTCTATATCAAGAACCATGCCGACCTGAGGTTCCATCCCCGCATCCCAAGGGACTCACAGCAATACAAGGATATCTACAGCGAACGGACCGCCTGTGAAAGGGTCAATGACCGTGTCCTGAATGATTATTTCCTGCAGTATCTGATGATACGGGGAAAGAATCATTTTTCCTTTTGGGCCATGCTACCCTGTATTAAACATACTCGTTCTCCCTTTGCAAAAAACACTTTTCATATGGCATCCTTTTTATACCTACTTTATGGATTCCCGAGACTACACATGATATTCTTAAACTCTCAATCAAACAAAATGGTTGATTTTCGTTTTCAGAATGACTATATCTACCTACCTTAATATCTTCAAAAGGCTCATTTTTCATTTCCTAATTCTAACAGCAAATTTGTCAATCCATCAATTGAACTTAAAATATCAAGCGTAAAGCATTCACTTGGAATGACAATAGAAAATGCATTTTCTAAATCAATGATAATAGAGATAAATGTAATAGAATCAATCGAATATCCGCTCAAACTCACATCTGTTTCAATACTATCAACTAATATCCCATTGTTTTCCAACACCATCAAAATATTTCTTTTTGCATCCTCAAATTCCATATTCATATTCTCCTATAAACTCAATACTTCATATGATTTTACACAAAATCTTACAATAGAATCAATTTCATGAACCGCAGTAGGACATGATTCCTTTCCATTTTCTATAATACGTGCTTTGGGACAAGGATCCATGAAGCAACTGCAACTAAAAAAACAATCATCACATTTTTCATCGAATTGTATAGAACACAGCCATCCTGCATGCTTATCCTCATTAATCTTCATTTCACCATCGGGTGTCAGGTAACCTATCCCAATCTGTTCGAAAGATTCATCACATTTTGTAATTAATCCATCAATCCCTATTGTAAATCTATTTTGATTATTTGAGTAGCACCTCATCCCGCCCACTTTGATATCAATGAAATTAGAATCAAACTTAATTTTATCAAGCACTTTCCCTAACCGGTCAAACACAATTCCAAAATTTGTATTATTATTTTGAAACAAAATATCATCCAATTGATTAACCCTCTCCCCTCCCATATCCTTAACTGGTCGAAGAAATAGAGAAAATCGTCGATCATCACCAAACAAATCATTATAAAATCGATAATACTCTTCTATATTTTCCAGCATCTCTATTGTAATATTACTTCTTAAAGCTATTGACAAAGTTTGCGTTTTAATTTGATCTCGGATATATTTCAGATTTTCAATAATTCGATCAAACGTTGCTGTACCGTCACGTAATGTACGTAGAAAATCATGCCGCTCTTTCAATCCATCAATCGTAACTGCCAAATGCCGTATTTTGCATTTTAAAAGAATATTTACATTCGTTTCTGTCAACAAATAACCATTCGTTGTAATAACTGCTTCATAAGGTTTTTTCGCCTTTTCGCAAATTTTAATTAAATGTTCAGAAATATATTGAATCGCGCCTATATCCATCAACGGTTCGCCACCAAACCAGTCTATATGCAACGCTTTATAGTTGTTTATATTTTTCCTAACAAAATTAATTATTCCATCTTGAATCTCTTTGCTGATGTTTAAATCATGACCTACCTTTTCATCAAAAGTCATATAGCAATATTTACATCTGAAATTACATGATTTTGACGTATGTATAACAAGTCGCAAAACACTATCAGCCTTTAGTTTGTTGAGAAGTGCTTCTCTCTTACGCTTTTCATCTTCCGAAGCACCAACAAAATATCCCAACTTCATAAGCCGTTCAAAGTCACTATCATTAATGACACTTTCTGTTTCAATTGCTGACCGGGAAAACCAATCAATTACTTTTAGCTTCTTTTCTTCAGGAACTCTTATCATATAATTCATTCCTATAAATGAGTTGAACAAAATTATACCCATTGAATCCAGTTCTTCAGTATAATGATTAAACATTGATGGTTTATAAAATTTTTCCATAATTTTTTCTCCAAATAATAATGTTAATATGAAAAAGTTTTTAGCATCATAATTCCCAATGTATACAAGTAGTGGTATTTATATAATAGAATTATGCTCCCCAAATACCCCTGTCTTCCTCTCATTTCATTCCTTATCCCCGTAAACCATTTCAAACAGCTCCCCGTCCTCCACTGGCTGATACGCTGAATACCTCGATATAGCCAGCACTGTCGACTTTCCAATCCCATAGACCGCTCTAAGCAATACACCAAGTACATCCGAAAACCTCTTCTTCATGATACTTTCTCCTCATCATCCGTTGCTTCCATTCTAATAACCGCCCTTTTCCACGGTTTTGTTACCAGTATCATCACCGCGACAGCATCCATCGTCATGCTGATTCTAACTGCAACCATACGGTCCCACAAGATACTAACCCCTACCGTAGCATACCATATAAGCAGAATCCATAACGCCTTTTTCCGGTTCCGCGCCACATCATCAGGCCTATACCTCTTCGTAATGTCCGTCACAGGAACAAACACACACATCGCGCCTCCCAAAACCGCCGACACAGTTCCAAAGCTTACTTTCCATACATCCAGGCTTTTCAGCACAAAGTCCGACAGCACAGAGACACCACTAAACACAGCCATTATGGTCAGCAGACATTTCAATCAAGTCTTCGCATGATATCCCCCCGCAACGATTCCTTACAGTGCAAAAAACTGCCAGGAACAGAACTGCCCCTACCGCGTCCTTCAGTAATATCCCCAATCCCAAAATAGCAGAACCACTGATCAATGTCCCAACAATGACATTAAACCAACTTTGTAGATTCCCTTATCCCTTTCCTGAATGCGCCCTGCCCGGCAGAGCCTGACGACAATATAATCCGCTGCCTTCTCTGTCAATCTTCCTGTCCCTTTCCGTTTGACTACACTATAACATACTTTTAGTCATAGGGAAAGTTCAATGTCGTGTTCTGCATACATTTGTCGAGCTTGGTATAAACCCCGATTCAACAGGGATAAAAATGCCACCCTGTCCTATTCAGGATGGCATCTGCAGCAGGACCGTTGCCACGACCTTACCGCCACCTATTTCAAAATTTATCGTCCCCCCATACTTTTTTACGATTTTCTTCACACTCCGGATTCCGAAGCCATGCTGTGCCGAATCCTTCTTGGCCGTCCCCGACAATTGGATATCCGCTCCTTCTAATACGCTGTTCTCCAGCCTTACATAGACTGTACCTTTGTCCTCCGCCACGCAGAGGCTGATTTTTTTATCCGTTTCACCTTTCTGCGCCTCCACCGCATTGTCCAGCAGGTTACCCAGGAGGATGCAGAAATCTATATCGTCCACTGTACCATAGTCGCCTTCTCCCACTCTGCTCTCCACAAAGATTCCCTGCTCTTTTGCGTATGCCAGCTTCGCCTCAATCACCGCCTGCCATGGCCGCCTTCCCCTCACCTGCTCTGCTGCATACGCCCCATATGTCTCCAGCAGCTCATCTATCTTCTCCAACCCTTTATCAATCTCCCCGGAGACGAAGTAGCTTCTCATCCCCAGCAGCCTGTTCTTCATGTCATGCTCCATCATGCGGATGTCCTCCTGCTGCTTAAGCAGATCCTGATAGGACTGCTTCTGTTCCGCCACCATGGCCACAGCATATTCTTTTTCCCGCTCCATCTGCTCCTTTTGAACCACTTTGGAATAAAGGTACATGACTACGGCCAGCAATATCACGATTCCGGCCATGATGCCCACTGTCATTTTTCCCCGTTCGTCCACATAATAAATCTCAAACAGGAGCTTAAGCAGAACAATCACCAGCACCATGACGGTAATTGGTACCAGAAAAAACACAAGAAATGCCTCCCTGGTACGTCTGACTTCAAACTTACACCGCTGCCCAATCAGAAACATAACATAGAGAATCAGAAGAGCCTTGCTTCCCACCAGCATCAATGCCCTTTCCACCGCCCCCACATCCATCCATAGCAGCAGCCCCATGTCCTTGCCGAACGCCAGCCCTCCTATCACAATGACTGACGCCCCAATCAATCCCATCTGATACAGCAGGATGCTCCCCATCTGCGCCCATATCGACCCCTGCAGACACAGTCTTGCATAGCATATCGTTACCACTAAATCTATTACAACAGGCAAGCAGCTATAAAACGTCACCATATCAGAAACCAGGATGTTCACGAACAGCAGCAAAAAGCACGCAAAAGAACACGCATCAGCCTTTTTCCCTTTCAGCCGGCGCGTGTTGAACAAGTCCAGAAAAATAACATAGAAAGCGGATTCGACTAAATCCACTCCCACCTCGATGACAGCCATGCCCTTCCCCCATTCAAGATTGTCGGTAAAGTCCTTCGAACCATTTTCGCAGACCTTCCTGAACCTTTTTCTGATAAGCCCTGCTTGCCTGCAAGGCCGTACCATCCTTTAAGATGACCTGACTTCCTTTGAACCGATCCACATGTTCCAGATTCACCATAAGGCGGTTATGTATCCTGATATGATGATATTCCGAGAAAAGCTCTTCCAATTGGCCCATCCTGGCACGGAGCATAATGCTGCCGCCATCCTCCTGATGGATGGTCACATAGTGGTCCTTGCTTTCGCACCATAGGACTGTCCAGGGGCACACCTCTGCCCCTCCCACTTTCACCCGGGCATGCTTCTCCTCCCACAGCTTCTTCAGGAAAGACACAGCCTCCAGCAAGTCCGCCTCCAGCGTCCTCTTGCGGATAAAGTATCTGGGCTTTGCCAACATGGATTTCCACACATAGTCCTCATGGGCGCTGACAAAGATGAATTCCTTGCCGGGATTCCGTCTCTGCAGCCCCGCCACCAGTTCTATCCCCGATTTCTCCCCCAGCTCTATATCCACGAAATAGATGTCGTAATTCTCTATCTCCTGGTCATTGTCCTCTATCCTGTCCCTGTATGCCAGCTCCACAGCGAAATCTGCCCGCGCGGCCACGGTCTCCAATGCTTTCTGGAATATCCCACAGAATTCCGGGTCATCGTCAATCAATATGGCTTTTGCAACGCTTTTTTCATGTGGGTTCCTCATTCCATAAAGAGAGCTTTCCTTCGTTTCGATTACATATTTATAATCATACTATAATCTGTATTGTTTTTCAAGAGAAAGATTATCCATTATCTGGGGCACATCAGAGCCTTTCTCAAAACAACTGCAAAACAACGGTTCTTAAAACAGCCTTATTTTATTGTTGTCAGAATCAAGAAGCTGCACTATAATAATATCAGGGACATTTCCCGGGAAGGAACAATCCTATGCAGAAAAAGACGCATGACTATGACAACGTATTCAAGACGATGAAAAGCAAGCATAAAAGGCTGTTCATCTCCGTCATCAACGACACGTTCGGGAAGGATTATCCTGTCGATGCGGATGTGACGATTTTACCCTCGGAAGGGTATCTAAGGAATTGTCTACAAATAACTGATGCGAGTTTATAGCCGTTTTCGTTGTATTTCTGGGCTTTCTCCTAAACAAGTTGCATCAGTTATTTTCCGACAATTCCTAACGTTTTGACAAAATAAAAATGCCCTCTTCCAGGCGACAAGCGGCTCCCGCTTCACTTGTCTGCCCGGAAGGGAACATATAAGACTTTCGTTCTGCTGCATTCTGCGCTGCCCTGGCCAAAGCCCTTTGCCAATGTCCTGTCTTCGTCCTCCGCAGGCGCAAGCGCATGACAGGATGCGCATTTCCCTGCCATCTATTCCTGTATTTCCATCAATTGCCCCATTCCGGTGGAACGGACCAAGAACCCGAACTTTTCGTAAAAAGGCTCTTTCCCCTTCACTGCCGTCAGGCCTATATCTATGATCGTGCCGGGCACGGCAGCGCTTTTGATATGCTCCAGGAGCCTGTTCACGATGCTTTTCCCGATTCCCTTTCCCTGGTATTCCGGCAGGACAACGATTTCCTGCAGGTACCAGTACATGGCTCCGTCACCCACAAGCCTCCCCATTCCCACGACTTGCCCGCCGCATATGGCGGAGACGTTGAACAGTCCGTTTTTCAGCGCTTTTTCGACTTGGGGTAAAGGCCTCTCTATAAATCCGGCAGCCATTTTCAACTGGACAAAATCTTCTGCGCTTAATACATTGTCCACCAGTTCATACCGTATCTTTCCATCGGCGCCTGCCTCCTGTTTTCACATTTCCTGCATTCGCACAGCCTGTCCGGCTCACAATCACTCTGTGCAGACTCTCTTCCCGTCAATGAACACATGCTTCACCTTCGTGGACACTTCAAAAGGACACCCGTCCGTAATGACCATATCCGCATCCTTCCCCACTTCCAGAGAGCCTACCCTGTCCGCAATCCCCGCGTGCTTCGCGGGATTGATGGTGATGGCCTGGAGGGCGGCAAAGGGATCCATACCGGCCTGTACCGCCAGTCCCGCGCACAGGGGCAGATACTCCTGGGGAATCACCGGGGAGTCCGTGATGATGGACACCTGGCAGCCCGCAGCCGCCAGAACGCCAGGCGTAATCCAGCTCTTGTTGCGCAGCTCGAACTTGGACGCGCTGGTAAGGGTAGGCCCCACCGCCAGCGGCACGTTCTCCTTCGCCAGCTCCTCCACAATCAGATGCCCCTCCGTCACATGCTCCAGCGTAATCTTCAGGTCGAATTCCCGTGCGATCCGCAGGGCAGTGAACAGATCCTCCGCAGCATGGGCATGGGCCTTTAAAGGAATCTCCTTTTTCATCACAGGAATCATGGCCTCCAGCTTCATGTCAAAGGCAGGCCGTTTGGAGACGTCGTCCCCTGCCGCCTCCTTCTTCTCCATGTACTCCCTGGCCTTGAACAGGGTCTCCCGCAGAAGCGCCGCCGTGGTCATGCGGCTGGAGTCCTTCTTGTCCCGGTACACACGCTTGGGATTCTCGCCGAAAGCGCATTTCATGGCCACACCGTCCCGGACTACCATGTCGTCCACCCGTTTGCCCACAGTCTTAATTGTGGTAAAAGTACCTCCCAGCACGTTTGCGCTGCCAGGCCCCACGCAGACACAGGTCACCCCTGCCGCAGCCGCCTTGGGAAGCGCCGGATCCATGGGTTTCACGCCGTCGATGCCCCGCATCTGGGGACTGATGATATCGTTGAGCTCATTGTAATCCATCCCCTCATAGCCGATGCCGTAGCCGTCAAGCCCGATATGCCCGTGGGCCTCCACAAAACCAGGGTATACCTGCAGGCCTTCCGCATCCACAATTTCGGCGCCCTCCGGAATTACCGGCACCTCACCCACGGCCCGGATTTTTCCGTCCTCCACCAGAATGTCCCCGCGGAACGCTTCCCTGTTGACTCCGTCATGAATCATACCGTTTTTTATACATAACATCATATCAATCCTCCTATTTTAAATCGCTGCGCAATAGCACTAAAGGGAAATTATTTTTCAAAAGCCCTGTCATTTCTTAGCTGGACGGCACAAACCGGAATCCGGCATCGGCAGATGGCGCCTTTTCTCTGTGCGGCGGTAAGAAAACGAAGTCAATGGGATTAAACCGCTTTCTCAAGTTCCCCCGACGCCTCCCTCATTACTTCCGGTTCCACCTTGCAGACTTTCCTGTCGTAGGTATAGAAGCCGTTAATCTCATCTTCCACATCGCTCAGCTGGGTGTAGATACAGCCGCACAGCCCCTTGGGGATTGCAGGCAGAATTACTTTCTCATACAGTTTCTTGACCCGCATGGTCAATTCTGTGCGGTTCCTGCACTCCCCGTAGCCGTATCCGCCATGTTTTGAATAAAAATGCCCCGGCACACGGAGGGAATATCCCCCGCATTCCGATACCAGAACCGGTTTTTCGGGCTTTTCCGGTATCACCAGTTTCTTGAAATAGATATGTTGACTGTCAAAGTCACTTTCATTCTGCGAAAACCAACCCGACGTGGCGTCATAAAGCCGCGTGCCGTCCAATGCCTTTGCCTGCCTGTACATGGCGTCGCTCTCAAACTGCCCCCAGCCCTCATTGAAAATCGTATATGCAATGATGCAGGGATGATTGTACAGATGCAGAATGGTATCTTTCATATGCTGTGCAAAGAAATCCCTGCGCTTCCTTCCGTACCAGGATTTTTCGTCCTTTTTCCGGCAGAATCCCAGGGTGGGAAGCGCCGTGTCCCTGATCCAGGAATAGAAGCCGTTATTTACCATATCCTGCATCACCAGCATACCGTGAAGGTCACAGTAATAATAAAAGCTTTCAGGTTCAATCTTGATATGCTTCCGAAGCAAATTCATGCCAAGGGCCTTCATTCGCAGCACGTCCTGTTCATATTCCGCTTCCTTTGCCGGAAGGTAGATGCCGTCGCAAAAATATCCCTGATCCAAGACCCCCTGCAAAAATATCGGCTTCCCGTTGAGACAGACCCTGGGTATGCCGTCCGCTTTTTTCACTTCAATGGTTCTGAGTCCAAAATAGGAACGAACGGTGTCCTCTCCCATTGTGACAGTCATCTCATAGAGCCATGGATCCGCAACATCCCAGAGTAACGGCCGATAATGTGTCCCGTCGGGCAGCCTGATGGCAGACATGTCGATCTCCGCTTCCGTCCCGGCAGCCTGCACTGTGTACCCGCTACCGTCATGCAGGGTGACTGTCACCGTTATACCGTTCCGGGTCCCGGTATTTATGCCGCCGGTACAGGCTCCCGGCACAGGCCTCCCTTCGGCGCCGGGTTCCGCAGCAGGCTTCTCATTTCCGCCAATCGGCCCGGGCTTCCCGCTCCCATGAATACACGCTCCCGGCACAGGCTTCCCGTCGGCGCCGGGTTCCCTCCGGCAGCTTCCCTCGTCGCTGCACCTTACGGAAATCCGAACCTTCCGTGTATCGGCATCCACCTTCAGCCCTGCAATATATACCAGAGGCACACATTCCATCCAGACACTCTGCCAGATCCCGCTCACGGGCGTATACCACATGCCGCCCCTTGCCCTGCGCTGCTTGCCGTAGGGGTAACGGGCAGACAGCGTATCTCTTGCCTTTACTTCAATGCGGTTCGTCCCCTCTTTTATATACGCTGTCACCTCGAAATAAAACGGCAGATAGCCCCCCTCATGCTTTCCCAGGAAATGCCCGTTCAAGAACACCTCCGCCACCTGGTCCACCGCCCCGAAATGCAGCAGGATACGGCCGTCCTTCCACCCCTCAGGACATGTAAATTCCCTGGAATACACCAGCCGTTTTCCCACTTTTCCCCCATACCCGGACAAGAGGGACTGGGGCGGAAAGGGAACCAGGATTTCCTGCCCGTTCAGCTCCCAGCTGCCGTTCAGGCTGAAGTAGCTGTCCCGGCGCATCTGTGGGCGTGGGTAACTGTCCCAGACTTTTACGGCAGCATCCCGTTTTTTTTCAGAAACAGCTTCTGCCGCCCCTTTTCGGCATTCCCCTTCAGGACACACTTCCGCCCCGGATACTGCCTCTTCCAACAGTTCTTCCCCCGAACTGCTCACCAGCCGGTAATGGCTG
>OFFT01000834.1_pt1 | contig 20491 bp, 14 predicted proteins | sample 1521581 | NCBI WGS metagenome assembly OFFT01 (sample SAMEA3504084, study PRJEB24116) | mouse gut metagenome | biome: mouse gut; feature: mouse-associated habitat; material: faeces | place: Denmark | collected 2011
CCAAAGCCTGTCCCCGTTCTTTTCATCGCTGACCTGGTCCATCACAAAAAGCGTATCCCCGCCATCATGGTAGATTGGCTCAAAAAGCGAAACAGGGTCCTGTATCGCATCCAACGCCATCACCACGTTTTCCCGCGTCAGCCCCATCTCCTTCGCAATTTCCTCCGCCGTCGGCTCCTTTTCCCTCTCCGCCGTCAGCCGCTCCTTGATTTGAAGTGCCTTATATGCCGTATCCCGCAGGGAACGGCTCACGCGTATCGTGTTGTTGTCCCGCAGATAGCGGCGTATTTCCCCTATAATCATTGGGCAGAAATACGTTGAAGGCATGACCTGCATATTGATGTCAAAATTATCAATCGCCTTAATCAGCCCCACCACGCCGATTTGGAATAAATCGTCCATATTTTCATTCCGGTTCTCAAACCGTTTAATGATGCTCAAAACCAGCCGCAGATTGCCCTCTATCAGCTTTTGTCTGGCTTCTGTGTCCCCTTCTCTGCATTTTATAAATAATTCCCGCGCTTCTGCGCCCGTCAGTACGGGCAGGGAAGATGTATTGATACCGCTGATTTCCACCTTGCCATAGTATGCCATGTTCTCACTCCTGTCGAAGCAGTGTCGTCGGCGGACTTTTCTCCCGCCAACGGTATACATGTAATTTCCCCTTGCTGACGGGAAATATACCCTGCAAATTCTGACAGTGTTTTGCGTCACAAAAGAGCAAAATACAAAGCGTCTTTCCATCTGGAACAGGATAAATGCTGATGAAACGGAAAATTCCTGTGCATTTTCTGAAAATAATGCTATAATACTTAATAGTGTTTCAAAATATACGTGAAGGAGAACCCGCACAAATGAAAGATACTGCACTTTGTTACAGCATCGGGGCGTTGCTGTATTGTCCCGCCCATAACGAAACTATCGCCGGTTCTGTCATATGCCAGAAAATACCCACGCCGTTTTCCCTCGCCCTCTGTCTGGAGGACACCATAGCGGAAGACGCGGAGGCTGTCGCAAAGGCCGTGGAGGAGATACGGGATTCCCAGTACGCGCCGACCTACTATAATGATGAACAGGCATTGCGGTACGTGATCAAGTTCGCGTACATTGCCGCGTTAGACCAGTACCTGAAGGTGGAGGAGCTGCCCTCCGGGAAAGGGATTGCGGATGTGGTGTACCTGCCGAAGCGCAGGTCCACGCTCCCTGCGCTGGTGGTGGAACTGAAATGGAACAAGCCGTCCGAGGGAGCGATCCGGCAGATAAAAGAGCGGAACTACCCGGCGATATTGCAGGACTATGACGGCGAGATCGTGCTGGTGGGAATCGGTTATGATGCGAAAAAGAAAGCGCATAGCTGTGTGATTGAAAGAATCTGAAGGCGGCCTGGCGGGAACAGGGCCTGCTTAAATTTTGCGAAAGGAGAGTATGATAACATGACTATTTTTTTGAGAGGTGTCTGCCTTTAATGCCGTATCAGAGGACAGAGATACGAAGATAAACGCATAATAATTCTCTTTTTGACCAGTACCGACTGTTGAAAGGAGAAAAAATGAGCTATATAAACGCGAATCTTGTATTGCCGAAAGAACTGATAAAGGAAATCCAGAAATATGCAGACGGAATCAACCTGTATGTACCCAAAGTACCTGAGGCGAAAAGTGCCTGCAGCTCCTACAAGCTGGAAATATACAGACGGAATCAGGAAATATGCGGGAGATTTCTGTAGGGCGAAAAGGTCTCGGAATTAGCCGGAGCATATTTCCTTTCCGAAAAGAGCATCTATCGAATCCTTGGCGGGATGAAAAAAAATTATGACATTTGGACGGGAGAAATCGTTTCGCGGTTTCTCCCGTTCTTTTCGATTTCCACATAAGAATGACAATCGGAAGTCCTCATGTTATCATTTATACTGCATAACGCTGAATGCTGCCTAATGCAATCATGCGATTGAACCGGTCAGCGTTATGCAGTCTGATTTCACGGCAAGTGAAATCGTTAAGCAGTATATATTCCTCGTTCTGATGGACTTTTTCGGTTATCCTGCCTTCTGTAAGCGCCTGTGTTATGAGTTCTAGGACATCTTTTTCCACGTAATCATTCCTTTCGTTTTATCTTGCTTTAGACCATATAGTCTTTCAAGCCATGGTGGCAGGTCGATTTATACTCTAATTTGGCGACCTCATTTTTTGCTGCTGATGCATGATGTTCTTTATCTGCCTATGATCTGGGATAGTCTCTTGTTTGGCGGATATTCTGTCATGATGCAAGGGCTTCTATTGCCAGGAGTGACCATTCCTCTATATGTAACCTGGCACTATATAAGTATAGATACATTTGTAAGTATATGCAAGCAAAACTTTGCATCTCATAATATTTTTTGAAGAGGTGAGGGAATGGTCAGTTATAAGCCGCTATGGATGACTATGGAGAAGCAGGGGATTTCTACTTATACGCTTATAGAGCAGCATGGGATTAATCCCAGAACGATAAACAATCTGAAACACAATAGGGGAATTACTGTCTATACGTTGGAACGGCTTTGCAATATCCTTGGGTGTAAGCCGAATGATGTTTTAGAGTTTATTCCGGATAAAGAGGGCTGAAAGAAGACTGGTGGTGTTGAATGGTGTGGCTGTGGGGAATCTCCTTTCTTTCGTACTTTTATCTGCTCCCGGAATCTCCATGCCGTAGCTGTCTGAAAGTTGCCAGTTCTGAATCAAGCTCATCTATTGTTTTGTCTAAATAGGAATATCCTAATTCGTCGTAAATGTCGATTCATTCAGATTTTCTGATTCCTAAAATCTCTGCTGCCCGGCCGTGGGAGATGGTCTGGTTTCCGTCCCAGGGAATTTTCAAAGTGCCTGGCCTCTTTGACATCGCCGAATTCGCCTCCCAAAAAGGCCAGCATGAGCCCTTTTCTCACTCCTTTAGAACGGCCCGCAGCTCCGGTAGATAGAGCTTCCCCTCCCGGTAGCTCTTTTCCAGTTCCGCCTGGAACCTGTCCGGCTGCTCTTTCCTCAGTTTCCTGAGCCTGTCTACCTCTTCCTGATGGTGCCATCGGCTGTGGAAGTCCGAAGACCGAAAAGCATCATCCCTTGACCACGGGGATTCGCATTGAATCAGCTCTTGATTCTTCTCCACGAACCGGACAAGGTCTTCATACTCCTCTTTTACATATGCCAGCTCCTGCTCATCCCGCAGTCTCTCCAGCTCTGCTTTCAACTGCTCCATCAGGCTCTCTGCCATTTCCAAGTTCTGTTCAATCTTCCCCGGCAGCTCAAACATCCAATATTCCATCCGCCAACAATACCCCAACATGGGAATGGCTCCCATATAGTTTTTGAAAAACAGCTGATAGCTCTTCGTCCCGTTCAGGTTCCCTGAAACCTCAAGGCCATTCACGAAACGGATGACCCGGAAAAAGACAAGTCTATCGTACAAGTCACAGTAATTGCATCCGGCAATCAAATCCCGGGAGATTGCCGGATGCTCCGTTTCCTTCTGATACCGGGAAAAGTAGAAATCAAGGAACGCTTCCCACTGCTCCCCGCTGGCTCCGACAATTCCCATGGCTTGAAAGAGCGCCAGAAATCCGTTTATTCCAACTCGAAAAACCGTTTTATTGCCCTTCCCAAATCTCCCATGGTTCATATCATCCAAGTATTTCTTCCACACCTGCTCCCTGGCTGCCCCTGTCTTCTGCAGGACATTCTGCCACAGTTCCCTGACGGCATTCTCCATATCCGTCAGCTCGGAGGTGCCATTGGCCAAGACGTTCCAGACAATTCGGTCTATTTTCTCATTCTTTTCCTTCCTTTTCAGACTATGTATGGGCTCTGTAACAATCTCCTCCCACTGCCGCTCTACCTGTTCCACTTGCAGCTCATAATCCAACAGCAGCAGAAGCGTCCATACCTCACGGTTCTCTGTCCTTTCCAGCAGCTCGCGGAAATGCAGGATTCTCTGTTCCCTTTCCTCCTGGCTCTCCTGCTGGGGCTTTCGGAACTTGGTCAAAATCTCTGACAGGGTATATTCCTGTTCATTCAACACAAGCTTCAGGCTCTCCAGAGGGCTCTCGCCTATGCACAGCATCTCATAATAAGAATGGAAAAAGTGCTTCATCATGACCACATACATGACTGTCTTCACATTTTCCTTTCTGGACAATTCCTCGTTGGAAAGCAGGATCTCCTTCAGCTCCGACAGGAAAATCCGGACTTTGCGAATGGAAGCGGTTCCCCGGAAGTCCATCCGGAAATCCATATCGATTCCCAAAATACGTGCCGCTTTGAACTGTCCCGGTAATACAACACCTATCCCGGACACTTCATCCCGCTCCAGGGGCGTCTCTGCCATCTTCAAGTCTTCCCATTGATATTCCACTATCTTTTCATAGGAAATCTCCGTCAGGTTCACCGTATAGGGAATATATTTTTCCAGATAGTCCCGTTCAAAGCCCTTTTCTGTCAGCACTCGGCTGTCGTATTGAAACACCACATGGAGGTTTTCACAGGATATCTTCTCAGAGATGGCGAATATCTTCTGTATGGTGTCCTGCTGGAAAATCCGGTCAATATCTTCGAAAATAAGCAAGACCTTCCGATTCAGCTTATCCAGTTCCCGGCGGAAGCCTTCATAGGAAGCTGAAAGGCCTGTGTCGCTGCCCACCACCAGCTCCCCCAGCAGACTGATCCACTCATTCTTCCCCAGCAGATTCTTCAGCTGGCGGGAATGCTCCGGATAGACGCGTTCCTGACGGAACAGCTTCTCCAGCTCTTCCACGAGAATCAGCTCCACTGCATCCAAGTCACAGGAAAGCAGGTCAATCTGGATGACTGCAAATCGCTCCCGCAACAGGGAATCCTCTTTCAGATGCTCCATCAGGAAAGATTTCCCCATTCCCCACCCAGCGTTGATGCCCAGGATTTCGAACTCCTGTATGTACTGCCGGATTCTCTCCATGTCATGCTTACGTTCTTCGTATAATCGGGGCTGCCTGGTGAGACGGCAGGGTTCCTTGGCCTTCTTACTACATAGCCCGGCGGCGATCAGGACTTCCAGGGCTCCCAGGGACAATAAGGATATTTCCGGGAGGGTCATAGACCTGACGTGACTGCCTGTGAGGAGCTTAATCAGGACGAAGGCAATGGCGCTTCCCAGCGCAATCGTCAGGCTGTTCATGAGCCAGAACCTGTTCTTACGGTTCCCATAGGACAGGAAGAGGGCAAGCCAGATGGCATCGAAAAAGAACAGGTATAGAAGGACGGATGGATCGAGGATGAGGGTCAGGATAGAGATAATCAGGATTGTGTAGGTGAGATTTTTCAGGGTTTTTATGGGGGAGTGGATAATTTGGTTCATGGGGATTCTCCTGTTTTGGAACTGTCGGAAAATAACTGCTGTAATTTCTGTAGGAAAAAGCCTTGAGACACAAGGAAAACGGCTTTCAGCCCGCGGCAGTTATTTGTAGACAATTCCTTACTATCTATTTGTCATCTGTCTTTATCATTCATGGCATCCTCTGGCAGCAAATCTGGCTGAATCTTACCTTCATACTATCTGAGGCAGAGTTATCCAAATCCACCTAAGCGCGGAATGGAGCAGACTCTTTGTCTACAGCTTGGGGCAGTCCAAACCTATGCCTTGAACCCCTCCAATAGTCTCAGCAGCAGCTTCTTTCTGCGGTGTTCCTCCAGAAACGCCTGGTACCTGGTCTTCCATTCGTCTGTCCACCGATTGCTCTTCATAATCTGGCGAATCTCTTTCAGCACGCCCACCGCCCGGGCATAGTTCGTCTCCTTTCCCAGCTTCACATAGGACGCCGTCTCTCTCCAGTACAGCTCCACTATCTCCCTGGGATACTGGCCGGACAACCGTTTGGTGAAATAATGCCCCTGGTCTATGCCCCATCCCCCATATTGCCCGGGATGCAGAATGTAATCCATGACTTCTTTCGTCTCGTTCTTGTCTAAAAGGATGTCGAAATATGCGGAAAGGTTCCGTTCCCTGATAGTCTTCAGGATGCCTTCCTCCTCTTTGGCAAAGTCCTCCTGCGTCAGCTCCTGTCTGCATTTCTGATACAGCTTGTACAGCTCTCCCGTATTGCTACAGGACAGCAGCCTCAGGAGAGCGGCCTTCTGCTTCCCATACTCGCCTTTCTCCTTATAATAGCCGTGCATCAGCTCCGTAATGGTATCCTGGTTCATCCTTTTCTTAACGGAATCACGATACAGTTCTTCCAGAGCTTTCTGATCGTCATGCTCCACATAATACCGGAAGAGGTACTCATAGATTTCATCCAGCCGCCCATCTACCTTCCGGAAACCTTCCTGGACAATCTGCAGCGCCTGCTTGCTGTCTCCATGCTTCTCATAATATCTGGCCAGCTCCAGATAGTCCTGGGAGTAGTTCAGGTTCGCCTTTTTGCTCTCCAGATATTTCCCGTCCTCTCCGCATGCGCGATAGATTTCCGATGCCCAATTCCCATAATAGGAGCTGCTGCCCTGGGAAAGCCAGTCTGCCAGATAGACTTTCTCTTCTTTCGTCCGGCACATGGAGTCTGCCACATCCGTCAGCATATCGGAAAAGCCGCTGTTGTCCATCCGCACGAAATCTAGCACTTCCTCCAGCATCTCTTTGCGGGGTTCCCAGGGTATTTCCTCGGTTTCGAGGATTTCCATCATCTTTTCCAGCTCGTCGCAGGCAATCTCCTCTTCCTCCTCAGGCCCTCCTCCGTATTCGTTGAATTCGTCAATGATTTCGCTGGCCCGGTTCCAATGGTGTTTCAGCTGGTTTATGATTACGGTTGAGTAGTCTTTTGGTTTCAGCGTCTTTCCATTTTTTTGACAATAGTCTAAAAGAGCCTGTTGGGCGGAGGGGTTCCTGCTGACGATTGCGAGAATCATCTCCTGTAACTCAGCGGTGGAATAGTTTTGAATTAGCTTTTTTATTGTTTTATTGTCCATTGTGATATGTTCCTCCGGTTTCTAAGTTTGGTGAAGTTGTTTCGTCCTGGTTGGGCGTTTTGGGGTGGAGCTATGGGATAATCAAATTTTTTATTGCTCCTATTATGTAACATTGATACTGCCGCTGTCCGCAAACCGTTTTACCCCATTTACGAACACCTGGAAGCTGACAGAAGAATTATTCTCGATATCGATAATCGGCGCAATCTTTCTGGCACCGGAAATCTGCTGATGTTCGGGCAGCAAGCGCTTTAATTCCGCTTTGGGATTCATAATCGCATCCGGAACCCGATATTTTCTCTTCCTTTTTGCGGCAGATATGTCTACGCCATAAGCTTTACTCAGAACATTCATATCACCAAAATACCATGCCTCCAACTCATGGCATGCGATTCGAATCAAAACTTCTTTCTTAGATTTCTTACATAATTCCAACAATTTCTCCTTCAGTTCTCTGCAATCGTTACTGTCTTGATCCTGTACCACTACAAATCTCACGTCCGGCTCATTCCACCCCTGCAGCTTTGCGGTAAGAGACTTCTGTAAATCAGATTTCCCTTCATGGGGAATGGTGACAAACTGTATTTCCTCCAGCAGAATCCGGGGCAGCAATCCATCCAGAAAGTATTTCATCGACTGCTCTTCCAGTAAAAATACAAGCTTCATCCTATACCCCCATCAGCAGCCCCTGCTTCCACAATGCGCCCGGCAGTTCCCCGGCGTCATACAGAGATTTTACCAGCGCGTTCTCGGAAGCTTTGCATATTGTCGTAAATCCGTTATTTTTTCTAAATAATATATTTCATCCAGTTGCATCGCATTTAAAAAATCAGGAGAATGGGTGGATACGAACACTTGTCCCCCTTTATCTGCATATGACCGGAATTCCTCCGCAAGTTCTAATAGAAGTTGGGGATATAGCTGGTTTTCCGGCTCCTCCACACATAAAAGCGCATGTTGTGTCGGATCATGCAAAAGCACAAGGTATGTGAACATTTTTATGGTACCATCTGACACATACTTTGAAGAAAAAGGATTCTTAAATGTGCCATCCTGAAAACGAAGCACAATGTAACCGTCCTGGGTCTCCTGGGCCTCCACGTATTCCACTCCAGGTACTCTTTGTTTCATCTTTTCTATGATATCACTAAAAACATCAGGATGATTGTCATAAAGAAATTTCGTTACTGAGGACAGATTATCTCCGCTCTTCGTCAGATGTTCACTGTACTCGATTTCCTGGCGGTCTCTTGCCGCATCTATCCTGAAATCGGACACATACCAGTCTTCAATTAATTTTCTGAATGTGGCCACTGCCTCGAATTCCTTAAACTGCCCTAACCCCTTGATGGCCAGAATATCTGGAGAATCAAGTTTTTGTCGCTCCCTTGTGGCCAGGCTTACATCTTCGTAGCTGCTTAGTTTTCCTTTGGCCGCAATACCCTCACCCATTGAGAAATCCAATACTTTCCAGGGAGATCCTTTCTGTCCCCTTCTCAGGCGCAGGGTTTCTTTTTTCACAACAGCTCTGCCCGTTTCGTCTAAGCCGATAGAAATCTCGTATGTAATCAACGGTTCGCCATCAGCCGGACGAAATTGAACGGCAAATTCAATATCTCCTGTCTGTTCCCGGGATACTACTTCCTTATATCCACCTCTTTTCATTAGGGCAGTTCTTACATTACTGTTTAAGCAATCATGAAGAAATCCGAATATATCAAAAAAGGTGCTCTTGCCTGTTCCGTTTTTGCCTAAGAATACAGCCAGATTAGGAATATCTCTGATTTCAACATTTCGAAACACCTTATAATTGCGTATTTTCAGTGATTCGATTTTCATATCCTGTCTCCTTCCTAACTAATTTTGAATTTTTCTTTTCCTGACGATTATATCCTGAAATGGCAACTTTATAATAGCTTTTTTTACATCTTTTTTAAGTTTATCTTTTTCTTTTTTCCCATATTCACATTAGATGCCCTTTCCCTCCAGTGCAACTCCACTGATTTTGCTGTCTTTCAAACACATACTTCGTCTCTGTGAACAGGTCGCTTTGGAATATGTATCCAAGCCTGTGGTACTTTTGCATGTCCAGTTCCTGCCGGGTCTGGTCTCTCAGCCAAGACAGGATGGCTGATGCCTGGTCCAGGAACTGGGGCAGGCTTAGGAACTGCCGCAAAATAACATTACCATTTAAAGCCCTTGATACAATAGTTCCAGGAATCGCATGTTGTGCTGGATTCCATGTCAATCCTTGCGAAATCTTCATCTGAAACTTTAATTGCTGTCTCATAGTTTCGTTCGTCTACCTGACAGCTTACTTTAAGCCCTGTTTTTGTAGTTGTGGAACCTATCAGGCGTACTACTGTTTCTATGTCAATCAATGGTTTCCCAGACCAGTTTTTTGTTATGTAGCAGAACAGCCTGTGTTCTATTTTGTTCCATTTCGATGTCCCGGGCGGGAAATGTGAAACATAGACAGATAATCCAGTTTCCTCTGAGAATCTTGCCAGTTCATATTTCCATAGCCTTACCCTGGAACCGTTACTGCCGCCTCCATCACATGTGATGTAAATCTGCTTTGCTTTCGGAAAACGTTCTTCCCCGACATGCTTCCACCACAAACGTATGCTCTGCACCGCAAATTCTGCTGTTTCTTTGCTTGTTCCCAAATTTACAAAGCCGGTATTGTCGTTCAGCGAATATATTCCGTAAGGTGCGACTTTCCCCAGTTCTGGAAGCGTGAAATCATGATCCAGCACTTTCCGCGGGTTTTTTACAGGCCTGTACTCCCCGCCTGTGTTCTTGAAATTTCCTATGTTCTCTTTCTTTTTGCAGTCAACAGAGATGACGGGGATTCCTCCATCCAGGAGCATATTTGCCTGCCTGTTGATGAATTCGAACTGTGTATTCCGGTCAGGATGCTGTTTCCCAAGCTGCATGGTTTTTTGGTTCAGCTGTCTGCTGTACCCCAACTCTTCCATTAGCCTGGAGACAGTGTCTTCGCTTACATCTATTCCGTATTCTGATGAAAGGATGGCTGCGGCCTTATACGTGCTGACTGATGTATGGAACAGGACGCGGGTGGGATCGCCATATGTGTTTCCATCAAGAATGCGCTGGAGGGCATCGGCAAGCCCCGGGTGTTTTTCCTTTTCATTTTTTCGTCCGCCTCCGGAACGCCGGGAACGTCCTTCTGGAACCTGGGAAGATGTATCCCCTTTTAATTCATGGACACCCTTCTCAATTGTCTTTCTGGAAAGCCCGCTTGCTTTTGCGACTTTAACGATTCCGCCATGCCCATAGCTTATGGCAAATTTTGCGGCAATAATCCTGTTTTGCCGTTCGCTTAAGCCCAGGTTAACCGAGTTATTGTAAAAGGTGTTTAGCATCTGTTCAAAAACTATTGCATTTGAATTATCTGCCATGTTTCTATCCTCCCGAATGTGATAGATACATTGTGATAGAAATGTTATAATTTGTCAATATAAATGGTGATTTTATTTTGCGGCAGTTCCTTACAGGCTCCAGCGTGTCGGGGTCTGTTTTCATTTTTTGGCTGGTGAGAGGATAATTTTCATTTATTCTTAAAAGACTATATATCAAGCTCAGCTATCGCCTTACAAGGTATTTATTCCCTTTGTCAGCAAATGGCAAAACACTATTTTTTAGCTGTAATAGAAACTGGCTGAGCATTGTATATAATCATATATTCTTAAATATATACTGACGTTCAATAAAGCTTGCCAAGTATCCCGACTCACGAGCGAAAGGTTCCAGGGACATTGTGGCAAATTTTATCGCTCGTGAGTATAGAAAAATAGCTTGCAGTGAGTAATCGACTATCGTCAAGTTCACCCCGAGCTATATTCCGCTTACGCTAAGAAGCCTCATATTCATGCGACTCCCTTCTTTCATTGTTTTACTCTTTCACAAAAGTTATCTCTTCTGCATTTTTATCTTAACTTATTTTCTTTTTTGCGTCAATTGATTTTGTAATTCTATCATAAAATTATATGTTTTTGGAGCTCTTTCTGTGGATGCTGTGAATGGTTGCATCAGTCTCTTCCTTAATGTTCCTTATCTATGTAGCTCCATCACTACGTATTTCTGTTTCTCTGATTGCCCCATATCCATTCCTTATAGCAAGTGCCAGAAAATTTTTTTGAACTCAGATGCAATCGCTACCAGGATGATATATTCACGGCACATTAGCTGGTGCCTGCATTTGTCGTCCCTTCTTCCCTTCAAGGAATAGAAATCTATATTTGTAAAAGCGATTGCAAGCTTATTTTTCCCTCCAGGAGGAATTTTCAAAATGTTTTGAAATGATATCCTCTGCCTCCTGGTAAGAATCCATTTTTATTATCAAAATTAGATTTCCAGACTGTAAACAGTAGATACCGTTTACGCATTTACAGCATACTCTGTTTTTACGTCGACTGTATCATTCCATTTTATTCAATCTCAAAAAAACTTTCTTTTCAATAATATCACTTTAATCTGAACCTTCCATATTTCTCTTCTGCAATATCTATAAATTATCTTCCTGTAGTATCTACGCATTGTCATCCATGTCTATGTGCATTTTTATCCCTTGTTTCAATGAATTATTGCGGTAGTTCTTCTGGAACTTTGTACTGTGCAATATACAGTTCGTCATTTAGCCTCCGAATCATGATTTCATCATTCACATTTAACTGCTTACGGCGAATTAAGATTGTCACCCTTTTTTCTTTCACCTCTGATTTATTTTCGACACGCAGACTGCATTTGTATAATCGATACCCTATAAGCTCCAACAATACGTTACTGTCACATTTGTGATGCAGCAAGCATAATATGACCAAAAATCCTAATATTATCAGAAATTGAACAACATCAAACCATAAAGTGAAATCAAAGGCAAGAAGGGGCAGTGCATTGGATAAAAGATATGTTGTCGTGGAAACTGTATCTTTTTCGGCAGCAACCACCATATACCTGTCTGCATTTGAACTTAACTGCTTCTTTAATATCTTTTTCGTACTCAACACACTGACCATCAAAGCCAGTACTATTAAAGCCAAACTAATCCACTCTGTATATGGATTATGAGTTCCACATATTAAACTTTTCCCATCAATAATTACGATACAAATCCACAATGGTGCAATGATAAGAAAAACATGCTTATGAGAAATAGAATCGACATCCTGCCACCTCATACCCACTGTCTAGCGCTCTCTACTTCCACCGGATTGTCGTCTACCGGATCAACCATTCCTTTTTTGCATAGGAATTTAACTATCCGGTTCACATTATTTCCATCAGAAGAGTCCAATATCCCTTCCGGTGTCTGAATGATTCCAAATTTTTCGGCTATACTATTTCTGAAACTTATATCACTTTTTATCTTCCTCAATCTATTTTCATCAAAAGACACAAATTTTCTCGGATTATGTCCCGAAGTGGCATATTGCCTGAACATATCTTCATCTGACACAATACCACTGCCAATTATGTCTTCAACCCTGTGGCTGCAAATAGCCTTGTATGCTCTCTCCATATTAAAAAGCTTCTCACCATTCATGTTAAAAAAATATACCGTATTATCGATTACTACAACATCGATGTATCCACGCAGCGTCAGGTTTTTATCTGGCAATACTTTGAAGCTGTCACCATCCCAAGAAAATGTATGCTTTAATACTTTGAACGGATTGATGATAGTGAATAAGCTAACAGATACGTTTGTCCCGTCTATAAGGATATTCCCTCTTAAGACATAGGCATTTGCACGAAATTCCAAGGCATTTCCCTGCATATCTGGATTATACATGGCATTAATCAGTTTACTGTAAGATTCGCTGATTAGTTCATCGGTAATGTCAATCTTATAGATTCTGTTTTCTATGGCGCTTCCATCATAATCACAGACCATCTGATACTTTGAAAGTCTGCCTTTCTCCTTAGCATATGCGAGACCCAGCTCTTTGGTGAATTCGTTTAGTGCATTGGGCGTTGTCACTGTAATGTCATGGGTGTTGTATACAAATTCACCATTTATCTCTCTAGCATTTAGCAATTGAAGAACCCAAGTGGTACAACTGGTTAGTTCTTCAAATGTGTGTTTTATCTTTTGTAATGACATTGCATTTATCCCCCTTACACCCTATGAAGCAGCGTTTTTCTGGTAACAAAATCTCATATCTTTTGCTTTTGTCCATCTTATGCCAGAAAAACACGCAAAAATCAAATTCTCTCTTCAAAAGCTGAAACAGAAACTACTACTGGCTGACTTCCTCCAAATGTCCCATTGCTCTTAAGTCGATCTCCCACCACAATACATTGCCCTTTCTTAAGTCCCTTAACTTCAGCTGTCCAATTATTTTCACCTACCGGATCCAACTGCCTTGCAATTTTTACGATTTCATCATCTGTTGGCTTAAAATAAAGCTTAAATGCCGCCTGTAATAAACGGACAATCTCATCCTCTTTTAATATTTTTAGAGATTGTGTTGCGAACCATGCCGACCACCCAAACTTTCTTCCTTCAGTCAATATCACTGCACTTGGAGAGCTTTTTGTATGGGATAAATTCTGCGCTTCATCCAGTACAACAACAAATGGCTTATCCTTATTGCCAAATTTCTTTGTATAATACCAAGCATCCCACAGCATTAACTCAGTAATAATAACCTGCATTTCCCGATTGATTCCGGTCAGCTGGAAAATATTAATTGTTGCATTTTCCCCATACAAAACTTCTCCCCAGTCAAAATCTGTATTATTTTCAAAGGATATTGATTGGAAAAAGGGCTCCATTTTTGAAATGACCGTTTTAGCAACTTTATTGCTTTCCTGCAGTTCTTCTAATTCCGCTCTAAAATATGTCATATTCATCTTTTCGCCATGGGTGTTTATCCCATTTAAAGCAGCAGTAAAAATTGCTGACGACTGTTGGTCTCCAAAATCATAAACATGGGAAAATATATCTGCCAGCCTTGAAGCAACATCCGCAGCTTTTTCTTTCATTACCGTTCCCCCCAAATCAATATCATGGCGAATAAAAGGATTTATCGGGACTCCCTCATAATAGAAAAACCTTTCTTTTATTTTATCATTCATTGCATCAACAAACGGTTTTTCCAATTGCTTTTTATTAAATCCTTCTGTATAATCAAAAATCACTGCTTGGATATTCACTTTTGCTAATTCGTACAGCAATGTCTGGATACTATAAGTTTTTCCTTGTCCAGACGTTCCCGTTATCAAAAGATGCCTGTTTGCTAGGTTTTTATTTCCAAACTCCCAGCAAATAGGAGTCCCCGTTATATCCTGTCCTATTAGAATCCTGGCATATTCAGGGTTCATATTTATTTCATCCATACTGGCCGTCTGCAAGGTCTCTGATTTAACACTTTTCTCCGCTATCTGGCTATTCTCAGCAACCGACTGAAGCATGCTTTCTAATTCAGTAATTTCTTCATCTGAACCTTCATAATCGTTATACTCTATTATTTCATCATCAATCACATCATACTGAGATATATCTGCCAAAAGCTCCATTTCAGCCAAAGACTTCACTGCATTCAACAAGATTTCGTCATCAATTAGATACTCGAACATACCCTTAAGTGGTGCCATAATTTCAACCACATTATCAGAAACACACTTTTGGTGACTTAAATTATTTCTGCCCTCCATAAAATAAAAAGCATATTTTTCACCATCTAAATTCATTTCAAGATTATATTTGTCATTTAACAACATAACCCGAACTGGGGAATCAATTAATTTTTCATACTTTTCTTTATCTGTCGCCACAATCCCATAGGAAACCATCTTTTCTATATTCGAAATAACATGTTGCATCATATAATTCCGATATATCGTCTTATCAACCCGTCTGATTTCTTCATCATCGACTCTATCAGCGAAAGTCTGATACAACAGAATAGACGTATTTGTGGCCTGACTATGGGCTTTCTTCTTTGTTTCTGCATTTACTTGCCCATGCTTAACTTCAACAGGAATATATGTCACAAAAATCTGCGAATCCACTATTTTGATTCCTGCCATCAGGATATCATCTGAATTTTCGCTAGATTTCTCTACAATGCCTCTCTCAATCAATGCATTTTTAGAGAATAAACAATTGGTCAGTATTCCACCAATGGAACCTGTGACACGCAGTATCTCATCCAGTCCGAGTGGAACCCATGTATACTCAGGCATCAAACACGTAAAATATTCTCTACAAAACCTGATTGCAGAAACTAAACTTATTTTTTCATCAACCATCAGCAAATTGTTTTTGACGAACGTCATAAGCCACTCGCCACTATAGGCATTATAATTTTTTATGACCCCTTTTATGTCCATCTCTTTCCTATATTGGGTCAGCCTACTTTTCAAATACGCTGTAATAACATCAATATATTGCTGAGATTTCTTTGTGACTGTAATAGATGAATACCCACTTGCAGTAATATTTTTATCGGGATAATGAATAATAATCAACTCATCATTCTCGTCCTCCTGGTTGATAAAGAAATCTAAATCTATTCTGGGCTCTACAAAAACTACCCAATTGGAAGCATCATAAATCGCTTTTAGTTTTTCAGATTTCGTATTCTGCACTGCCAAAGCAATGCTACAATCTCGAATAATCGAGCTGCCCATATCACAATTTGCCAATTCATTATAGACAGTTACCAATTTACATAACAGGGAATCTCCCAAAACTTCTTTAATGTACTTTGCTCCAAATCCATATTTATAAAACCCGCTTTCCCTCTCCAGGCTGGAAGGAATATCAGAAATAAGCCCACCAAGCATAATTCCAGATTTTGCTCTTGATATGGCATTTGCCTTATTTGACTGAGAGTCTGCTTGTATCGCGCAAAACGTAATGTGAGAATATCTATATACACCCTCATCTTTATTCGCGAAATATGATAGTTTTTCTGTATACCAATCACAAAAACCATCAATCAAATTCCAATCCTTTTTACCGAATCCGTTTTCTGCACGTCTTCTCATATAATCGGGCTTTGTCATGTCATCAAATTCATTTCTTCCAAGTCCCTGATAATAATAATTCAACTCCAGTCTTAATTTTCTGAAGTCAGCATTTTTCCGATACAACTCAATAAGTGCATCTACCATTTCACGTGTGTGGTAAATTCCTATAACATTTAGAACAAAAGTATTGTTAGGAATATTTTCAAACAAATATGAAAATTTAGTATAATAATCTTTTATCTTGTCATAATATGTTTTTTTATCTCCCTCTATTGCTTGTCTTGCATCATAATAACAAGACCATTGAACCGGATAATTTCCCTTTATTGTCTGAAACACTCTCCCATCTGCATTCTTAATAAAAGGCAACAGTGAACCATATCCCAAACTGGAATAAAGTTCTTCATCAAATCTGATAATCTGCTCTTCTCTTTCATTCATTTCAATCTGGTAGACTACGCTAAGCGGGCTCAAAGGAGTTAGCCACATGAAACCGTCTGCATCAACTACCATTCCAAGATACAGTATATTATGAATATCTTCCCGAAGCGTATCACTATGTTTAAAGCTTTCCGAATTTTTTCCAATATACTTCATAATCTGGGCAATGTAGTTATGGTAAAGTCTTCCTAATTCCTCATCATAAGAGCATAAAGAAGCACAAGTACCTCTCACTGAAAAGTACTCGCACACAGCATCGTATGCAACGCTAATCTCCATCGGAACACTGCAAGGCAATTCACTGATATTCGACAAGCGATTTGCCCTTGCATATCGTATCTTCTTTTCCACAAATTCCCGTTCAATATGAAATAATTGTTCCGTCTTATAAGAACGCCCTGCTACAGTAAACTCCTTTATTCTGAATTTATCACTTCTTTGATAACTATTGGTTATAATATCATCATGTATCAAATATGAATTATTGTCTATATTACATTTGTTGAACAATTCATAAATCTTTAAAATTCTTAAACTTTGCCTTTCAAATTTAAGTTTAGAATTTAACCGAAAATCATCATCTATCAAAAAAGCTAAATTACATTCATCAATAATTTCATCATCTGCAGCTTGTTTAAATTTTACTGTTGTACTAACTGAAGAATTAATCCGGTAGGGAACATCAGAAATGTTTTTACAATCAATTTCAAGCTGAGTGCTTGTTTCCTCTTCTCCAAATATTAGTGCATAATCTGTCACTTCAAAAAGAAAAACCAAATCATTCCTTTTCTTCCGTGTCCCGACAAAAGAGTCTGGCATAAACTTGCTGGCCGTTTCCATGACGATTACATCCAGACTATATTTCTTTTTCTCCTTTCCCCCAACAACTGAGATTGTTCCATAATAAAAATCTTTCGGTTTATTTATACATACTTTTATTAAGGTCCCCCTCGAATTGATCTCAATATCTTCAAAATCAGTTTTTTCGGCATCAACTGAAGCTCGTTGTGTACATCTTATTTCTATATAAAACCTTTTTTCTTTATTATAATTTTTTGTAAAAAACAAAATTGTATTATCATCCAGCTTAGAATAGTACTCCGTTGAAAGCTCCTTGTAATCAGCGTCCTTTACGGCAACCTCCTCTACTTTGAATTTCTTTTGATTGGTTTTTTTACTTTCTGCTATTTTTTCATAGGAAATATGCCTGTCCCACTCCTCCGCATATTCTTCGTATAATTTCTTTATCTCTGTTGACAAACTGTCAATATATCCCGATAGACATGATTCTACTTCCTGATCCTCAATCGCCATGTTGATTTCCTGGAAAAGTTTATGATTTGAGAAGAGATTTTCATTACGCCTACCCAAATCTGTCATACTCATGGAAAACAAATGCAAATCGTGAAAATCCTCATTTTCCAATGTTTTGTTTTCCACAATTCTCATGATTGCTGCAAACTCTGTCAATGAGTTATCGGCTCCAAGCTTATTTTGCATGATTTTTTCCAAAGAGAACCGCAAAGTTTTTTTCTCATTTTCTCCAGACACATTTGATATTTTAGCTTTGAGATCCTCATATACATGATGAATGCATAAAGGCAATCCTGGCTTTTGAAAGTTTTCCGTTGTCTTATACACACTGGCAATATTTTTTACGGATAAATAAAATAGAATTTTATCCTCTCTTTCGTCTACAAACTTATTTCTTATATTATTTTTAAAAGCGTCCCCCAGTAAATCCCCATTTTTATCGCAATCAGGAATATAAACTATGGTCTTGCCATAATGCCCATCCGTAAACCTTACTTGTGTCGCAGCATACTCAAGTTCTCCATCGTCATTATTTATCTCATAGTCTGGAAGAATTTCTACAGACAAATTTTGAATTCCTGATCTCTTTCTCAAATCATCTATCGTATCTACATTTGACAGCACTTCTAAGAATCTCTTTTCAAAATCCCGAATATTATTTCCACTATCAAAATAAAGCACATAGCGACTTGTCATCCTGTTGTCCTTATCAGAAAAAAAGAACACCATACTTCTGATAATATAGTCATAGAGATAAACAATACTTTTGCTATTGGATTCGTTTGACATACTGCGCCTCCTCACTATCGCTTTTACTGTCAATTAAGTTTATTTCATGCAGATGGTTTATAATATATTGTTTAGATTTTCCATCAAAATATAATCCCCTTCTCTCAAATTCATTAAATAGGTCATTTATTTGTATTCCTAACTCGGGAATCATATTCTCTGAAGATCTCTGACATATTCTAATCATCATAAGCAAATCATCCTTGGATATCATAATCATTTTTCCCTGATTTCCCCAGGATTTTACAAATCTCATCTTTAATAGCCGCTCATAATTACACCACACATTTCTCCGGACAGTCTCCCTCGAGGAACTGCCTTGCAATTGATGCTCAATGCAATCAAACAAGTATTGTATTTTAGCTATAAAATATTCTGTTGTGCCAGCTGTTCCAAATTCTCGCTTTAACTCCGTAAAATTCATTATTCCCTTATCTCGAGAGCCGTATGTATGCTGAACCGTATATTCATCAATCAAAAAGTTTACTGCTTGCTCCATTTCCACCCTCAAGCCTACATTTTCCTCCCTATAATGTCAAGTGATTTTCCTTAAAAAATCAAGGAATTTAAAGTTTATATCTCAGGTGAATGAGCCAAGGAGATGGACATTTCTCTGCATCTGGTACGAAAATAGAGGGTGCAGGGTACACGAAACAGAACGTCTTGGTTTTTCGTTCTGCATGGCCTTGTGTATACCCCTCCTTCTATGGCAGCGCACCTCCCGTGTCTACCAGGATCACCGTCTCGCGGGTCCTAACTTCCTTCGTTCCGCCTGCCCATAACCAGGGTGTCAGCTTAGCTCCTTTACAGGGTCCTGCCCTATGGAAAATATTCCTGCCGACTACTGGCTCATTCTTTGTTTTAAGTATTACTGACCTGATCGGTATGCTGACGAAGCCGGCACCTTGCGGCGGACGTTTTCCCGGCCTGTCCCATACCTTCCAGCCTTCCTGTCATGGCTGGATTCAGCTCCCGCCATCCTTGCCGGAGGCTCAGTCCAACCGTGACAGGGCATTGCCTGTTTTTCGTTCCTGCTGTTTGTTATGACGCCTGTACCTGCGGCCTCCTGATGTCTCCCAGCAGTTTCTTTGGGTCATACTCCACGCCTTTTGTAAGAATCGTATAAAATATCCTCAGCGCTTTGCAGGCTACCGCCACCACCGACTGCATCTTTTTCAGCGGGTTCTCTTTCCTTGTCTGGTAGTATTCATGTATTTCCCGGAACTCCTCATTCTTCCCAATCAATGATATAGCGGCCTCGTACAGCACGTACCTCAGGCGTTTCCGCCCACGGTAACTGATGCGGCTTTCCCCGTTATGCTTGCCCGAATCATTTGCCACGATGGCATACCCCGCCAGTTTCTGCAGCTGTTTGGGGTTGTCAAAACGTCCTATGTCACCCACCTCTGCTATAAAGCCACTGACCGTCGCCATCCCGATTCCCTTGATTGCCAGCAGGTTGTCTATATATGGAACCTCCCCCAGCTTTTCCTCTATCCTCTGGAGCAGCCCCTCCATCCTTGACGCATATACATCCATGTCGCCCAACAGGTTCTTAAGCTCCATCCGCGCCGCTTCCGGCGCTTCCTTACTTCCGACGCTGTGCTCTGCAGCCGATACCAGGGTCTTTGCCCTCTTCATCCCGGCGCCCCTCAGCTTCGCGTCCCTCCAGATCTGGTTCACGCCTTCCGCCCCCAGCCTTATGATGTCTTCCGGCAGCGGTGCCTCCTTCAGCACCATCCTCCCGCTTACCGCCTTAAGATCCCCGTAAACGTCTTTGTACTCCGGAAAGTAGATGGCGAACCATCTCGCCAGGCGGTTCTTGATCCTTGTAAGCTCCTCCTGTGTCTGGAAACGCAGGTTCGATAAGCTCCTGATCTCTGCATAGATGCCGACCGGCATGTAAGGGTAAGCGAATCTCCCCTCGTTGACAAGCGCAGCGATCGTCTTGGGATCCTTTCGGTCATTCTTGTTGG
>OFFT01000839.1_pt1 | contig 20410 bp, 16 predicted proteins | sample 1521581 | NCBI WGS metagenome assembly OFFT01 (sample SAMEA3504084, study PRJEB24116) | mouse gut metagenome | biome: mouse gut; feature: mouse-associated habitat; material: faeces | place: Denmark | collected 2011
GGCAAAGGAGAAGATCAGCAGGTCCGCGCCCCGGGGGCCGTTCACGATGAACTTGTGCAGCTCCAGGGGCCTGTGGAAGATGATGGAGCCCCGGGGGAGATTGTACACCCGCTCGTCCCCGGAAGCGCAGACATCCCCCTCCATGACATAGAGGCATTCCCAGAAATTGTGGCTCTCCCCGGGGAACGCGTACCCGTTCTCATAATGCACCTCGAACAGGGAGTACATATCTGTGATCCGGATCTGTTCCCTGACGGAATATGCCAGCCAGACCATTGGACTTTCCATAAGAACCTTCCTTTCTGCGCCCGTCCGCGCGGCTTGCCTGTCTCTGGAGCGGCCTGCCCGTCCGGTGCGCGTGGCGCAGCTCCGGCCAATCCGTCGCCCGCAGCTATATCCAGGATGGGGGACATCTGCCCCTCGGCGCCTTTTCTCCATGACCATGACCTGATGCCCGGTTTGCACCGGGGCTCCTGCAATCAAATGAGCCAAAAGTATATATAAATGAGCCATTATGATATAGATATATACTTTTACTAATGCTATGATAACAATTACAGAGGACGCTGTAAAGACAATTTCACGGCTTGCGGCAGAAAACGGTCTGCAGTTCATGAAAAGTCGGAGAACCGTGACAGGAATTGTTTCGCACAAGGGGTGGGAAGCAGAAACGACATGGAGGGATACGGAAATGAAGGACATCAGGATTGGATTCATCGGACTGGGCGGCAGAGGATACGGACTGCTGGAGTGGGCTGTGCTCCCCCAGAAGGAACAGGTGGTGGCAGTGTGCGATGTCTATGAGGACAGAGTGCAGAAGGGCGCTGAGCTGGTGGAGAAATCCGGACAGGCGAAGCCCGCCGCCTACACTGATTACATGGATGTAATCAAAGATGAGAATGTAAATACCGTCATTGTGGCCACCGCTTGGGAGACCCATGTGGAGATCGCGCTGGCCGCCATGTACGCGGGGAAGGCCGTGGCCGTGGAGGTAGGCGGGGCCTATGAAATCAAGGACTGTTACGACCTGGTGGAGGCCTATGAGAAGACGGGGACGCCTTTCATGCTCCTGGAGAACTGCTGTTTCGGCCGCAGGGAGATGATGGCCCTGAACATGGTGAAGAAGGGCCTCTTCGGCGAGGTGGTGCACTGCGCCGGAGGGTACCACCACGACCTGCGCAGCGAGATCGCCTACGGAAAAGAGAACAGGCACTACAGGCTGCGCAACTACATCAGCAGGAACTGTGAGAACTACCCCACCCATGAGCTGGGGCCCATCGCCAAGGTGCTGGACATCAACCATGGCAACCGGATGCTGACCCTGAGCTCCGCCGCCTCCAAAGCCGCAGGGCTGCGGGATTATGTCAGGGCCAACAAGAGCGACGACCAGCGCCTGATGAATGAGACCTTCGCCCAGGGGGATGTGGTGACTACGGTGATCAAATGCGCCAGGGGAGAGACCATCGTGCTGACGCTGGACACCACTCTGCCCAGGTACTACAGCCGCGGCTTCAATGTCAGGGGCACCAAGGGCATGTACGAGGAGGTCACGGATTCTGTTTTCCTGGACAGCCCGGTTCTTCCGGACAGGAAAGAGGACAGCGACCATGATTTCGACTGGCTGAAGCACTGCGTGGGCAACGCCAGGGACTATGAGGAGGAGTACGACCATCCGGTGTGGAAGAAATACATCCAGGAGGGCGTCAAGGGCGGCCATGACGGCATGGACTGGCTGGAGTTCGAGACCTTCTTCCGCTGCCTGCGGGAGGATGCGCCCATGCCGGTGGACGTATACGACGCGGCCAGCTGGATGGCGGTGACGGCCCTCTCCGAGATGTCCATCGCAAAGGGCGGCGTACTGGTGGATTTCCCTGATTTTACAGGCGGAAAGTGGCATATGGTCGTGGATGAGAATGAACGGGAGAGGTTATGAGCAGAGAAATGAATCGGAATGAGATATTAGGGCACTTTCAGATCGGCGCGGTGACGGAAGGCTATGGCAACGGCCATATCAATGATACCTACCTGGTCACCATGCCGCGGTACATCCTGCAGAGGATCAATACCTCCATCTTCCGGAACCCGGAGGAGCTGATGGAGAACATCGAGAACGTCACGGCTTTCCTGCGGGAGAAGCTTAAAAGGGACGGAGGGGACTTTGAGCGGGGGACCCTTACCGTAGTGCCCACGGTGGACGGCAGGAGATATTACAAGATGGATGACGAGAATGTCTTCCGCGTCTATCGCTTCGTGGAGGGCACCAAGACCATCGAGAGCTCAAAGACCCCGGAGGACCTGTACGAGGCGGGGGTGGGCTTCGGCCATTTCCAGAAGCTGCTGGCGGATTTCCCGGTGGAGAAGCTCCATGAGACCATCAAAGATTTCCACCACACGCCAAAGCGCATAGAGGCCCTGCGGCAGGCCATCCGGGAGGACAAGGCGGGCCGGGCGGGCAGCGTCCGGGCGGAGATCGATTTCGCCCTGGAGAACGCCTCCTGGGCAGGAAGCGTGGTGCAGGGGATGGAAGAGGGCAGGATTCCCGTCCGTGTGACCCACAATGACACCAAGATCAACAATATCCTCTTCGACCAGGACACCGGGAAGGCGCTGTGCGTCATCGACCTGGACACCGTGATGCCGGGCTCCATGCTGTACGACTTCGGGGATGCCCTGCGGATCGGCGGATCCACGGCGGCGGAGGACGAGGTGGAGCTGGAGAAGGTGCGGTTCGACGAGAGGGCCTTTGAGGCCTTCGCCAGGGGATACTTAAGCGAGATGGGGGAAGCTTTGACGGAGGAGGAGCTGGCGCTGCTGCCCCTGTCCGTGAAGCTGATGACCTACGAGTGCGGCATCCGGTTCCTGACGGACTACCTGAACGGGGATACCTACTTCAAGATCCACAGAGAACATCACAACTTAGACCGGGCCCGGAACCAGTTCAAGCTGGTGGCGGACATTGCGGGCAAGGAAGGATTGCTGGCGCAGATGGTTGGGGAGGCTCTGAGGGGCTGAAAACTGGATAAGGATGAAAAGAGGGCTGTCGGTATGTTCCGGCAGCTCTTTTTTCATGTGGTAAAAAATGCGGCAGTTATGTGGCAATATCGTGACGCAAATGCCACAAAAACATAATCACGAAACTGCATTAAAAAGTGGAGTTCTGATCTGCCATATACGCCGTTCGGATTCTAGATGACCGATTTATGACAAAAACAATACGAAAACCAATATGATATTGTCATAAAACGAAAAATATTGTAAAAATATGATATAAATATATTGACAATGTTGATATCACATGTTAATATTCGTGTAAAGAGTTGACTATTGAAGCGCACAGGAGTGTGTATGTATGAACAGAACAGGAATTGCCCGTCCCTCTGCCAGGGATGGGAATCGCGGAAGGAACGATGTCCTGAACAACAGCCTGTTCCGGGTGGTTCTGAACGTGGGGCTGCCGCTGCTCACGGTGCAGATGATCTCCATGCTGGCTGTCTCCTATACCAACGACATATACAGCAGGGAGTTCGGGAAGCTTGTATTCCTGGTGACCGGGGTGGTGAGCGCGGCGATTTCCCTGTTCCAGAGCGCCTACGGAAGCGTGAGCTCGGCCACATGGATCCGCAGCGCCGCCACCTATGCCCAGGGAGAGAGGCAGCAGGTCAACAGAGCGGCAGTGAATTCGCTTTACTCCGTGACGCTGATGGTATCCCTGTGCATCCTGATACTCCTGTCCGGCAAGGGGGCCATATTCCGCATGATGAACATCCCGCGGGAAATCTACAGGGAGGCCGGGATGTATTACGACACACAGATGCTCCTGATGCCGATCGGCGGCATCAGCACCATGCTGAATACCATCATTACCGCCAGGGGGAGCAGGGGCATGGTGTTCGCGGAGAACCTGATGATGACCTGTGTGCAGGTGGTCTCCGCGGTGGTCTTCATCGTAATCCTGAGGCTGGGCTTCTGGGGATTCCTCCTGGGCGGCATTCCGGTGACCCTGCTGCACGTGGTGATACAGTTCTGGCTTCTCAGGAAATGTGGTTTCTTCATCGGCCTGGAGAAAGACAGCTTCCGGCCGGATTGGAAGTCGATATCTGGAAATATTAAATACGGATTCCTGTTATATATGCAGATGATTCTCTGCTGCATCAGCGAAATGGCCATCTCCACCCAGAGCAACCGGCATCTGGACATGGATGCCATCGCCACGGTGAGCATCCTGCTGCCCGTGACCGGCCCTCTGAGCATATGTTCCACGCTGTGCAGCGTCTTCGTCCCCCAGAATTACGGGGCAGGGAAGACGCAGAGGCTGAAAAGGTTCGCGGCCGGTTCCATCGGGTTCGCGGCAGTGTACGGAACCGGATGCGCGTGCTTCCTCATAGCCGCGGGGGGATGGTATTTCAGGACACTGTTCGATGACCCGGTGATGATAGCCCTGGGCAGGGAATACTGGTTCTGGTACGGGCTCGCCTGCATCCCTCTGGCCATGATCTACGCCATCCGAATCTTCTTCGACAGTGTCGGCATGGCGAAGGTATCCATGCTCTCCGGCGTGGGAGAGCTGGCAGGGAGGCTGGTATGCGCCTTTTGGCTGATCCCCTGCTTCGGCTACATAGGACGCTTTGCTGCGCCGCTGTTCGGCTGGGGGCTGGGAGGTCTGCTGATGGTGATCATGTACCTCGCGCTCAGAAAGCGGATCTATCAGCAATGTGAGGAGAACGGGAATAGGGAGACAGGGGAGAGGGAGGAGGCAGCCGTATGAAATATTACATTGCCGCGGACGGAGGAGGGACCAAGGTCCAGGCGGTCCTCTATGACGAAGAGCTGCGCATGGTGAGCGCCGCCCGGGTATCCGGCGTGAATTCCAATTTCCGGCCCGTAGAACATATCGCCGCGGAGATGCGGCGGCTGGTCCGGGAGCTGGTTCCGGAAGAGGTGAGCGAGGTGGAATGCGTCTGCGTGAGCGTGGTGGGGGACATGGAGCTGCTGATGGAAGCCCTGGGGGAGCGTTGCGTCATTAAGGGCTGTCAGGCCTACGGGGAGGGCGAGGCCGCTCTGGCTGCCGCCGGTGTGCTCTACGGCGTGGCGGCACAGTCGGGGACGGGCTCGGACGCGTTCCTGGTGCAGCCCGGGATGCAGGATGCCGTAGGAGGCTGGGGCGCGGTGCTGGGGGACGAGGGAGGCGGGTACGACCTGGGAATCCAGACGCTGAAGGCCGCCATCTACGCCTTTGACGGAAGAGGCCCCCGCACGGCGCTGCTGGACATGGTGCTGGCGGAATGGGAGCTGTCCCATCCCTGGGATATGATAGAGAAGCTGGTGGGAAATCCTGACTACAGGCGTGTGATAGCATCTGCCACTTACCTCACCGCCCGGGCGGCGGCACAGGGGGACGCGGTGGCCCTGGGTCTCTATGAGAGGGCGGCCCATGAACTGTCCCATCAGGTGCTGACATTGATCGGGCGGCATGGGGGGAGCTGGCAGGGGCCGATCGTGGCTTCCGGCGGGACCTGGAAGGGATGCGGGCATATGTTCGAGACCTTCCGGGAGGATATATGGCAGACATACCCGGATGCCGCTGTGATCCGGCCCTTTGCGGAACCGGTGGTGGGCTGTATGGTCAGGCAGAGGCTGGAGGCGGGAGAGGATCCGGGGAGGCTGAGGGACATTGTGGAGGAGCGGTTCCAGCCGTTCTTCCTTAAGGATACGAGGAGGTGAACGAGTGAACGCGACAGGCATGTATTACGGGAGGGTGTCGGAAATTCTGGAGGAAGCCTTCACCCGGGAGGCGGAGGCCATGGAGAGAGCGGCCCTGGCGCTGGCCGGGGCCAACAGGGACGGGAGGTCCGTCTTTGCCTTCGGCTGCAACCACGCGGGGCTGATCGCGCTGGAGCTGTTCTACAGGACCGGCGGGATGGTGACCGTCAACCCGATCCGGGTGCCGGGGATGATGCTGGAGGTATCGCCCATCACCATGAGCAGCGAGATAGAGCGCCTTTCCGGATACGGACAGGTGATCCTGGAGTCTCTGCCGGCAAAGGAGGGGGATGTGATCATCATGCACTCTGTGTCCGGCCGCAACGCGGTGACCATCGACATGGCAAGGGCGGCCAGGGAGAAGGGGATGACGGTGATCGTGGTCACGAACATGAACACCGCCGCCAGCGTTTCGTCCAGGCACAGCTCCGGAAAGAAGCTCCACGATTACGCGGATATCCTGATCGACAACCATGGCGACCGTGGGGACGCGGCAGTACAGCTGCAGGGCTTTGCCCAGAAGGTGGCCTCCACGTCCACGGTGGTGGGAGCGGCAATCCTGAACGCCATTGTGGCCAGGGCCTGTGAGCTGCTGCTGGAAATGGGGATTCAGCCGCCCGTATTCATGAGCGGCAACATAGACGGCGGGGATGACTACAATAAAGCCGCTATTTCCCGGCATCGGGAGAACATATTCTATATGTGATGGGAAAGGCTGTTCTACGACTGTTAAAACACGAAAATACAATTGCTATATGAGAAGGAGGAGTTCTGATGAGTTTACTCGATCGCTATCAACAGGCAGTCTACGATCTGCTGTTCAAGGCAAGGAGCACACAGAGGGAGGCCGTCCGGAAGGCCGGAGAGATCGTGGCCGACGCCGTGACCCATGGCCGTCATGTATATCTGCACAGAATCTGCCATTCCATTGAGATGGATCTGTATGAAAGGGGCGGCGGGCCTGTCTTCTACCAGCTCTACAAGGCAGAGGAGACGCAGCTGCAGCCCGGAGACGTGCTGTTCGTCAGCTCCGTATCCGGCCGTACCATAGAGGTGGTGAACCTGGCTTACGACATGGTGCAGGCGGGCGTGAACGTGATCGCCCTGACCAGCATGGAATATGCCAGGGCCGTGGAGCCGGTGCATGAATCCGGGAAGAGGCTCCATGAGTTCGTGACGTTGGCATTGGACAACTGTGCGCCCGCCGCCGAGGCCATGATGGAGGTGGAGGGCCTGGAGGCCAGGTTCGCGGCGGCTTCCGGGATAGCGTCCGACTTTATCCTGTGGAGCGTCACCTCGGTGGCGGTGGAGAAGATGCTGCAGGAGGGCTGTAGGCCCGGCATTCTGAAGAGCTTCAATTTCCCCGGAGGCGGAGAGTACAATGAGGGGCTGCGGGAGCGCTATAAAGAGTGCGGCTATTAGCGGCGGAAGCCAGAGACTGAGAGGTGGTATGAAGATGAAGAATGGATTTCCGGTAAAAGAGATGACAATCGGCGGCATTGATATCTCAGAATATGCCATCATCTATCCGAAGGATGGGAGCGTGAGCCTGCGAAAGGCGGCGGAGCTCCTGGCCCGGATGATCCAAAAGGCTACAGGCCATGGGCTTGCGGTGATGGACGACACCCAGTCGGCCGGGCATGAAATCGTGCTGGACACCACGGGCCGGGACACGGAAAAGCTGAAACAGATGAGGGCTTCCGTTCAAAGGGACGGATATGCGCTGCTGGCGGAGGGCGGCAGGCTCTATATCACCGGCACCGGCGCCAGGGGGACAAGGAACGGCATCTTCGCTTTCCTGGAGGCGCGGCTTGGCTTCCGGTTCTATACAAAAGACGATATCGTAGTCAGGCCTGCGGACAAAGTGGAGATACCGGAGGGCACCGGGGAGGTGTACAGCCCCCGTTTTGAGTACCGGGAGACTTACTGGCTTCCGTCCTATGGGAACATGGAGCTCTCCTCCATGCAGAGGATCAACGGCAAGCGGGAAGGGGACGACGGCATCAATGTGGAGTACGCGCTGTTCGTGCACACGCTCTCCATCCTGCTGGACGAGCCCCATCAGGTAGACTACCAGCCCTGCCTGTCCGACGAGAAGGTCTATCGGAAGATACTGTCCAATGTACGTAAAAAGCTGGACGAGAATCCGTATGCCTCCATCATCTCCGTGTCCCAGAACGACTCCTATGCGGAAGGGAGAGGCTGCCAGTGCGAGAAGTGCCGTGCCATCGACGAGGCCGAGGGCACGCCCATGGGGTCGCTGCTCACCTTCGTGAACCGCATCGCGGATGCCATAAAGGATGACTATCCCCATGTGGCGGTGGATACCCTGGCCTACCGATATACCAGGAAGGCGCCGAAGACCATCGTGCCGGCGGACAATGTGATCATCCGGCTCTGCTCCATAGAGTGCGACTGTGCCCATCCCATATCCGATGCGGGCATTGAGGGCAATGTGAAGTTCAAAAAGGATATTGAGGAATGGGCGAGGATATGTAAACGTTTATACGTCTGGGATTACACCACGAATTTCCCGTACTACCTTGCGCCCTTCCCGAACCTGTATAACATATATGACAATATGCAGTTCTTCAAAGACCACCATGTGGTGGGGCTGTTCGAGCAGGGGAACGCCGAGTCGCCCACAGTGGAGTTCGGCGAGCTGCGGGGATACCTGATCTCCAGGCTGATGTGGAATCCGGACATCAGCAGGGAGGAATATCTGGGCCTGATGGATGAATTCCTCCAGGACTACTATGGAGCGGGCTGGCGCAATGTCCGGGAATACATCGACAGGACCACTGCCAGAGCGGCGGCAAACGGTTTTGAGCTGTATACCAGGCCTGACAAATATCTGGCTGCAAAGGACGGGGACGAAAGGGAGGACATCGCCTTCTGGAACGAGATGCTGGCCCTGTGGGACAGGGCTGTGGACATGGCGGAGACCGCAGCACAGAAAAACCATGTCAGGCAGTCCAGGCTGCAGGTGGAATTCTATATCCTGTACGCGCATTTCGACCATCAGGATCGGCGCTATGAGGCATTCTACCGTCAACTGAAGGAATTCGGCGTCAAGACCCACTGCGAGGGAGGGAAGCTGCCAGAGGTCACGGATTTCAGCCAGGGTCCGGGGCAATGGTATGCGAGGTGATGACAGGCAGGGCTTTACGGGCCTTTATAATATGAAAGAACGGAAGGAGGAAGACGTTTTAAGGAAACAAGGAAACTGTGACAGAAAAGTCAGCACCAGGAAACAAGGAGGAGCAAAATGAGGAAAAAATGGATGAAGGGTTTCTCGCTGTTATTGGCATCGGCCATGATGCTTGCCGCCTGTGGAAATGACTCGGGCAGCTCGGGGGGGTAAATAGCGGCGACGGGGAAAAGCAGGAAAGCAGCCAGGAGAGCCAGGCCCAGGACAGCCAGGACAGCCAAGCCCAGGACGAGGGCCAGGAGGCAGGCGGCACCGGCGCAGAGTACCCGGAATACTTGAACATGGACAGCGCTTATCCAATCATCAAGGATGAGTTCAAGGATGATATTGAGTTGAAGATAGCCTACTGCCAGGATGCCAACGCGGCAGCCTGGGAGGATCTGTGGTTTTCCCAGTATCTGGCGGATAAATATAATTTGAACTTTGAGGGAGAGGGCATTGCCGGCTCCGGACTGGGCGAGAGGAAGAACATCATGTTCTCCTCAGGAGACCTGCCCGACATCATGATGGAGATGTGGGTCAGCAACAGCGAGATTCTGAAGTACGGCGTGGAAGAGGGCATGCTGCTGAAGATGGACGAGTACATCAGCGAGGAGCTGACGCCGGGAATCTGGCATTTCCTGTATGGGGACTATGCCTCGGAGAGGATTGACTGTACGGCTCCGGACGGGCATATCTATACGCTGCCTTACCTTATTTCCAGAGAAAATCCCGCGGCACATGGCACTTTCGCGATTTATAAGCCTTATCTGGAGGCAGTGGGGATGGATGGCGTTCCCGAGACGCTGGACGAATTCGTGGATTTTCTGTACAAGGTCAAGGAACAGGATCCCGCGGGCCTGGGAAGCGAAAACATGTATCCCTGGGGCGGAGGCATGAGCACAGACGGCATACCGTGGTTCTTGCTGAATGCATTCGGCTACAATGCCAATAACAACTATGGCTACAGTCCTGCCGTCCGCAACGGCGAGCTGGTGATTCCGGTGAATGATATGGAGGTCTTCCAGGAATACCTGAAGCTGATGAATCAGTTCTATGTGGATGGCATTATCAACACCAACTACTTTACCATAGAGAGCAGCGAGGTCACGGCACAGGTTCTGGCAGGACAGAATGCAGTGTATTATACGAACCCTACTGTCATCGGGGTGACTGCCGACGAGGTCAATGAGAAGTGGGTCTGCGCAAAGCCGCTCACCAGCCAGTGGAACGATACGCCCGCGACGCGTCCGGGCACCTTCTGCGCCCCGGGAAACCTGGCGATTTCCGCGGATACGGAGTATCCGGAGGCATGTATGCGATTCATGGACATATGGTTCAATAACGTGACAGAGAACGGTTATCAGCTTGTCTGGGGAGCCAACGAGGAGTACAGCTATGGCTTCATCGAGAAAAGCGTCTATGACGAAGAGGCCGGACAGTGGGTGGACAATCCCGATTTGCCGGAGGATACCAACAGCTACAGCTACTGGGTTGAAGACATGCTTGGCTTCTATCCTCACATCGGAGCCCTCTATCTTCCGGAATGCGCGGATAAATTCATGGAGGACATGGGATATCCTGTGGCGGAAAAGGAGATAGGGGCATTCGCCCAGTCTGCGCTGGATAATGTATGGCCTTACGCAGTAGATGCCTTCCCCCATAACTATTATGTGGATGATGACTTGCAGAAGGAGATGACGGATCTGGGCACTGTAATCGAACCCTACGTCAAGGAGCAGGTGGCCCGCTTCATCACGGGCGAGAGGCCTCTTTCCGAGACGGACGCATTCGCGCAGGAGCTGAAGGACATGAACATCGACAGGCTGCAGGAAATCTACGGGCAGATTTACGATGATTACCAGAAGCTGAAAGCAGGTAATTAACGGAATATTTAGCTGTGACGGGGGCGGGCGGGACGAAAGCCTGCCCCCGCCTCAGCATCGCTGCCGCATAGAGGTGTCTGCCACAGGAGGAAAGAGAATATGAAGAACCGCAAAAAGCTTACCCTGAAAAGTATTTTCCATGATTGGAGGCTGTATGTCCTGCTGCTGCCATCGCTGGTCTATCTGTTCATTTTTGCCTATATACCGATGTATGGAGTCCAGATCGCTTTCCGGGATTTTTCCCCCAGGAAGGGCATCTGGGGCAGCGAATGGGTAGGGCTGGAGTATTTCAAGAGATTTATAGAATATCCGAATTTCAAGTTCCTGATGATGAATACCCTGCGAATCGGCCTGTACAGCCTGGCCACATTCCCCTGCTCCATCATTTTCGCGCTGATGCTGAATGAGGTGCGCAGCACCAAGTTCAAGAAGAGCGTCCAGATGATCAGCTATATCCCCCATTTCCTGTCCACGGTGGTGGTGTGCTCCATGGTCACGCTGTTCTTCAACCAGAAGACGGGCGTCGTGAATGCCATCATCGAGTTCCTGGGGGGCACCCGGACGGATTTCCTGACAAAGGCTTCCTATTTCGAGGACATCTATGTCTGGAGCGGCGTATGGCAGGGGCTGGGCTTCGGAGCCATCATCTATATCGCCGCGCTGGCCAGCGTTCCCATGGAGCAGATTGAGGCGGCCCGGATAGACGGCGCCACCCGCCTGCAGATTATCTGGCATGTGAACATTCCCTATATCCTGCCTACGATCATCATCATGCTGATTTTCTCCTGCGGCGGCATCCTGGGCGTGGGATTCGAGAAGATATTGCTGCTGCAGAACGATTTGAATCTGTCCCGGTCACAGGTGATTTCCACGTATGTATATGAAATCGGTATCCGGGGCGGGCAGTTCAGCTACTCGTCCGCAATCGGCCTGTTCAATACAATCATCAATGTCACCATACTGGCCATTGTAAATGAGATCGCCAGGAGGTTCGGCGAGACCAGTATCTGGTAAGGAAAGGAGAGACGGGATTGCGTAAAATAAATTCTGATAAGGTGTTTGGTTTTGTCAATGGTCTGCTGCTGGTCCTGATTCTCCTGATTATGGTGTATCCGCTGTATTTCGTGATCATCGCGTCGATTTCGGATCCCATACAGGTGGGTCAGGGGAAGCTGGTGCTGCTGCCCAAGGGATTCACCCTGGACAGCTACAAGGAGGCTTTCAGGGAGAAGCAGATATGGGTGGGATACCGCAATTCCATCTACTATACCGTAGTGGGGACGCTGTTCAACCTGTTCCTGACGGTTCCCACGGCCTATGCGCTGAGCAAGAAGAAAATGCGCTTCCACGGGGCGCTCACCTTCTATTATGTGTTCACCATGTATTTCGGGGGCGGCCTGCTGCCCTACTATTTGTTGGTAAAAGAGATGGGGCTTATCAATAAACCGTATACCCTTATTGTGCTGGGCGGCTTATCTGTCTATAATGTAGTGGTGACGCGGACCTACTTTGCGAATTCCATACCGGAGAGCCTGTATGAGGCCACGGAGATTGACGGGGGATCCGAGTTCGACAATTTCTTCCGGATCGCGCTTCCGCTGTCGAAGCCGATTATCGCTGTAATCGCGCTGTACTATGCGGTAGGACGGTGGAACGATTATTTCACGGCCATGATCTATACCGCAAAGAAAGCATACCAGCCGCTGCAGACTGTGCTGCGGGGCATCCTGCTGGAGGGGGAGATGACTTTGGGACGGATCGACATCAACATCCTGAGCGAGGAAGAGATGGCCTACTATGTGCGGAAATCCTTCCTGGTGGAGTCCATGAAGTATTCCATCATCTTCATCGCCTCCCTGCCCATGCTGATCGCCTATCCCTTCGTGCAGAAATACTTCGTACAGGGCGTCATGATCGGCTCCGTGAAAGGCTAGGGGAGCCTGGACAAGCTTCAGGGAGCGGCCATGCCCTGTGAAGGGGCATGAAATCAAAGAAAGAAAGGATATCTGGGATATGAAAAAAGTGATACTGATTTTATCGGACGGCTTCCGGCCGGATGCGCTGACATCCTGCGGGAATCCCTATGGAAAGGAGCTCCTGGAGAAGGGGAGCTATTCGCTGGAGGCCAGGACGGTGTGCCCCTCCGTCACGCTGCCCTGCCATATGTCCCTGTTCCACAGCGTACCGCCGCAGCGGCACGGGATTCTGACAAATACCTATGTGCCCCAGGTTCGGCCGGTGAACGGCCTGTGCGAACAGCTCCGGGCAGGGGGCAGGAAATGTGCCTTCTTCTACAACTGGGAGGAGCTGCGGGACTTGAGCCGCCCTGAATCCCTGGCGTTCAGTTATTTTGTATCCCCGGAGTTTGACCGTTCCTGGGAGGAGACCAATGAAATGGTTACGGAAAATGCCATCTCTTATATAGAAGAGGATAAGCCGGACTTCGCTTTCGTCTATCTGGGGCTGACGGATGCCGCGGGTCATGGGAACGGCTGGATGGGCGAGGAATATATGAAAGCCTGCAGCCGTTCTCTGGAGGAAATCAGGCGCATCGTGGAGCGGTTCCGGGAGGGTTATACTATCATCATCACGGCCGATCACGGGGGACATGGACGCAGCCATGGAAGCGATGACAGGGAGGACATGCTGATTCCGGTCATCTGCCTGGGCCCTGATTTCCCCGCGGGAAGGGCGCTCGAAGATGTGGGCATTTGCGATATAGCGCCTACTATCGCCGGACTTGCCGAAGTCTCCGCCGCACCGGAGTGGGAAGGGAAGAATTTGATTACATCTTGACAAGATTGTGAAATTATGGTACTTGTTTCAGTAGGAAGATGCAGAATGGCGGAAAGAGCGGGGAATGGCAGATGAATCAGGAGCGTCGGGACCAAATCGTGAAAATGGCAAAGGAGAACCGGGTGGTGAAGAACCGGGAACTGATGGAGCGGTTCGGCATCTCCATTGAAACTGTCCGGAGAGACCTGAAATATCTGGAGAAGCAGGGGCTCCTGGAGTGCGTCTACGGAGGCGCCGTGCTGAAAGATGCCTCTTCATCCGGCTGGAGCTTTGAGGCTGTTGCCGCTATGCATTCCGTGCAGAAGGAGGCCATTGCCAGAGAGGCGGCGGGTATCGTGAACAGCGGGGAGACGATTTTCCTGGAGGAGGGCTCCACTGTCTTTGCCATGACCCGCTACCTGAAGGATATCGCGCCTCTGACGGTGATTACCAGCTCCCTGAGGATAGCCATGGCCCTGGGCGATGTGCCGGACTGTACAGTGATACTCCCGGGAGGGAGGGTGGTGCCCGGCACGCTGGAGCTGACAGGCTTCCAGTCCGACGAGAATCTGAGTATATTCAATATCGATAAAGCGTTCATCGGCGTCAATGGCATCACGGAGACCCATTTTACGGACTATACCGCGATAGACAGAAGGTACATACGGCGCAGGGTGATTGAGAACAGCGATCAGGCCATCGTCCTGGCGGACAACAGCAAGTTCGGCGTCCGGGCCACGGTCAATGTGGCGTCCATCAATGAACTGGATATGGTCATAACGGATGACGGGACGCCGGAGTGTTATGTGAAGAAGCTGGAGGATGCCGGGGTCCAGGTCATCGTGGCGAAGGTGGGATAGGCTGAGGGACAGGAGCGTTATATGGTAAAATAAGGAAACAGCAGTTCCTGCCATCTGTGCTATACTGTATACATGGGGGAGTGTTTCCATAAGCCTCCCCAGGGACAGGGGGGCGCGGGGATGGACAGGGATGCTGCGGGCGGCCGGAGACGGCGCCGAAGGATTACATATTTGAGCATATTGGGGATCATGCTTCTGCTGCACGTTCTGGCGTGGAACAGCGAACGGTTCTGCGACTGGTATGCCGCCCATGTATTTCGGATATGGGTGGAGACCTACGGGCGGGCCATGGGCATGGTTCCTTTTTCTGTTGGGGAGGCGCTGATCGGGCTGGGGCTGGGCTTCGGGGCGCTGGGAGGAGCTCTGGGGCTGATATGGCTGGCCGGAAGGATGCCCGGACCCGGGGGAGGGCGAAAGCAGACAGAGGCCCGGGGAGGAGCGCGGGAGAGGCGTGGGCGCCGGAAGGATGCCCCGCCGGAACGGCGGCCAGGGGCCTTGAGGGGCTTTAGCAGGGCATACTGCACAGGGGCCATGTGGATACTGCTGACAGTATTCGTCCTGATGACTTTGAACAGCGCCATACTCTACCATACCTCCGGCTTCGGGGAGAAGTATCTGGAAGCCGCCGCCGCGGAATACGGCCTGGAGGAGCTGGAGGCGTTGCGGAATTTCGTGGTGGAGCAGTGCAATACCCTGTGCTGCCGGATTCCCAGGAATGAGGACGGCTCCATTTCCTATGGCGGGGACATGGCGGAGGCGGCAAGGGCAGCCATGGGGGAGTTAGGTACGACTTACAGCGGGCTGGACGGATTCTACCCCGCGCCCAAACCCCTGCGCTGTTCGGATTTCCTGAGCAGGCGGTACATAGCGGGGTGCTTCTACCCCTTTTCCATGGAAGCCAATTACAATGATGTGATGTACGTGATGAACATGCCTTCCACCATGTGCCATGAGCTGGCCCATCTGAAGGGGTTCATCCGGGAGGACGAGGCGAACCTGATCGGGTATCTGGCCTGTGTGGGGTCAGAGGATATCTATTTCCGTTACAGCGGCTACCTGAGCGTGCTGTATTATATCGACAGGGATTTCCGCCAGGCGGCGGGGTACGAGCGGTATCTGGCGGCAGCGCCCATACTGCCCCAGGTGCATGAGGACAATGTGTTCCTGACCGAGAGGGAGTGGGCCAGGGTGGAGGAGACGTCGCCTGTGGGCGCCGAGGTGGTGGAAGCGGTGTCGGACCAGCTGTCGGACGTGGGGCTTCGGCTCAACGGCGTGCCGGAGGGGAGGCTGAGCTACAGCAAAGTGGTGGGGCTGTTATTGCGGTATTATGATGTGAACGGGTATCGGTAGGGGGATCGCCTCCGCCGGAATGTCAACAAAAATTCTGTTGGAAGATAACTTTACTTTTCTTCCATATTTTTGTATACTTAGAGACAGAAATGACTTGTGGCCGCCCCCATTGCATCCTTTCCCCGCCTTGTGCCGGCGCGGACATCAGGCGCTGATTAATCGGGAATTCATGCACGGCGTACCGGGGATAAGCGAAAGGAGCGCAAATGCCTGACCAGGAGCGGAAAGAGCAGAGAGGCCTTCTCGATGGGCAGAAGGATTTCCACAACGGAAATAAAGAATTCCTCGACGGAAATAAAGAATTCCTGATAGAGAAGATCAAGGAAAAGCCGGTGAACAAGAAGAAGCTGATCCGCCGGACGATCATCACGGTGTCCATGGCGGTGATCTTCGGCCTGGTGGCCTGCGTCACCTTCCTTGTGCTGGAGCCGGTGATCAGCAACTGGCTGTATCCCGAGGAGGAACCCGAGATACAGACGGTGGAATTCCCGGAGGATAAGGAGGAGATGTCGCCGGAAGACATGCTGGCGGAGAACCTGCCCACGGAGAGCCCCGAGCCTACGCCCAGCCCCAGCCCGGAGCCGGACCAGACCGGAGAAGGGGGAGAGGAGGAATATGTCCAGCTGGGGCAGGAGCAGGTGCAGGAGATTCTGTCCCAGGTCACTTTCGACCTGAACCATTACAGCCAGCTGTACGCCGCGCTGTATGAATACGGAAACGAGCTGAGCCGCCACATCGTCACTGTCACGGCAGTGACCTCCAACATCGACTGGTTCAACAGTGTGCAGGAGAGCGAGAACCAGTGTTCCGGGGTCATCATCTCCGAGAACGGCATGGAGCTTCTGATTCTGACGGACTATTCTGCCATCAAGTCCGCGGAGAGGCTGCTCCTGACCTTTTTCGACAACTCCCAGATGGAGGCCCAGCTGAAGCAGTACAATGAAGCCACCAATCTGGCGGTGCTGTCGGTGCCACTGGAAGGATTGTCCGATGCCGTGAAAGGCAGGGCGGAGATAGCGGAGGGGGAAGGGACGGAAGGCCAGAGCGACTCGGAGGTGGCAGAAGGAGAGCCCCGGGCTCCGGAGAACCATCTGCCCATCGTCAGCATCGGCTACTCCAACACCAGGAGCCTTGTGGGCACGCCTGTGATAGCCATAGGCAGCCCCATGGGCACCAGCAATTCGATGAGCTACGGTATGATAACCTCGTTCAACACCGTCATTTCCACCACGGACCGGAATTATAAGCTTCTGATGACGGACATCAGCGGAAGCCAGAATGCCAGCGGGGTGCTGTTCGACCTACAGGGTAGGATGATCGGCATCATCACGAACTACAAGACGGGGGCTGATATGAAGAACCTGATCACGGCCTATGGCATCACGGATCTGCAGAAGACGGTGGAGAAGATGTCCAACGCCTCGCCGATCGCTTATCTGGGCGTCAGGGGAGTGGATGTGCCGAAGGAGGCCAACCAGGAGCTGGGCGTGCCCTTCGGCGCTTATGTGGAGGTGGTGGACATGGATTCTCCGGCCATGCGGGCAGGCATCCAGCCGGGGGACGTGATCGTGGCCATAGGGGAAAAGCCGGTGAACACTTTCAACGAGTACAGCAACGCGCTGATGGCGCTGGAACCGGGACAGACCGTGGATGTGACCATCAAGCGCCAGGCGCAGGAGGAATATAAGGAAATGGAGTTCAATATTGAATTAGGAGGAGTCAGATAGATGAAATTCATCAGGGACTTGAAGGAAGGGGATAGGGTTTCCGATATCTATCTCTGCAAGCATAAGCAGGCTGCAGTGACGAAGAACGGAAAGCCTTACGAGAACGTGATACTGCAGGACAAGACAGGGACTGTGGACGCCAAGGTCTGGGAGCCGAACAATCCGGGGATCGGGAATTATGATACGCTGGACTACATAGAGGTCTACGGGGATGTGAACAATTTCCAGGGGGCTCTGCAGGTGTCGGTCAAGCGCATCCGGGTCTGCCAGGAGGGGGAGTACAATCCTGCGGATTATCTGCCGGTCAGCGGGAAGGACAATGACACCATGTACCTGGAGCTGCTGGAACTGATAGACAGCATCAGGAACCCATATCTGAAGCAGCTGCTGGAGGAGTTCTTCGTCAAGGACAAGGCCTTTACCAAAGCGTTCCGGTATTCTTCCGCGGCAAAAACGGTGCATCATGGTTTCGTGGGCGGATTATTGGAGCATACTTTAAGCGTGACGAAGCTGTGCGAGTACTATTGCAGCGCCTATCCGATTCTGAAGCGGGATCTGCTGCTGACTGCGGCCATGTGCCATGACATCGGCAAGGTGAAGGAAATTTCCCCTTTCCCGGAGAATGACTACACGGATGACGGACAGCTGCTGGGGCATATCGTCATGGGCTCCCAGATGGTGGCGGAGAAAGCGGCGAAAATCGACGGCTTTCCCCATGTGATGCTGTCCCAGGTACAGCACTGCATTCTGGCCCATCATGGGAAATATGAGTACGGTTCGCCGAAGCTTCCGGCGCTGATGGAAGCCATGGCTCTGAATTATGCGGATGATACGGACGCGAAGCTGGAGACCTTCAAGGAGATTCTGGAGAACAACAGCGGGAATCAGGGCTGGCTGGGATACAACAGGCTGTTCGAGTCGAATCTGCGGGTGGCCAAGGAATAAAACCTGCTGTTTCGTTGAACGCTATGAAAAACTCTTGTGGTTTGGGGTGATGAATAGGCTCTCGGAAGCTCAGGAAGCAGAATCGGGCGCCGGGACAGAAAGGTACCTGGAGAGCAATGGATGGACGGACAGGTATGGGAAAAGGATGATAGAAAGGTGTGGAAGGGAAATGAAAGTGACAGAAGATATTTTATATGTGGGCGTCAATGACCATGAGGTGGATTTGTTCGAGGGACAGTACCAGGTGCCCAACGGGATGTCCTACAATTCTTATGTGATATTGGATGAAAAGACGGCGGTGATGGACACAGTGGACGGGGGGTTCGGTGCGCCCTGGCTGGCCAACGTGGAGACGGCGCTTGCCGGGCGCAGGCCGGACTATCTGGTGGTACAGCACATGGAGCCGGATCATTCGGCCTGTATTCCGCTTTTTCTGGAGAAATATCCGGAGACACAGGTGGTGGCCACGGCTCAGGCGTTCAAGATGATGGATCAGTTCTTCGCGCTGGATTCCGGGGTGAAGCGGATGCCTGTGGCCAACGGCGGAGAGCTGGAGCTGGGCCGCCATAAGCTGACCTTCGTCTGTGCGCCCATGGTGCATTGGCCGGAGGTGATGATGACCTATGACGGGACGGACAAGGTGCTGTTCTCCGCGGACGGCTTCGGGAAGTTCGGGGCCCTGGACGTGGAGGAGGACTGGGCGGATGAAGCCAGGCGGTACTATATCGGCATCGTGGGCAAGTTCGGGATGCAGGTGCAGAACGTGCTGAAGAAAGCGGCTCAGCTGGACATAGAGAAGATTTGTCCTCTTCATGGGCCGGTGCTGGATGGGAATCTGGCATATTATCTGAATCTGTACGACACCTGGTCTTCCTATCGGCCGGAGGCTGAGGGCGTGACGGTGGCCTATGCTTCCATCTACGGGCATACCAAGGAGGCGGCGCTGTATCTGGCGAAGGAGCTTCGGGAGAAGGGGACGGCGGTGGCGGTCTATGACCTGGCCAGGGACGACATGTCGGCGGCAGTGGCGGATGCTTTCCGCTACAGCAAGCTGGCGCTGGCCTGCAATACTTACAATGCCGGCATGAACCCTTTCATGAACGATTTCCTCACGCGGTTGGCGGAGCACAGCTATCAGAACCGGACGGTGGCACTGATTGAGAACGGCTCCTGGGCGCCTATGGCGGCGAAGGCCATGCGGGCTAAGCTGGAGGGCGGCAAGGAGATTGTGTTCGCGGAGCATGCGGTGACGCTGCTGTCCGCCATGAAGGCGGAAAATGAGGCGCAGTTGAAGGCGCTGGCGGCGGAGCTGGCTTAAGAGAGATTTTCCGGGAGGGCGCACAGCTTAGGAATTGTCGGAAAATAACTGATGCAACTTGTTTAGGAGAAAGCCCAGAAATACAACGAAAACGGCTATAAACTCGCATCAGTTATTTGTAGACAATTCCTTATTCCGGGCTGCGGGAGGGCCTGTTGGAAGGGGCTCATTGGAAAGCCGGGCCGGTCAGGACTGAAAAGAGAAAAACGGGATAATGTATATGAAATATCAAAAAAACGAACTTATATCCGTGGTGATTGAAGACATCGGAAATGAGGGCTTTGGGATTGGCAAGGCGGAGGGCTTTACGCTGTTCGTGAAGGATGCCGTAGTGGGCGATGTCGTGGAGGCAAGGATTGTCAAAGCCAAGAAAAATTACGCTTATGCGCGTCTGGAGAAGGTCTTGAAGCCTTCTCCTTTTCGCGTGGAGCCGAAATGCGCGTATCACAGGCAGTGCGGGGGCTGTCAGCTGCAGGCGCTTTCCTATGAGAAGCAGCTGGAGTTCAAACAGGACAAGATTCGGAACAGCCTGATTCGGATAGGCGGGTTCGCCCCGGAGTACATAGATGAACGGATGGAGTCTATCGTGGGGATGGAGG
>OFFT01000840.1_pt1 | contig 20394 bp, 15 predicted proteins | sample 1521581 | NCBI WGS metagenome assembly OFFT01 (sample SAMEA3504084, study PRJEB24116) | mouse gut metagenome | biome: mouse gut; feature: mouse-associated habitat; material: faeces | place: Denmark | collected 2011
AGTCTTATTACTATGGAACGGACGGACAGCGGGCGGCCGGTTGGAAGGAGATTGACGGAAAGGTCTATTACTTTGATGCAGCAGGGACAATGCAGACCGGGTATCAAACCGGACTGCCTGTGCAGGGAAGCCAAGCAGATATAAATACGGCTGATTATTATTTTAACAACAGCGGCGTTCTGCAGACCGGATGGTTCCGCTTCAGCGAAAACAAAGAGAATGTCTGGAAATTCTTCGGAAAAGATGGAAAGGAGATGGAGCCGAAAATAGACCGGGATGCAGGTCCGAAGGGCGATAAAGTCAACGGATACCGCTGGTATCTGGTGAATAACGACTGGTACTGCATCCAGAAGGATTCCAAGGTATTGAAGGGCTTTTACAATATCGGCACCTGGCGTTACTATTTCGACAGTACAACCGGGGCGTTGAAAAAGGGCCATTTTACCGATGGGAAGTCCTGGTATTACAGCGATCCGGCAACCGGAGCCATCAACCGTTCCGGTTATAAGCTGGAGGAAATGGTCCGGGACAGAAAAGAGATTTCCTATTTTGACGGAAACGGAAAAAGAGTAACCGGGTGGAAGACCATTGAGGAACAGCGCTACTATTTTGAGCCTTCCGACGGCCTGGCGGCATCCGGCTTTGTGAGAATCGGAAAGCAGGATTACTATTTTGACGTGGATACCAAGGTGCTGCAAAAAAGTATGCTAGAGAAAAACGCTCCCTTGGAGCTGATTTCCGTTCAGAGGAATGGCAGGGAGGTTCTCTACTATACAGGGAAGTATGAGTATCTCTTAAGCGGCTGGCAGAAGGTGAACGGGAGCTGGTATTATTTTGATGCAGTGACTAAGGAAGGCGAGGAAGCCCAGGTAATCCCAGGCAGGGACGGAAACTGGGTGGAGCTTGGCGACAGAAGCCAGTATTATTTTAAGAACGGAACAACGCTTGCCAGGGATTGGCAGACGATTTCTGTCAACGGAGACAGCGGCCGCTACTATTTTGATAAGAACGGTGTGTTACAGACAGGCTGGCTTGGTATCAGCGGTAAACGCTATTATACGGATGAGCTTACGGGAAAGGCTGCAAAGGAGGAATTCCTTTATTTCGTGGATGGCGTCTGCCAGAGAGAGAAGCCGGAGTCCGGAGAATTTGATACCTATTATTTTGATAAAAACGGTCTCATGAAGACGGGCTGGCTGACACTGACAGAAAGCGATGGAGTAAAAAGAAGTTATTACTTCAATATCAGCGGAGAAATGCGCAAAGGCCTTTGCTGGGTTGGGAACACCTGCTATGTGCTGGATCCCAAGGAGGGATTCCGGATTGAGAACGGTTCCGTGGTGATTGACGGCAAGACTTATTATGCTAACAGCAAGGGGATTTTAAAAACCGGCTGGGAGAAGGTGAATGGGAAGTCTTATTACTATGGAACGGATGGACAGCGGGCGGCCGGTTGGAAGGAGATTGAGGGAAAAGTCTATTACTTTGATACAGATCAAGATGATGCGATGCAGATCGGATATCGGAAAGAGCTTCCCGTAAGGGGAAGCCTGCAAAGCGGTGAAGATGTAGAAAAGGCGGCTTATTATTTCAATGGCAGCGGTGTCATGCAGACGGGCTGGTTCCTGCTGGATGTGCCGGAAGAAGGGCGCATTTGGAAATATTTCGGGACAGACGGCAGGGAAATCCTGCCGGCGGATGAGCCTGCGGAGGTTACACCGGAAGGTGAGGACAGCCCGGGGTATATCTGGTACCGTGTAGAGGAACCCGGCGCAGACGGAACGGAAGCGGCGGAAAATTGGTACTGTATTTATAAAAATAAAGTATTGAAGGGTTCTAACAAGATCGTATCCTGGAAGTACTATTTTGACTCTGCAACGGGAGCCCTGCAGAAAGGACATTTTACCGTGGGAACGGCAAGGTATTACAGCAAGCCGGATACGGGGGCGATCGATGTAAACGGATGTTTCTATACGGATCCGGAGAGCGGGGATATTTACTACTATGACGGAAACGGAAAGCAGGTAACCGGGTGGCTGACCATTAAGTCCGGGGAACATGCGGGGAAATACTATTTCCATAGTCTTACCGGTGCGGCTTACAGAGGGGGATGGTATTATGTGGACAACGAATACTGCCATTTTGATGAAAAGGGAGTTTTTCTTGAGAAAGAGATAAAGCCTTTTGGAAGAGCGGCTGAATTTGATACCTTTGCTTTAGAAAAGGATGCGGATGGAAAGGACTGTATCCGGGCAGAATTTAGGGTGAAAGGAAGGGTGAAAAGTTACTGCGGAGACGGGAATTACTATCTGCTCCGGGTGGATTCCTATTCCCATAAAATGCTGAGCCTTAAGCCTCTTCACAGTATTTCGAAAGAAGACGGAGAATTCGGCGGGGAGACTTTCCGCTATGAGTTCCAGATTCCCCTTCCCCGGGAGTTTGACGGAGACAGGAACCTGCAGGAGGTTCTTATGAGCAAATATGCCCTGGCAGTGAAGAGCGGGGAGAATGGGTATACCGTGATTAGTTCAGGGGCTTATGTGTCGAATCCGGAGTTTGCGGCAAAAATTGATACTCCTTATTATATGCCTTCTTCTAAGAAGGGGATTCAGGGAGCAAGAGCAGAATGGGTCATTGATGCAGGTACGAAAAACACATTGATGAATCTGGATTTAAAAAAAGTAGTGCTGAAGGGAAAACAGGAAGGCTGCGTGGAGTATTTTTATAAAGGTAAAGTTTATTATTTTGATTCTCTGTCTGCTTTGCGCGGAACGGTTTCAAGATTTAATCAGGAGGAGACGGACCAATACGGCAGAAAACGAGAACCCGTTCAGATTACATTTGCTATATTGATGAGCTACGATTCCGGGCTGCTGGATATGATTGAACCGTCCGCGAGAAGGGCGGGAGCGGCTCCCTATTACGCTTTAAATACAAGAAACCAGTCATCCCAGGAGCGACTGGAGGCAGTGTTCAGCTATTTGGGCGAGATTTTCGGACAGGATGATTGTTATGTATCCAACTGGATTCTTGGAAATGAGGTGAATTCCTGCAATGCCTGGAACTACACAGGAGGTATGGGACTTTCCGATTTTATGAAAGGGTATGCCAATGCCTTTCGGACTTTGTATTCTGGAGTCAAGCAGACCAGGCCCAGTTCCAGGGTATTTATTTCTTTGGACAATGCTTGGACCCAGGCAGTAGCCGGGTATGCAGGAAAGTCTGTTTTGAACAGTTTTGCTTCTCAAATGTATTCCGAAGCGCCTTTTGTCAGTTGGGATCTATCGTTCCATCCTTATTCTGCGCCTCTGACCAGAACGGATTTTTGGAATGACGGCTCCAACACCACCAACAGTGTAAACAGTCCCTTTATCTCTATGCGGAATTTGCATTATCTAAATCAGTATCTGGCGGATATGGAGAATCGGTATGACAGAAGCTCCGGCAGCATTAAAATGATTCTTTCGGAGCAGGGCTGGACCTCCACAGGAAGCGGCGGTGAAAAAGGACAGGCAAGGGCACTTGCCCAGGCTTATTATATTGCAGAATTTAATGACAGAGTGCTTGCTTTTACCATCCGGGCAGAGAAAGACGATCCCAGGGAAGTGAGGGATGGTTTGTCCATGGGGCTTCGTGATGAAGATGAGAAGTATAAGCCTGCGTACTATGTGTATCGGTATATGGATACGCCGGTGGTGCCTTCCAGTGATTCTTCTGAGAAGCTTATTAGCGAGTATGATGCAAACAGCATGTGGTTCCCTTCCAATGCGCAGAGAAATCGGTTTAAAGCAGCTCAGGAAGTTATGGCGATGAACTGGAAGACGCTTGTGCCGGGCTATCAGGAGGAGAAACTAAACGGAATGCCATATGCCTTCCCCATGTAATTAAAATTTGCCAGAGGAGCAATCTTGCTGTATAATGATTACATATATGTACAGATGCAAAAGAGGTACGTTATGAATGTAGAAAAGTTCATTGAGAAAAATGCGCCCAAGAACAGGATTGCTCTGCTGGTTATTTTAGATTTGATTCTGATTACCCTGTCGGGATTTCTGGCGCTCTATATCCGGTTTGATTTCCGTTTTAGCAGAATGGACATGACCTATGTGAGGTATGAGCTGCGTTATCTGCCGGTTTCCCTGGTCCTGACGATTGTATTGTTTGTACTTTTTAAATTGTACCGCAGTGTCTGGCGTTTTGCCAGTACCACGGAGCTCTTGAATGTAATTGGGGCTTGTTCCGTAAGCCTTGTGCTTCAGATAGTGATTATGGCATGCCTTAAGATGCGAATGCCCGTTTCCTACTATTTGATGAAGTACGTGATTCTGATTACCGGAATTGGAAGCCTGCGCTTTGCATACCGGATTCTGCGGATGTTGCAGGAGAAACGTACCGGGCTTCGGGGAGACGCCAGAAAGAATACCATGGTGGTGGGAGCCGGGGAAGCCGGAGCTATGATTATTAAAGAGTTCCAGAACAGCCGCTATCTGGACCAGAAGGTTTGCTGTGTGATTGACGACAATACGGCCAAGCACGGGAAGTATCTGCGGGGAGTTAAGATTGTAGGCGGGAGGGAGGAGATTCCTTTCTATGCCCACGAGCTGAAGGTGGAAGAGATTGTAGTGGCGCTTCCGTCGGTGCCTCAGGCGGAGATCCGGGAAATTCTTCAGATCTGCCAGGAAACCGGCTGTGAGATGAAGGTGCTTCCTGGTCTGTATCAGATGATCAACGGGGAGGTTAGCGTTTCCAAACTGCGGCGGGTTGAGATTGAAGATTTGCTGGGCAGGGAGCCCATCCGGCTGCAGGTGGATTCCGTGATGGGGTATGTGTCAGGAAAGACCATTCTGGTAACTGGGGGGGGAGGCTCCATCGGAAGCGAGCTCTGCCGCCAGATTGCGGCCCATGAACCGAAAAAACTGATCCTTGTGGATATTTATGAAAATAATGCCTATGATATACAGCAGGAGTTAAAACAGAAATTTCCGAATTTGGATTTGGTGGTTTTGATTGCGTCGGTGCGCAATACCCATCGGATGGAGTCTGTTTTCGCAGCCTATCGTCCCGATATTGTTTACCATGCAGCGGCCCATAAGCATGTGCCGCTGATGGAGGACAGTCCCAATGAGGCTGTGAAAAATAATGTTTTCGGCACGTATAAAACGGCGCAGGCAGCGGACAAGCACGGAGTTCACCGCTTTGTCTTGATTTCTACGGATAAGGCGGTAAATCCCACGAATATTATGGGAGCTTCCAAGCGCATTTGTGAGATGATTATACAAATGATGAATCAGCGCTCCAAGACAGACTTTGTGGCAGTGCGTTTCGGCAATGTGCTGGGTAGCAACGGCAGCGTCATTCCTCTGTTCAAAAAGCAGATTGAGCAGGGCGGGCCGGTAACTGTCACCCACCCGGAGATTATCCGGTATTTTATGACCATCCCGGAAGCCGTTTCCCTGGTGCTCCAGGCGGGAGCCCTTGCAAAAGGCGGGGAGATTTTTGTCCTGGATATGGGAGAGCCTGTGAAGATTCTGGATTTGGCCAAAAATCTGATCCGTTTATCCGGCTATAAGCCATTTGAGGATATCCAAATTGAATTTACCGGCCTACGGCCGGGAGAGAAGCTGTATGAGGAGCTTCTTATGAGTGAAGAGGGATTGCAGGAGACGGAGAATAAGCTGATTCATATCGGAAAGCCCATTGAATTTGATGAAGGGAAGTTTTTATCGGATTTGGAGGAGCTGCGGAGGATTGCGGAAGAAGATTCTCTGGATATCCGACGGAAGGTGCGGGAGATTGTGCCGACTTATGCTGTGAAAGAGGCCGAATAGGCAGGAAATTCATTTTCAGGCTTGAAAAACTTAATACATGCTGATACAATAGCAAAAGTGGAAAAAAGTGAATTAACTATAGAATATTAAAAACCGGATTATCAAAATCGTCGCTTCGCCGCGTTTTGACAGATGGTGGATATAAGAGCAGATAAAGAGCCGCACGAAGGTGCGGAATGGCGGAGCATACTCAATTTTGGAAAAGAGTACGCATATGTGGTATGTAATACAGGTATCTACAGGAAAAGAAGAACAGATCTTAGAGATGATAATAAAATATGGCGTGCAGAGATATTTGGAGGAATATTTTGTCCCCAAATATGAGCGCAAAAGAAAGTACCTGGGGCAATGGCGGACGGAAAGAACGGTTTTGTTTCCAGGTTATATTTTTATTATTACAGAAGATGTGGAAGGCTTGTATCTGGCTTTGAAACAAGTTCCCCAGCTGACAAAGCTTCTTGGTATTGGTGAAAAATGGACGCCTATGACAGAGGAAGATATTGCTATTATAGAAGCACTGTCTGGGAAGGAACGATTGGTAAAACATTCGGAGGGATATATTGAGGGAAACAAAGTTATAGTAACCGACGGCCCTCTTGTGGGTATGGAGGCTATGATACGGAAAATTGACAGGCATAAAAGAAAAGCGTTTTTGGAGGTCCCTATGCTGGGAAGAACACTGACAGTCCAGGTGGGATTGGAAATTGTAACAAAGTGTGAATAGAGGAACATAATATGTATGATTACAAATCCGATTTGCGTTTTAAAGAAATACAACCCATAGAGCCGAAGGTACTTCTCGCATCGCCTACTATGCACGGAGATGAGATGCGTTATGTATTGGAGGCTTATGAAACAAACTGGATGTCTACCGTAGGAGAGAACATCAATATTTTGGAGCAGGAGATAGCGGCTCAGGTTGGAGTGAAATATGCGGTAGGGTTAAGCTGCGGTACGGCAGCCATTCATTTGGCAGTTAAACTTGCGGCAAAAAGGCTGTATGGAAGCAGTACCGGGATTTCAACTCCGGCTGGATTGGGAACAGGCGGAAGCCTGAAAGGAGTGCGGGTTTTCTGCTCGGATATGACTTTTGATGCGACTGTAAATCCAGTTGTCTATGAGGGTGGTGAGCCTGTATTTATTGATACGGAACCGGATACTTGGAATATGTGCCCAGAAGCTTTAGAGAAAGCGTTTGAGCTGTATCCTGATGTAAAGCTGGTGGTTCTGGCTCATCTCTATGGGACTCCGGCTAAAATGGATGAAATTTGTAGTATATGCAGAAAACACGGGGCATTGCTTGTTGAGGACGCAGCAGAATCACTAGGAGCTTCTTATAAGAACAGACAGACGGGAACTTTCGGTGATTATGGAGTGGTTAGCTTTAATGGAAATAAAATTATCACCGGAAGCAGCGGAGGAATGCTTTTGCTAAACGACGGTGAAGATGCTGGCCGGGCAAAGAAATGGAGTACCCAGTCAAGAGAGGCAGCTGCCTGGTATGAACATGAGGAACTTGGCTATAATTACCGGATGAGCAATGTGATTGCGGGGATTGTGCGGGGACAGCTCCCTTATCTTAAAGAACATATTGACAGGAAAAGAGAAATTTATGAGCGGTATCGGGCAGGATTTAAAACGCTGCCGGTAGCGCTTAATTGTTTTGAAAAAGAAATTGCCAGTCCCAATTATTGGCTGTCATGTTTAATAATCGATAAGAAGGCAATGTGCAGGGCAGAACGATCTGCAAAGAGTTCGGCATGGGTACACGAGATAGGGAAAACCTGTCCGGATGAAATTTTAGATGTTTTAAAAAGTTTTCAAGCAGAGGGAAGACCTGTGTGGAAACCCATGCACATGCAGCCCATTTACAGGAATCATGGGTTTGTAACAAAGGAAGGTAATGGCCGTGCCTTAAGTGATGCGTATTTGCTGGGGGATACGGTATTGGATGTGGGAGCGGATATTTTTAAGCGGGGAGTCTGCCTTCCTTCTGATATTAAAATGACAGAGGAACAACAGAATAGAGTGATAGAAATCATATGCAGGTGTTTTCAGTGAAAAAAATAAAAAAATATCAAATGGCAGGCATGCTGTTGGCAGGAGGAATCGTCTTGGCAGCAGGTGCTTATGCAGGAACGAAGAAATCACAGGAAAAAAGCAATCAACAAGGAAGACATGTCCCGTATAGTCTCTATGAGGCAATGTTAAAGCGCCCCTTTGATTTTATTTTATCCGGTATGGCGCTTCTTTTATTTTCCCCGGTTTTAGCAGTAACGGCCTTGCTGGTCCGGATAAGATTAGGGAGTCCGGTTCTGTTTATTCAGGAACGTCCAGGGTTGGACGGAAAAATATTTAAACTTTATAAATTCCGCACAATGACGGATAAAAGAGATCAAAGTGGAGAGCTGCTTCCGGATGAAGTGAGGCTGACTCCCTTTGGGAAAAAGCTTCGGAGTACAAGTCTGGATGAGCTGCCGGAATTATTTAATATTCTGAAAGGGGATATGTCTCTGGTGGGACCGCGGCCTCTCCTGGCAGAGTATCTACCCAGATATAATGCGCATCAGGCCAGGAGACACGAAGTTAGGCCGGGACTGACAGGGCTTGCTCAGATAAGCGGAAGGAACAGCCTTTCCTGGGAGGAGAGGTTTGAGGATGATGTAAGATATGTGGACAAGATTACGTTTTTGGGAGATCTTGGAATTCTCTTGAATACGGTGAAGACGGTAGTGAGGCAGGAAGGGATTAGTTCTGGAACGTCGGTTACTATGGAGGCGTTTCTGGGGAGTGAAGAAAGCAGACAGTGAAGCGTTTGATAATTATAGGGGCGAGCGGACATGGGAAAGTTGTGGCTGGCTGTGCAGTAAAAAATGGTTACGGTGATATTGTATTTCTTGATGATGATGAAAGACTAGAAAAGTGTGGGAGTTATCCGGTTGTAGGAAGAAGCAGTGAGGTTGACAAATTAACAGGGGACATTTTGGTAGCCATTGGAAATCCGGGAATCCGTCAAAAACTGCAAGCACAGATAAATAAAGAGAGGTTAGCAGTTTTGATCCATCCCAAGGCGGTGGTAGCAGATGACGTTAAGATTGGAAAGGGGTCTGTAGTTATGGCCGGTGCAATTATTAATCCCGGAGCTGTGATAGGAGAGGGGTGTATTATTAATACGGCTTGTTCTATTGATCATGATTGCAAGCTCGGTAACTTTGTGCATGTAGCAGTAGGGGCCCATTTGGCAGGGAGTGTCACCGTGGGAGAAAGAACCTGGGTAGGAGCAGGGGCAACAATCAGCAATAATATAAGCATCTGCGGAGAGTGCATGATAGGAGCGGGTGCTGTAGTAGTTAAGGATATTGCGGAGAACGGAACATACGTAGGGGTACCGGCAAAGAAAAGGCTGCACATTGTATCTTAGGCAGGAGAAAACAAGGGAATGAGATAATGAAAATATTGATATTAGCAAATGATGATGGCGGCTTATATAAGTTTCGGAAAGAACTGATACAGCAGCTTATAAAAGATAAAAACCAGGTTTTTATTTCATTGCCGGAAGGATCGTATATTCCCTTTATGAAGAAGATGGGATGCCGGTTTATAAAAACCCCGATGGAACGCAGGGGAAAAAATCCTTTGCAGGATTTGAAACTTTGTTTTCAATATCATCAAGTTATCCGGAAGCTAAAACCGGAGTTAGTGTTAACTTATACGATTAAACCTAATATATATGGAGGGGTTCTGTGCCGTATCTATAAAATACCGTATATTGCAAATATAACAGGCTGCGGGACAGCCATTGAGAATGGAGGACTATTATCAAAAGTTCTTCTTTTTTTATATAAAATCAGCCTGAAAGAAGCTTCTCAGGTCTTTTTTCAAAATAAAGAGAATTTAAACTATTTTAAACAAAAGGTAAATGTCAGAGTTAGCCGTTTGTTGCCTGGCTCAGGAGTGAATCTTGAAGAACACAAATATGAAGAATATCCGCAAGAAGACGGAACTCTCCGTATTTTGTTTGTTGGGCGGATTATGAAGGATAAAGGAATAGAAGAATTATTAAGCTGTGCAGAAGCGCTGGCGGATTGCTATCCGAATGTATATTTTGATTTGGTCGGGGGATATGATGAAAAGATATATCAAAACCGCATAAAAGAATTGGAAAGAAAAGGTGCGGTGAAATATCTGGGGATCCAGGATAACGTGCATATGCTGATGAAAACACACCATGCGGTAATCATGCCTTCCTACCATGAGGGAATGTCAAATGTGCTTCTGGAAGCGGCCTCTACCGGGCGTCCGGTAATTGCTTCCAATATTCCGGGATGCAGGGAGGCTTATACGGAGGGGCTCACCGGGATAGGATTTCAGCCCAAGAGTGCAGAGGAAATTATCCGGGCCGTAAAGGAATTTATCGCCCTTCCATATGAAAAAAAGGCTGCGATGGGAAAAGCAGGAAGAGAGAAAGTGAAACGAGAGTTTGACAGAAAGATTGTAGTGGAGAGTTATCTACAGGAAATACAAAAGGTGTTAGAGAGGTTGTAATGGCTGCAGATTTATATGAAAAAATTGTAAAGCGTGAAGAAAAACTATCACTTATTGGATTAGGATATGTAGGACTGCCCATTGCGGCAGCATTTGCAAAACGAGGTGTCGATGTTGTCGGTTTTGATGTAAACCGGGAAAAGATTGAGCTTTATCAGTCCGGTATGGATCCTACAGGGGAAGTTGGGAATGAAGCGGTAAAATCATCTTCAGTGCAGTTTACCGCAGAGGAGACGGAATTAAAAAAGGCCAGATTCCATATTGTAGCGGTTCCTACGCCGGTTCACAGCGATCATACGCCGGATCTTTCCCCGGTGGAGGGGGCAAGCGTTATCCTGGGGCGGAACTTGAAACCGGGCTCTGTGGTGGTGTTTGAATCCACAGTTTATCCCGGTGTAACAGAAGAGGTGTGTGTGCCTATCCTGGAACGGGAGAGCGGATTAAAGTGCGGTGCAGACTTTAAGGTAGGGTATTCTCCGGAGCGGATTAATCCGGGAGATAAAGTACACAGGCTTTCTACAATTACAAAAGTTGTATCGGGAATGGATGAAGAAACACTTCAGATTATTTCGAAAGTTTATGAGCTGATTGTGGAAGCAGGAGTTTACCGGGCTGAAAGTATAAAAGTGGCTGAAGCGGCGAAAGTGATTGAAAACAGTCAAAGGGACATTAATATCGCTTTTATGAATGAGCTTTCTATTATCTTTCATAAAATGGGGATTGACACAAAGGCCGTGCTGGAAGCTGCAGGGACGAAATGGAATTTTCTGAAGTTTTATCCAGGCCTGGTAGGAGGACATTGTATTGGCGTTGATCCCTATTATCTAACTTATAAGGCCGAGATGCTGGGATATCATAGTCAAATCATTCTCTCCGGCAGGCGGATCAATGATGATATGGGCAGATATGCAGCCGAGAATTGCGTGAAAAGCCTGATTGCGGCGGATAAGGCTGTAAAAGGAGCAAAGGTGGCGATTCTTGGTTTTACTTTTAAGGAAAACTGCCCGGATACACGCAATACCCGGGTGATTGATATTGTAGAGGAATTAAAGGAGTATGGAATTGAGCCGGTAATTGCAGATCCAGTGGCGGACGCAGGAGAAGCAGAGAGGCTGTACGGTATAAACTTTACAGAGCTTTTACATATTTCCGGGATGGATGCTGTGATCCTTGCCGTGGCTCATGAAGCATTTGCGGGCTTAAAGCGGGAGGAATTGGATTGCTTTTATGGAAATGGGAAAAAGGTACTTCTGGATCTCAAAGGCCTGTTGAACCGCAGGGAATATGAGGAAGCAGGATACAGCTATTGGAGGCTGTGAAGGAGGAAAAGGGAGTTGTCTTATAATGATATAAGATTTCCGGAAGAAAGTTTATTTTTGATCACAGGAGGCGCAGGCTTTATCGGATCCAACCTCTGCGAAGCGGTTTTAAAGCTGGGATACCGGGTGCGCTGCCTGGATGATCTTTCAACCGGGAAACAAGAAAATGCAGGGTTATTCCTGGGTCATCCCAGATATGAATTTATAAAAGGTGATATCAAAGATTTACAGGTCTGTATAGAGGCGTGCAGAGATGCAGATTTTGTTCTGCATCAGGCCGCATGGGGGTCTGTTCCAAGGAGCATTGAGATGCCCCTTTTTTATTGCGCGAATAATATCACCGGAACCTTGAATATGCTGGAAGCATCAAGAAAGAACAAGGTAAAGAAGTTTGTGTATGCCTCCAGTTCTTCTGTTTATGGAGATGAAGCGGAACTACCCAAGAAAGAGGGTAGGGAAGGGAATCTGCTGTCGCCGTATGCGGTGAGCAAACGGGCAGACGAGGAATGGGCCAAGCAGTATACGAGACATTACGGTCTGGATACCTATGGCCTTCGGTATTTTAATGTATTTGGCCGAAGACAGGATCCGGACGGAGCTTATGCTGCCGTTATCCCCAAATTTATCCGCCAGCTGCTGGAAGGAGAAAGACCGCTGATTCATGGAGACGGGAAGCAGAGCAGGGATTTTACTTATATTGAAAATGTAATAGAAGCAAACTTGAAAGCATGTCTTGCATCTCATGAGGCGGCGGGGGAAGTGTATAATATTGCCTTTGGAGGTCGGGAGTACCTGCTGGATATATATTATAGCCTAGCGAAAACCTTAGGTATAAAAGATAGCGAGGGGAAAGTGAAAGAACCTGCGTTTGGACCGGAACGTGCGGGTGATATTAAACACAGCAATGCGGATATATCAAAAGCCCGGAAACTGCTGGGCTATGACCCGGAATGGAGCTTTGAAAAGGGAATAAAAGAGGCAATAGATTGGTACAGGGAAAACTTGTGAAGCAGATAGTAAAAGATTGTAAAGAAACCTATCTTTATATTGGAGGATTTGAGCTGCCGGATAAAAATGCAGCAGCACACAGAGTAATAAGCGTTGCGAAAATTTTCCGGGAGCTTGGAAAAGAGGTTGTATTTGTCGGTGTAAGAAAGGATGGAGAGAAAGGTCTGCCGTTCCTTTCCACAAAGACAGAAATATATGGGTTTCGGGCCTACAGCCAGGTATATCCGGGGAATTACCGGATGTGGTTTCGGTATATAACAAGTATAAAACATTATATTGAAGTGGTTGAGGCATCAGGCGGGGTATCCGGTATCATCTGCTACAATTTTCCGGCTGCAGGATTGGAAAAGATAAGAAGGTACTGTAAAAAGAACGGAATACGTTCCTATGCGGATATTACGGAATGGTATTCTGTTTCCGGGCGTCCTTTTGCAGAGCGTCTGATAAAGGGAATGGATATATTTTTTGCTATGCGCGTGGTTCATAAGAGAATGGATGGATTGCTTGTAATAAGCAGATACCTTGAACATTATTATAGACACCATAATAATGTAGTTTGTATTCCGCCGCTGGTGGATTTGTCAGAAGAAAAATGGAAAAATACTTCAGAAAAATCGTTGGATTTGTTGAAATTAGTCTATGCCGGAAGCCCGGGAAAAAAGGACAGAATAGACATTTTGCTTGAGGCACTGCGGGGGCTTAGAAGGAGATATCGGTTAGATGTGGCAGGGATTACAGAAGCGGAATATCTTGTAAGCCATCCGGAGCAGGCCGAGTGGATTCAAACCAATGAGAATATTATTTTTCACGGAAGGCTTTCCCACTGGGAAACACTCACATTAATAAAGAAGGCAAATTACAGCTGCTTTTTCAGGGATGTCAGCCGTCTGACAACAGCAGGATTTCCAACGAAGCTGGTGGAGGCAGTTAGTTGCAGAACCCCGGTTTTAACAAACCGGACAAGTGATATTGGAGAATATTTGAGAGATGGAAAAAACGGGATTTTGATAAAGGAAGCGTCAACGGAAGAAATTAGCGAAGCATTAAATCATGCCGCGTACAAGATGGATGTAGAACCGGAAAGATTTTCCTATTTGAATTATATTCCGGTTATAAAAACGCTGATCGGGGATTCACGTTTTTAAGGAGGACTTGTGAGAATTTTATATGTAGTATCCAGAGCAATACAAATCAATTCCTCATCATCGATCCGGAATCTGGCGTCGATCCGAGGACTGGCAGAGCTTGGACACAAGGTGACAGTTCTTTCCGCCATGTATGATAAGAATCACAGTAATTATGACGAAAAACTGGAACCGGAGGGAGTTGAGAAGATTTATCTCACAGTAGGCGGTATTCAGAAAGCGGCGGCTGTCAGCAGGAGATATAGGGGGCTTGAGGGACTGAGAAAAACTGCCAGCAGGTTCCTTTCCGTGTTTCAGGTATATGACAGCTTAAAAGGAATTACTCGCTGTATTGAAGAAACAGAGATACAAGACGACAGTTATGATCTGGTGATTTCTTCCTCGGATCCAAAATCTTCGCATTTATTTGTATATGAGCTTTATCAAAGAAAACGGTTGAAAAAAACTCCGTGGGTACAGATATGGGGAGATCCCTTTGCAGCAGACATTACAAACACCAGTCTGATTTATCGCTGGAAAGCAAAACGGGAAGAAGAAAAGCTTCTTGGGAAGGCTTCTAAAATTGTGTATGTCTCTAAGCTGACGTTGGAGCAGCAGAAAAAAGAATATTCTGCTTACAGGGAAAAGATGTTGTTCAGTCCCCCGGCGTATCTGGAGGAGAGAAGGACAGTGCCGGAGAATGTGAAGCATCCTATGAAAGTAGTATACTGCGGGAATTATAGCAGCAGTGCGCGAAATATTCTTCCGTTTTACCATGCTATGCAGAAAAGCGGATATTCCGTAATGATATGCGGAAATGGAGATGCGGAGATCCTGGATACGGCGAATTTAAAACATCGGTCAAGGGTTACCTTTGGAGAAGCAGAGCAGGTAGAAGAAGAGGCAGATGTGTTGGTGTATCTGTGCAATAAAAAAGGAAGCCAGATACCAGGTAAGATTTATCAATATATGGGAACCTGTAAATATATTTTATTTATTCTGGATGGGGATAGAGAAAGAATACGGGAGATTTTTGAACCGTATCAGCGGTTTGTGTTTTGCGGAAACCAAGAGGAAGAGATTTTAGACAGCCTGCGTGAAATCGAATCAGGAAAGTTTGAAAAGACAAGGTTTGTTGTAAAAGAGTTTTCACCGGAGAGCAGGGCTGCATGGTTATTGCGGCAGGTGACGAAAGAATAAAAAGAGGTTTTAGAAACGGTGACGTATGCTGAATATATGTTTGACGTTTGATTATGAGATTTTTTTTGGAAAAAATTATGATTCGGAGGAGGAAATTTTGTTTCGTCCTACGGAAAAGCTGAGGAAAGTATTGGAGTCGGAACATATTTCGGCTACTTTTTTTGCCGACGTGTGTTCTGTACTTCAAAGCCGTAAATTAGGCAGAGCCGGCTATGTGAAAGCATTTGAGAAGCAAATAAGGGAATTATATCAAAGCGGACAGGGAATAGAGCTGCATATTCATCCAAACTGGATGTATTCCTCTTTTGCGGACGGAGAGTGGTGTTTTGATAAAGAGAGCTATCGCCTGCATTCTTTTGGCTTTGAAGAGAGCAAACCGGGAAACGGGGTTGAACTTATCAGAGACTGCATAGAGTGTTTAAGCAATATGGTGTCCGCTGTAGACAGCAGTTATCGATGTCTTGCGTACAGGGCAGGAGGATTTTCTATACAGCCCCATAGAGAATTGGTGAAAGCGCTGTATCAAAACGGTATTCGTGTGGATTCATCCATTGCGCCCCATCTTGTGTCAACAAGCAGCACAAACTCTTATGATTACAGGCATGAAGCCAGTTCGGTGAATTGGTGGCTGTCATCGGAACATGAATGGTGGATCAATGCGCCGGAAGAAAAGGAAAGCCTATATGAGATACCGGTTGCAACCGAAAATAAAAATCCGCTGTCTTTTTTAGCTGTCCGTCTTCTGAATGAAAGAAAAATTCGGCTGCATCTGGGCCCCAAGAAAGGTACTTATATTAATGAAGGGGAGCAGAGCAGGAAGAAAATAAGGGCGTACTGGGATTACATTTCAGGATACAATGCAATATCTATGGATGCTTATTGCGCAGATTATATTTATCGGCAGCTAAAAAGATATTATGAGAAACATAGGTGTGCGGATCAGGGAGGAACGATAGCACTGATCGGCCATCCAAAGCTGGCAGAGGAACGATATGTGGAAAATATGAGAAGATTGATCCGCCTGCTTAAAGAGGATAGCAGGTTTTGCTTTTCCAATATATGTGAAGCCTACCAGAGGGCTCTGAATGAAAGAGAAAAATCAATGGGGGATGTAAAAAAATGATAAATGTCATAGGGATGGGATACATTGGACTGCCTACAGCGCTGATGCTTGCTGCTCATGGAGAAAAAGTGATTGGGACGGATTATAACAAAGAGTTGGTTAAGACATTGCAGAGCGGGAAGCTGACGTTTCAAGAGAATGGATTAGACGGGCTGTTTTCTGAGGCTTTAAAACAGGGCATTGCTTTTACGGATGAGTATAAAAGAACCGATATGTACATTGTTTCTGTTCCCACACCTTATGATAAGGAGAGTAAAAAGATTGATCCTTCTTATGTGATTACAGCAGTAAAAAGTGTGATAAAGGTTTGTCCGGAGGGGGCAACGCTGGTAATAGAGTCAACAATTCCGCCGGGAACCATTGATACTTATGTACGGCCTGTATTAAAAGAAAGCGGTTTTATAGAGGGAAAAAATATTCACCTGGCGCATGCACCGGAGCGGATTATACCAGGGAATATGATTTATGAGCTGATTCACAATAACCGGACGATTGGGGCAGACAGACAGGAAATCGGTGAAAAAGTAAAAAATATATATCAATCATTTTGCCAGGGCGAAATCATTGTAACAGATATCCGAACTGCGGAGATGACAAAAGTAGTAGAAAATACTTTCCGTGATATTAATATAGCCTTCGCAAATGAGCTGATGAAAATATGCAGAAGCGGAGAAATGGATGTATACGAAATTATTCGGATTGCCAATAAGCATCCCAGGGTTAATATCCTGTCTCCTGGACCGGGTGTGGGAGGACATTGTATTTCCGTGGATCCGTGGTTTTTGGTAGGTGATTATCCGGGCTTGGCCAATCTTATTCTGACGGCAAGAAAGACAAATGACAGTATGCCGGAGTTTGTGTTAAAGAGGATTTATGAGATAATGCGGAAAGAAGGCATTGAAGATGCAGAAAAGGTGGGAATTTATGGACTAACTTACAAAGAAAATGTGGATGATATGCGGGAAAGCCCGACCTTACAGATGTTAAAGTGCATGGACGAGCATTTAGCTGGGGGGCGTGTAAAGGTATATGATCCTTATATAGAAAAAGATATCGTGGCCAATCAATATCATGATCTGGAGCGGTTTTTAGAGGATGTTACATTGGTTGTGTTGATGGTTGCACATAACGAGATTATTGAAAATATGGAGAAACTAAACGGGAAGACTGTGCTGGATACCCGGAAGGTTTGTGACTGTGAGAATGTGTATTGGTTGTAGAAAGGAAGATATGTTATGAATACATTTTTTATTCGTTTTTGTTTGGTTTGGAATATGTTTCCCAAATTTGGACTTTGGAGTGATATAAAATTATTATTCTGGTCTTTTTGCAGGAAAGTGGTTAAAAAACAATATAAGGAGCATGTCGGAAGCGTATATGTAAAGAAATTGAAAAAAAGTGTTTGGATAAGGCCGTATACTTCAGATTTTGGAGAACTGCTTGATTTTTTTGTAAATGAAAAATATGAGAAAGGTGGGCACTATGAATTTTCTCAAATAAATAGCGAAGAAAAGATAGATTATATCATTGATGGAGGGGCGAATATTGGCCTATTTTCTCTTGTCTATGGGGTGAAATTTCCAGAGGCATCTATTATCGCAATAGAGCCGGATGATAATAATTATAAGATGCTTAAAAGAAATTGTGCTTGTATAAAAAATGTGAAGACGATTCATGCCGGAATATGGTATCGAAAGGCAAAATTAGGGATTCAAAATCCGGAAGCACATGCAGACTGTTTTACAGTTAAAGAAATAGAGAATAGTGATTATGGGACAACAGATTTTATTAAAGGCATATCCATTTTACATGTAATGGAAAAATATGATATTCCGCGAATTGACGTGCTGAAGCTTGATATAGAAGGAACAGAATTTTGTATTTTAAGGGAAAATTCTTGTGATGAATGGTTGGATAAAACAAGATTCTTGATCATGGAGATTCATGATAAGTATTTAGAAAATGGGAGAGAAATGATTTACAGTAGGTTGAAAGAAAAAGGGTTTGAACATTTTGATTATGTTAGAGATGATTTGTTTATAAAAAATGATGAAACTTAAGGGGAGTTAGAAAGTTTGAAACAAGTAAGTAGTGGTTAGAGATACCAAAAAGAGTATAGCAAACAAGCCATCTTTCGGTGGCCAAAAAAAATTGAATATAGACGCAACACCTAATCAGGTAACAGGGACAGTCTCATCTTTAATGATATACCCCCGTTGTTTCAGGAGATGAAGTGCCTGTGAAGTGGTCAGTACTTTAGCTTCTTTCACAGGGCGTGCTTCAAGAAAGCCTTCTGGGGTATATGGCTTTAAATCTGCGAGTATGTGCCAGATAGCGGTCAGGAGCATACGGCAGATAGCGATGATGGCTTTCTTGTGACCACGGCGGGCTTTTATGCGCCTGTAACGATTGGTGATTTCCGGATGGTTCTTTGATTTTATCAAAGCACTTGCAACCTGCACCAAAACTGGTTTAAAATAAGAACCAGCACGGGAAATCCGAGTGGATTTGATTTTGCCGGCACTCTGGTCGTTACGGGGACAGCATCCTGCCCATGAAACGAGGTGTTTTGCTGTGGGGAAGACAGACATATCACCACCGATTTCAGAAAGGATCTGGATTGCAGTCATAGGATTCTTGTCAAAGCCCGGAACAGTACGGATCAGATCAAGAGCCGCCTGGTATTTATCACTGAGACGAAGGATTTCCTGTTGCACTTTTTCTATATGCATCTCCAGTTCGTCTATGTGGTCCAGGCACTGACGGAGTTTGACAGCCTGTTCAGGAGAAACAGCTCCATCAATGGCAGCCTGGATTTCTCCAATCGGAGTCTTGCACCGTCTGTCAACAAAAGGTGCCACATCAAAAGTTTCCCCAGGATGGGCAAGTATTTGTTCCGTGATGGAACGGGAGGACTTTCCAAAAACGTCACTGAAGACATCATCCAGCTTGAGGTTGGATACGGTAAGACAGTTCTGCGCACGGTTCTTCTCGCCAGTAATCATACAGGTGAGCTTGAACCGGTAGCGTACCAGATCCCGCAGATGGCGGATGTCAGCAGGCGGAATAAAGGAAGGTTTGATCATGTCACACATGAAGAGGTCACAGATCCATTTGGCATCCTTACGGTCTGTCTTGTTCCCCTTTTGCGGTTTGGTGTATTTAGGATGGGCAAGGGTAACAAAGAGCCCGGCCTTTTCCAGGATATTGAAAACGGGGATCCAGTACTTACCGGAAGATTCCATACAAACTTCAAAACAGTGGTATTTCGCAAGCCAGTCAGCCAGTTCCCTGAGCCCTTTGGAGAAGGACGAGAAACGTGCCTGCTTATACTCTGTTCTGCCGTTAGTGTCGGTAATCCCGATGCAGGCATAGATCCATGTTTTGTGGACATCAAGCCCACAGCAGTTTTTACGAAAGATTTTAAAAGCCAATAAAAACGCCTCCTGTAAGGATATTTGCAGGGCAGGCAGGGACTGGCCATCCGGCGAAAAACGAGTGCATTTCGGAAGAGATAAGTTTACGGGCTACTTGTTTGCGCCATTCATTGATGCCTTAACAGATGGCCGACACCATATAAAAATGCGGGGTCGCCGCTATACAGCCCCGCCACTCACCTCCTCGGGTTCTGTAGTATGCCGGCATCCTGCAAGGTGAGTATAACAGATAAAAGCGATGACCGTGTAAGTAGAGAACCATTTACCGTCAGAGAAGGTAAATCCCCGGCTGAAAGTTCCCTCAGGTTCAGGTGGCAATCGAATTTCCCACGCAAGCTGCATTTTTGAAACAGATATAATGAAAGTAGGAAATGCCGTGTCTGCACGTTACGCAGCAATGAGCGCCTGTATGTTTTCAGAACATATGGGAATCAGGGTGGTATCGCGGGTAATTCCTCGTCCCTATACAGATAGGGATGGGGATTTTTTTATGCAAAATGATAGGAAAGGAAACGATAGTGATGAAAGAGAGATTACAGAGCATCAGAGACGAGGCGTTAAAAGCCATTGAAAGCGCCGACATGCCGGAGAAACTTAATGATGTGCGGGTGAAGTTCCTGGGGAAGAAAGGGGAGCTTACCGCAGTATTAAAAGGGATGAAGGACGTAGCGGCAGAGGACAGGCCGAAGGTCGGCCAGATGGTGAATGAGACTAGGGCGGCAATCGAATCCCTTCTTGAGGAGAGCAAAAAGAAGATGGAGCGCGCAATCCGGGCAGAGAAGTTAAAGCAGGACGTGATTGACGTCACGC
>OFFT01000845.1_pt1 | contig 20324 bp, 20 predicted proteins | sample 1521581 | NCBI WGS metagenome assembly OFFT01 (sample SAMEA3504084, study PRJEB24116) | mouse gut metagenome | biome: mouse gut; feature: mouse-associated habitat; material: faeces | place: Denmark | collected 2011
GTTTAATGCAAACGTATCCTTTGGAGGAACATCTATTATCATTATCGTAGGTGTTGTGATTGAGACAATTAAACAGATTGAATCACAGATGTTAGTACGTTACTACAAAGGCTTTTTAAATGATTAAAGAAACAGTAAGGGACTTCCCGAAGGCATGTCATACCGGGATGCCCTTTGAGTATGCATTTGGAGATACTGGCACATGCCGTATCTCCAAATGTGTCTACAATTCCAGACGGAAAGAACGCCGAGGGAAGTCAGGAGGATGTATAGAATGAAAATTATTATGTTGGGAGCTCCCGGAGCCGGAAAAGGTACACAGGCAAAGCAGATTGCGGGGAAATATCAGATTCCTCATATTTCCACAGGAGATATTTTCCGTGCAAATATCAAAGAGGGAACAGAGCTTGGGAAAAAAGCGAAAACGTTTATGGATCAGGGGCTTTTGGTTCCGGATGAGCTGGTCGTAGAACTGGTGGCAGACAGAATCGTAAAGGACGACTGTAGCAACGGATTTGTACTGGATGGATTTCCAAGGACGATTCCGCAGGCCGAAGCGCTGGATGAGGCGCTTGCAAAAATGGGAGCGAAGATGGATTTCGCAATTGACGTGGACGTACCGGACGCTCATATTGTAAACCGCATGTCGGGAAGAAGAGCCTGCTTACACTGCGGCGCGACCTACCATGTGGTCAGCATTCCCACAAAAACAGAGGGAATTTGCGATGCATGCGGCAATGAAGTCGTGCTGCGTGACGACGATAAACCGGAAACGGTTCAGAAGCGTCTTGGCGTATACCATGAGCAGACGCAGCCATTGATTGATTACTATAACAAACAGGGTATTTTGAAATCTGTAGACGGAACCCGTCCGATGGAGACCGTATTTGCAGAGATTGTCCGTATATTAGAGGCTTAATCTATGGTGACAATAAAATCCGCCCATGAAATTGAACTTATGAGGGCAGCCGGTAAAATACTTGGTAAAGTACATCAGGATTTGGGAAAAGAGTTAAAGCCGGGAATGACTACATTAGAGATTGACCGCATTGGGGAAGAAATGATTCGCAGCTACGGCTGTATCCCGTCTTTTAAAAACTATCAGGGGTATCCGGCATCTGTCTGCGTTTCGGTGAACGAAGAGGTTGTACACGGAATTCCGTCGAAGCGGCGGCTGCTGAAAGAAGGAGATATCGTAAGCCTGGATATCGGGGTGATGTATAAGGGATACCATTCGGATGCAGCCAGAACTCATGGAATAGGCGAAATATCGACAGAAGCGTCGGATCTGATACTGCGTACAAGAGAGAGTTTTTTTGATGGAATCCGTCATGCGCTGGCAGGGAATTTTCTGCACCAGATTTCGGCAGCGATCGACAGATGCGCATCCGGCTACGGATACGGGATCGTAAGAGATTTGGTGGGGCATGGGATAGGGTCGAAGCTCCATGAAGATCCGCAGATTCCGAATTTCCGCAAACGCAGCAGAGGAATTCGTCTCCGTCCGGGAATGACGCTGGCGGTAGAACCGATGATCAACGCCGGTTCGGAAAAAGTCAGGTGGCTGGCAGACGACTGGACCGTGGTGACGGCAGACGGCAGATTATCTGCTCATTATGAAAATACAATACTGATCACGAAAGGGCTTCCGGAAATCCTGTCTTTGACGGAGGATGAAGCTGAAGAAGGGATTTGGCTGCAGGGAGGGATTGCATGACGATAGAATTTGCAAAATCTTTGGCGGGACATGATAAAAATCACTATTATCTGATTCTGAAAAAAGAAGAGAGGTTTGCGTATCTGACAGACGGATCGTCTCATACGATAGAAAGACCGAAGAAAAAGAATCACATGCATTATCAGATTGTAAAACAGATTCCGGAGCATATTTTGGCGCAGATCAAAGAGAACGAATCATTGACCGACGAGAAGGTACGTTGTCTGGTCAAAGCATATGAACGATCAATCAATAAGTAGGAGGCAATAAAAATGTCAAAAGCAGATGTTATTGAAGTAGAAGGAAGAGTAGTAGAAAAGCTTCCAAACGCTATGTTTCAGGTGGAGCTGGAAAACGGACATAAAATTCTGGCGCATATCAGCGGAAAACTGCGTATGAATTTTATCCGGATTTTACCGGGAGATAAAGTTACAATTGAAATGTCGCCTTATGATCTGACGAAGGGCAGAATCATTTGGAGAGATAAATAAAAAATTATTGACTCATCCCAAGGACTGTGCTATAATACTACACGTATGTTTTTGGGAATTTTGCAGGTATTCTTTGGATATCCGCAGAGGAACCAGTGTGTGAATCAGAAAAAGAGCACCCACAGGGCATAACATATGCCGCGTTGCGTGGACAATAAGAAGGAGGATTTGCTGTGAAAGTAAGATCATCAGTTAAGCCTATGTGCGAAAAATGCAAGGTGATTAAGAGAAAAGGAAGTATTCGGATTATTTGTGAAAATCCAAAACACAAACAGAGGCAGGGATAAGAAAAGCCTGCCAGGCAATTATGTGCGGCTGCAGCAAGACAATGAGATAAGATTGTTTTGCTGTTCATAATACGCAGTACGAAGGTACTGCTTTTGTCTGTCTCTGGATTTAACATACCGGAGTCCGGACAGACGTCTTTTGATTTTAAGTTATGAAAAGAGAATAAGCGCATACACAACATTTCAGGCCGGGGAACCGGAGCTGTATGGGTTTATTGTCGGAAGAAAGAGCGGGTTTAGGAGAGAAACGGCCTAAACGGGCAAAAGAATTTATATGGAGGTGCAACGACGAATGGCTCGTATCGCAGGTGTAGATTTACCAAGAGAAAAGCGTGTGGAAATCGGGTTAACTTACATTTACGGAATCGGCAGATCAAGCTCTAACCGTATTCTTGCAGAAGCAAAAGTAAATCCGGATACACGTTGTCGTGATTTGACAGACGAAGAAGTAAAGAGGATCAGTGAAGTGATCGATCAGACGCAGGTAGTGGAAGGTGATTTAAGAAGAGAGATCGCTTTGAATATCAAGCGGCTTCAGGAAATCGGCTGCTATCGCGGAATCCGTCACAGAAAAGGTCTTCCGGTTCGCGGTCAGAATACAAAGACAAACGCAAGAACCAGAAAAGGACCGAAGAGAACGGTTGCGAATAAGAAAAAATAGACGAAAAGCAGCTTAGCGGCTGAATGAAACAGAGAGATTATATTATATAGAAGAAAGTAGGTTAGTTTTTATGGCTAAAGTTACAAAAAAAGTGACAAAAAAGCGTGTGAAGAAAAACGTTGAACGCGGACAGGCACATATTCAGTCATCTTTTAACAATACGATTGTAACGATCACGGATGCTGAAGGAAACGCTTTATCATGGGCAAGTGCCGGTGGTCTTGGTTTCAGAGGTTCAAGGAAATCTACTCCGTATGCTGCGCAGATGGCGGCTGAAACAGCAACCAAAGCAGCATTAATTCATGGCTTAAAATCAGTAGATGTTATGGTAAAAGGACCGGGATCAGGAAGAGAAGCTGCAATTCGTGCACTTTCTGCATGTGGTTTGGAAGTGACGAGTATCCGGGACGTAACACCGGTTCCTCACAATGGATGCCGTCCGCCAAAACGCAGAAGAGTTTAATTTATCGAACAGGAGGGATAGTCTAAGATGGCAGTTAACAGAGTTCCTATTCTTAAAAGATGCAGATCGCTTGGTTTAGATCCGGTTTATTTAGGAGTAGATAAAAAATCAAACAGAGAGCTGAAGAGAGCAAACAGAAAAATTTCTGAATACGGTCTTCAGTTAAGAGAAAAACAGAAAGCAAAATTCATCTATGGAGTGTTGGAAAAACCGTTCCATAATTATTATGTCAAGGCTGACCGGATGAAAGGAATGACCGGTGAGAACCTTATGTCTATGCTTGAGAGAAGGCTGGATAACGTTATTTTCCGTATGGGACTGGCAAGAACGAGAAGAGAATCCAGGCAGATCGTAGGGCACAAGTTTGTTACCGTAAACGGAAAATGCGTAAATATTCCGTCTTATCTGGTAAAAGCGGGCGACGAGATCGAAATCAGAGAAAAGAGCAAGGGAATCCAGAGGTTTAAGGATATTGTCGAAGTGACAGGCGGAAGGCTTGTTCCGGAGTGGCTGGATGTCGATGCAGAAAACTTAAAGGGCATCGTAAAAGAAGCACCTTCCAGAGACCAGATCGATGTACCTGTTAACGAAATGCTTATCGTCGAGTTGTATAGTAAGTAATCTATGCCGCGCCGCGTGGGCAGTAATAAGGAGGGCTTTTAGTGTTTGATTTTGAAAAACCGAAAATTGAAATTGCTGAAATTTCAGAAGACAAAAAATACGGAAGATTTGTCGTAGAACCTTTGGAAAGAGGTTATGGGACAACGCTGGGTAATTCTTTAAGAAGAATTATGCTCTCTTCCTTGCCGGGAGTAGCGGTAAGCCAGGTGAAAATTGACGGCGTACTGCACGAATTCAGTTCGATTCCGGGCGTAAAAGAAGATGTAGCTGAAATTATCATGAACATTAAGAATCTTGCACTTAAGAATACATGTCCGACCGATGAGCCAAAAGTTGCTTACATTGAATTTGAGGGTGAGGGAGTGGTTACGGCTGCCGATATTCAGGCAGATCCTGACATTCAGATTTTAAATCCGGATTTAGTGATTGCGAACTTAAACGGAGGAGCTGACTGTAAACTGTATATGGAGCTTACGATTACCAAGGGCAGGGGCTATGTCAGCGCGGAAAAGAATAAATCTGAAGATGTTCCGATCGGTGTCATTGCAATTGACTCGATTTATACGCCGGTAGAGCGTGTCAATCTGACAGTTGAAAATACCCGTGTAGGCCAGATTACTGATTATGACAAACTCACATTGGATGTATTTACCAATGGTACATTAGAACCGGATGAGGCGGTGAGCCTGGCTGCGAAGGTTTTAAGCGAGCATTTAAATCTGTTTATCAACCTTTCCGAAACGGCAATGTCTGCGGAGGTTATGGTAGAAAAAGAAGACGATGCAAAAGGAAAAGTTCTGGAGATGAATATCGACGAGCTGGAGCTGTCCGTACGTTCTTATAACTGCCTCAAGAGGGCGGGGATCAATACGGTGGAAGAACTGACGAACCGTACGCCGGAAGATATGATGAAGGTCAGAAACCTTGGACGCAAATCTTTGGAAGAAGTATTGGCAAAATTAAAAGAACTGGGGCTTCAGCTGAACCAGAGTGAAGATATCTAAATAGATTTGGCTGATTTCGTAAGACCAAAGGGCAGAAAAAGGTCATCTCCATTTTACCGTGGAGGCAACTACTAGCAGGAAAGCATTCGATGAGTAAGACCAAAGGGCATGTCGGATGTTCCACAAAACGGAGGTAAGAAAATGGCAAAATATAGAAAACTGGGGAAAACTTCATCCCAGAGAAAAGCGTTATTGAGAAATCAGGTTACGGCGCTGATTTACAATGGAAAAATCGTTACGACGGAAGCAAGGGCAAAAGAAGTTCGTAAGCTTGCAGAACGTATCATCACAAAGGCGATCAAAGAAAAAGACAATTACGAGGAAGTTACGATTCAGGCGAAAGTTCCCCGTAAAGATAAGGATGGCAAGAGAGTCAAAGAAGTTGTCGACGGTAAGAAAGTTACCGTATATGACGTAGTGGATAAGACGATCAAAAAAGATCTGCCGTCCCGTCTGCATGCAAGAAGAGAAATGCTGAAGGTTCTTTATCCGGTCAAGGATGTTCCGAAAGAAGCAGCAGGCAGAAAGAAGAATACAAAGAAAGTGGATCTTGTTGCAAAATTATTTGATGAAATTGCACCGAAATATGTGGGCCGCAACGGCGGATATACGAGAATCGTTAAAATCGGCCAGCGTAAAGGCGACGGCGCATTGGAAGTTCTGTTAGAGCTTGTATAATTGAGATAGAAAAACTCCGGTTTCAAACCGGAGTTTTTTGTCAGGCGAAGAAGGGCGCTTATGGGAGAATAAGAACCGTCTGCGCGTTTATTCGGATTGTGTGAAGTCGCTTAGATGCGATAGAAAAAAGGAGGTTCGTATGTTACCGGAATTATTTTCGATTGGACCGTTTACCGTGCATAGCTATGGATTCATGACGGCGGCAGGGATTCTTGCAGCGATTCTATTCGGGGAGTATCTTTTGAAAAAAACGGGATTGGCAGAAGAAGGATTTCTTCTGGGCATGGGACTTGCATGCGTGATTGGAGGATATGCTTCATCCAAATTATTGTTTTGGATTACGACACTGCCGGAGATTTTAGAAGATCCGGCAAGGCTTTTGAATTTTTCCAGCGGATATGTCGTATACGGAGGTCTGATCGGCGGGGTATTGACCGGATATATATACTGCAGAAGAAAAAACGTGGATTTTTGGAAAATATTCGACATTACCGTACCGGCGGTTGCTCTGGCGCAGTTTTTTGGGCGCATCGGCTGCTTTCTGGCAGGCTGCTGTTACGGAATGCCGACGGACGGACCGTGCGGCGTTGTGTTTGAACATTCTTTGTATGCGCCGTCGGATACGGCGTTGTTTCCCATACAGCTGGTTTCAGCGGGATGCAATCTGCTCAACTGCATAGTTTTGTACCTATTATGGCGGCGGGCAGGAAAAAAAGCGGGCGTAACCGGTTCCGCGTATATAATGACCTACAGTGTGGGACGTTTTGTTCTGGAATATTTTCGGGGAGATTTTGAAAGAGGAACGGTCGGTATCTTTTCGACATCTCAGTTCATCGCAGTATTTACATTGGCGATCGGGCTTGTGATGCTCCTGTTTCGCCTGAAAGTTCAAAAGGAAGATTAAAAAAACCGGAGGATGGTTTATTCGTCCTCCGGCTGATGCAGCGGCAGGGAGAAAATAAACTCCGTGCCGACGCCTTCTGTACTGATCACATTGATATTTTCCTTATGGGACTGGATGATTTCTTTTACGATGACCAGCCCCAAGCCCGTGCCCTTTTTATCTTTTCCGCGGGAAATATCTGTTTTGTAAAACCGCTCCCAGATTTTTCCGAGACTTTCTTTTGGAATGCCGATCCCCCTGTCTTTTACGGAAATAAAGATTTTTTCGTTCTTTACCGTTGTTTCAATCGTAATAACGGAGTCGGCGTTTGAAAATTTAATGGCGTTGTCGATCAGATTATAAAGGACGCGCTGAATTTTACTCATGTCTGCCCGGGCGAACAGTGTCTGTCCGGTTAAAATCAATTCAAACATAATTTTCTTATCTTTGCAGATGCCCTCAAACGTACGGGCAGTCATTTTTATCATCTGATTGATATCAAATTTTGTAATATCCAGCATGGCGCCCCGGCTACCGAACTGATTCAATTCTAAAAGGCTTGTCGTAAGTTTATTCAGGCGCTCCGTTTCAAACAGAATGATGTTTAAATATTTTTCCTGGTATTCTGCGGGAATCGTGCCGTCCAACATCGCTTCTACATATCCTTTGATGGAAGTCAGCGGAGAGCGGAAATCATGGGATACGTTGGAAACGAATTTTCTCTGGTCCTCTTCCAGCGTATTCAATTCATTTGCCATATAAGCCAAAGACGCGGCAAGGCGGCCCATCTCATCGTTGGCAGGAATACAAATCGGATAATCAAATTTTCCCTCTGCATATGCGTTTGCCGCTTTTGTAATCTTTTGGATCGGAAGAATAATGGAACATGCATAGATGCCGAACAGTATCAGGGCACAAAAGAACAGAAGAGCAAACGTAAAATAAGAAAGATCCAAAAAGCCGCGGTGAAAAGAAGTAAGAAGACGCAGCGGTTTATGAATGATGACATATCCCCGGACTTTGTAGTTAACAGTGATCGGAGCATAAACACTTAATTGTTCTTCTTCAAAATAGTCATAAAACAAACCGGTCTGGCAGGAATGATTTTTAAAATCACTGATGTCAAAAGCGCTGATGCTTTCCGTATGGGTAAGTGTGGAAAGATCCGTTTCTTTAGCGGAATTGACCAGTATATTGCCTTTTTGGTCGATGACCCAGATCTGGGATGCCAGATAAGTATCCAGAGCTTTTAAACGGGATTCAAAATCTTCCAGCGTAATATAGTTGCTGTAATAACTGACGGCATAATCGGATGCGATTAGGTTTGCTTCTTTATAAAGATGTGAAATTTCATATTCTTCTATATGACGCAGAGAAAAGTGGGACGTAACGGCAGAAACTATGCTAAAGCCTAAGATTCCGTATAGGAGAAATCCCAGGATCAGTTTCGGGAAAATCGTTTTTTTCATAGCCGGTCACCCGTTTACTTCAAACTTGTAGCCGATACCCCAGACGGTAGACAGGCTCCAAAATCCGTTGTCTTTGATCTTTTCTCTCAGTCTTTTGACATGTACGTCTACGGTTCTGGTATCTCCGATGTATTCATAGCCCCAGATATGATCTAACAGCTGCTCTCTTGTGAACACCTGGTTTGGAGAGGAAGCCAGAAAATACAGAAGCTCCAGTTCTTTTGGCGGCATGTCGACCGGCTGGTCGTTGTAGAGAACGGAATAATTGGTCAGATTGACAATTAATCCCGGATATTTGACACATTTCATATCGGCAGATGCATGGGTTTTGGGAACGGGATGGTAGCGGCGCAGTACGGCTTTGACACGCGCCACCAGTTCCTTGGAATCAAACGGTTTCATGACATAATCGTCTGCCCCGAGTTCCAGGCCGAGGACTTTGTCAAAAATTTCTCCTTTGGCGGAAAGCATTATAATCGGGATATCGGATTTTGCGCGGATTTCCCGGCAGACCTGATAACCGTCGATTCCTGGCAGCATCAGATCCAGAAGGATCAGATTCGGCATATATTGTTCAAAGGCAGCCAGAGCTTCTTCTCCGTCATTGACGGTTCGGGTGTCAAAGCATTCTTTGGTCAGATACAGGGAAATCAGTTCTGCGATATTCAGATCATCGTCAACGATTAAAATTTTCTGTTTGGCAGCCATAAGTACCTCCTGTCCTATTCGTTTTTAAATTCTGCAATGGTAACGCCGGCATCTCCTTCGCCAAATTCTCCCAGCCGGAATGACCGGATATATTTCTGCCGTTTTAAATGCTTTTGTACGGCGTTTCGCAGCGCGCCCGTGCCTTTTCCGTGGACAATACGCACGGAGGGCAGATGGGCGATGTAGGCGTCGTCTAAATATTTATCCAGCAGCGCGACGGCTTCGTCCGTTGTTTTGCCGATCAGGTTGATTTCCGTGGAAACCGATATGGATTTTCCCATTCGCAGTTTTCCCGTTTTGGCGCTGCCGGATTTTTTTGTTTTATAAGAAGTTTCGTCTTCTAAGAGTTCTAAATCTTTGATATTGACCAAAGAACGCAGAATGCCCATCTGCACATATAAATCGCCTTTGGCATTGGGAAGCGTGTGTACGGTGCCTTTTAAGTTCATAGACAAAACCATAACCGAATCGCCGATCCGCAGATTTTTGGGTATCTTCCGGTTTTGCGCGGGAGATTTCGGTAAGGCGGAAGCCTTTTTCTGCGTATCTTCAAGTTTTGCGCGCAATTTTGCCCGCTCCTGTTCCAGTTCGCTGGCTAACGCATGGTTTTGCGCAATCTTCTGGAAGGTTCGTATGGTCTGGTCGGCATAATCTTTTGCTTCTTTTAAAATGGCGGATGCCTGATCGTTTGCTTCCCGTATGATTTTGTCGCGGTTTTTGTCGATGCGGTCGTGTTTTTGTTCTAATTTTTCTTTCAGTGCCGTGATCTGGGTTTTATAGAGATTGATCTCTTCCTGTTCCCGCTCGATGGTACTGCGGCTGATCTCCAGATCGGCGATCAAATCCTCAAAGCTGGTCTCCGATTCCGTCATACGCGCTTTGGCATCTTCGATAAAGGAATCGTTAAGACCGAGCTTGGAAGATATTGCAAAGGCGTTGCTTTTTCCCGGAATACCGATTAAAAGGCGGTATGTGGGGCTTAACGTTTCCACGGAAAATTCGCAGCAGGCATTTTCCACGCCTTTTGTGGAAAGCGCAAAAACTTTGATTTCGCTGTAATGGGTGGTCGCCATGGTTCGAATGCCGCGTTCGTGCAGACTGGACAAAATGGAAATTGCAAGAGCGGCGCCTTCTGTCGGATCCGTGCCTGCACACAGTTCGTCGAATAGGACAAGAGATTTTTCATTTGCATGGTTTAAGATCGAAACGATATTTGTCATATGGGATGAAAACGTGCTTAGATTTTGTTCAATGCTCTGTTCATCTCCGATATCTGCAAAAATATCTTCAAAAACCGCAAGTTCGGAGCGGTCATTTGCCGGAATGTGCAGACCCGCCTGCCCCATCAGCGTAAACAGCCCGACCGTTTTTAAGGATACGGTCTTGCCTCCGGTGTTGGGACCGGTAACGATCAGAAGATCAAACGTATCTCCCAAAATCACGTCGATCGGAACGACGGTTTTGGGATTTAACAGCGGATGGCGGCCTTTGCGGATATGGAGGATCCCTTTGGTATTAAATACCGGAGCAGAGCCGTTGTGCAGTTTTGCCAGCTGCGCTTTTGCAAAGATAAAGTCCAGTTCGGTCAGTACCCTGTAATTATCCCGCAGGAAGGCGGCGTATTCAAATACACGGCTGCTTAAGCCGGCAAGGATGACTTCGATTTCTTTTTCCTCTTTTAAAAACAACTCTTTCAGTTCGTTGTTCAGGTTTACGACGGCGGACGGTTCGATAAAAAGCGTGGAGCCGTTTCGGGACTGGTCATGGACCATGCCGGGAACCTGATGTTTGGCTTCTGCTTTGACCGGGATACAGTACCTGCCGTTACGCGTCGTGATCACGGCATCCTGCAGATATCCGTTGCTGTTTGCCTGATTCATGATCTTATTGATTTGTCCGCGTATGCGTTCGTTCATGCCGCCGATGGAACGGCGGATGGATTTTAAAACGCTGCTGGCGTCGTCGCTGATTTCGTCTTCGGAGAGAATACAGCGTTTGATTTCTTCATTTAACGGCGTCAGCGGTTCGATGATTTCAAAAAGAGGCGCTAAGGAGTCGCGCTCTGTTTCGTTTGGGTCTGTTCGTCCAAACTGTTTGGCGCGTTTTGCGGCTTCTAAGAGGGAGCCGATCTGTAAAAATTCCAAGATACTCAAAGAACCGCCGATTTCTAAGCGCTTGACGGAAGCTTCTACCGGATGGATGCCGGAAAAAGAAAGGCTGCCTTTTTTAAACAGGCGCATTAAGGCGTCGTGCGTCTGCTGCTGCGCCGTATGGATGGCGGAAAGATCGGTCATCGGCAGAAGCGTCTGGCATCTTTCTTTGGCGTCTCTGCTGTATGCGAACTCTGTCAGTGTACGGATAATTTTATCATATTCTAATGTATGCAATGCTTTTTGATTCATAGTATAACCCTCAATCTTACGGAAAATTTGAATATGGTTATTATACCTTATCTTTGACCGGTTTAAAAGGAGAAAATAAAATCTTGCATACCGATTCTATTACACGTATAATAAAGATTAAGGAACGTTCATACCTGAGAAAAAACATTAAGGAGAAGGAACGGTATGGCAGAAGGACAAGATGAGTTTTCGTTTATTAAAGAAAAAATCAAGGAAAAACCGATCAATAAAAAACGTTTGATGAAACAGGGGGCTCTTACCATAGGATTTGCGGTCATATTCGGCATAGTCGCCTGTTTTGTATTTACGTTTCTGCGCCCGATCATGGAAAATATGCTCTATCCCAAAGAAGACCCTCTGATTTCCATTCCCGGGGACGAGCCGGAGTCGGAATGGCAGACAGAACTGTCTGAGGAACCTCTTGAAACGGAAGCCGTGGAAGAGACGGAAGAAGCCACGGAAACCGTAATCGTAAAAGAACTGGAGCTTTCCGATTATCAGATGCTTCAGAATAAGATCTATGCGATCGGCAAAGAGGCAAACCGATCCGTCGTCACGGTGACCGGAGTAGTCAGCGATACGGACTGGTTTAATAATTCCTATGAGAGCAAGGGGCAGGCATCCGGCATTATTATCGGGGATAACGGAAATGAACTGCTGATCTTAACGGAACACAAAGTGGTGAAAGACGCCGGGCAGATTCATGTAACGTTTATAGATGAGGGCACGGTCAACGCGTATCTGAAAAAATACGACGGAAATACCGGCATCGCTATATTGTCGGTTCCGCTGCAGGATGTGAAAGAGAGTACGAAAGGAAGGATCGCATATGCGGCGCTTGCCAATTCCCAGACGGTGGAACAGGGAAATATTGCAATTGCGATCGGCAGTCCGCTGGGGACGAATTACTCCATTGGTACGGGAAATATCACGTCCGTCGGAAACGTGATCCAGACTACGGATGCGACGTACACCGTATTTACGACCGATATTGTAGGCAGCAGCAGCAGCGGCGTACTGCTGAATCTGAACGGCGAAGTTGTGGGGCTGGTGATGCAGGACTACAGCGGGAACGGCGACGATAATACGCTGACGGCGATTGCGATTTCCGAGGTGAAAAAAGTAATCGAAATGCTTTCAAACGGCAGGGATATTCCATATCTTGGTCTTAAGGTTGTGGCAGTCACAGATAACATCGCAGTAGAATACGGGCTTCCGCACGGCATTTATATTAAGGAAGTGCGCTTGGACTCTCCGGCATTTGCGGCAGGCCTGCAGAACGGGGACGTCATTGTGGAGCTGGGAGGAAAAGCAGTCAGTACGGTCGAAGCGTACGAGGCGCATGTGCTTTCGCTGGAGCCTGGGACAATAACGGAAATTATTGTAAAGCGTCAGGGAATGGATGAATATCTTGAAGTAGAATACAAAGTATCTGCAGGGATACTGCAGTAAGAAACATATGATCAGAAAGGCAAAACAGGAAGACGGGAAGGAGAAGCCGTATCAGCGGCAAGAGAGAATATGAAATATATTGAAACGTTTCGGGAAGGTGAAAGGATTAATGAAATTTTCTTGTGTAAGTACAAACAGTCTGCGCTTACCAAGAATGGAAGACCTTATGAAAATCTGATTCTTCAGGATAAAACAGGCACGGTGGACGCAAAAATCTGGGAACCGGATTCTCAGGGGATCGATTCTTTTGAAATTCTTGATTATATCAGCATTGTCGGAGACGTAACCAGTTTTCAGGGAGCGCTGCAGGTGAATGTGAAACGCGTCCGCAAGGTACAGCCCGGAGAGTATGATACGAGGGATTATCTCCCGGTCAGCAGCAGGGATATCGGGGAAATGTACCAGGAATTGAAAGGGCACATCGGTAGCGTTGCAAATCCTTATCTGAAAAAACTGCTGCAATCTTTTTTCATCGAGGATACGGCGTTTGCCAAGCGGTTTTGTTCGCATTCCGCGGCAAAAAGCGTACATCATGGGTTTGTCGGAGGTTTACTCGAACATACGCTGGCAGTGACGCGCCTTTGCGCTGTGTTTTGTGAGCAGTATCCGATTTTAAACAGAGATCTTTTACTGACGGCGGCGATGTTTCACGATATCGGAAAAATGGAAGAACTGTCGGAATTTCCTGCGAATGACTATACGGATGAAGGACAGCTGCTGGGACATATTATGATCGGCACGGAGTGGGTCGGCGGCGCAATCCGCAATATTCCGGATTTTCCACGCCGGCTTGGCAATGAATTAAAGCACTGCATTCTGGCGCATCATGGAGAACTGGAATTTGGATCTCCCAAAAAACCGGCGTTGGTCGAAGCCGTTGCACTGCATTTTGCAGACAATATAGACGCCAAGATGGAAACGTTAAAAGAAGTATTGGCAAATGTGCCGGAAGGCAATACGGAGTGGCTGGGATATAACCGGCTGTTGGAATCTAATATCCGAAAGACCGGCAGGTAGGGACGTTATGCAGAAGAATGATTTGATTGAACTGACAATAGAAGATATCGGCATGGACGGCGCCGGAATCGGCAGATATCACGGAATGGCGGTTTTTGTCAAGGACGCCGTGATCGGAGACAAAGTCCTGGCGAAGATTACAAAAGTTAAAAAGACATATGCATATGCACGTTTGACGGAATTAAAAGAGGCTTCCCCGGTCAGGGTGGAGCCTTCCTGTATATATGCCAGAGCCTGCGGCGGCTGTCAGATTCAGCATATGGATTATCAGGCGCAGCTTTCTTTTAAAGAGAGGAAGATACGCGACAGCCTGGTTCGGATCGGAGGGTTTGACGCAGAATTTATAACTCATGTGACGGATCCGATCGTGGGCATGGAAGTACCATTTTATTATCGGAATAAAGCGCAGTTTCCGATCGGCGTGAATGCAGCGGGAGAGACGGTCGCCGGATTTTATGCGGGAAGGACGCACAGTATCATCCCCAACACCGATTGTGCACTGGGGGTTTCGGCAAATAAGGCGGTATTGGAAACCGTGCTGAAATATATGAAGGACTGCGGCGTAAGCGCCTACGACGAACGAACGAAACAGGGGCTTGTGCGCCATGTGCTGATCCGGTACGGATTTGATTCTAAAGAGCTTATGGTCTGCATCGTGGTCAACGGAACGCGGCTGCCGGAAGAACAGGTTTTGATCGGCAGGCTTTGTGAAATCAAAGGGATGAAAAGTATCTCATTAAACAGCAATCCGAAAGACACCAATGTGATTTTAGGCGATCGCACTAAAGTGCTTTGGGGAGATCCTGTGATTACGGATGTGCTGTATCTGCGGGATACAGCTGATTTTAAGCGGCTGGGGGAAAAGACGGTCTATCGTATTTCTCCGCAATCCTTTTATCAGGTAAATCCGATCCAGACGGAGAAGCTGTATTCTCTGGCGCTGGAATATGCCGGATTAACGGGAGAAGAGACGGTTTGGGATCTTTACTGCGGAATCGGTACGATTTCGCTGTTTCTGGCAAAACATGCAAAGAAGGTGTTTGGCGTAGAAGTTGTGCCGCAGGCAGTGGAAGACGCAGCGGCAAACGCGGCGTTGAATGGGATAGAGAATGCGTCGTTTCTGCTGGGGAAGGCGGAGGATGTGCTTACAAAGTGGTCTCATGAGAACGCACAGGAGAGGGTAGATGTGATTGTTGTGGATCCGCCGCGGAAGGGATGCGATCCGAAGTGCCTAGAGACGATGCTGCACTTACAGCCGGAGCGGATCGTGTACGTCTCCTGCGACCCCGGCACCCTGGCCCGGGACGTGAAGCGCTTTTCCGGGGAGGGCTACCGGGCGGTTAGAGCCGCGGCGGTGGACCTGTTCCCGAGGACGCGGCATGTGGAGACAGTTGTCTTACTCTCCAAGGGAGAAATCGACTCGAAGAAGGTTCGGGTAAAGTTCTCGCTGGAGGATATGGATATGTCTGGATTCCAGGATAACGCCATATGCGGTCAGGTCAAATAACATGTGTTACAGAAGACCGGCTTAAAGGTTTCCTCCCTTTATATCGCACAGATTGAACAGAAATATGGTATTATTGAGCGTAAGAACTATGGCAAACCAAAGTCTGAAAATGTCAGACAGCCGCAATACCCGCCGGAAAAGGAAGTGGCAATCACAGAGGCATTGAAGTTCTTTGGGATAATTGAATGATCGAAGCAGAACTTCAGTTTGAGCAATAAAATAGATAATGATCGGGAGAGAACAATGGGAGAAAGATAACTAGTGTATACAATTGCAATATGCGATGATATAAATAAAGATGCTCAGTATCTCGCATCGGTAGTACAAAGTTGGGCACAAGAACAAAAAGTTTCTGTAAATATCGAAATATTCCCATCGGCAGAGAGTTTTCTCTTTCATTGTGAAGAAAAGAAGGATTACGACATCCTGCTTTTGGATGTGGAAATGAAAAACATTTCCGGCATCGAGCTGGCAAAACAGATTCGTTCCATGAATCACCGGGTGGAAATTATTTTTACCACTTCCCACTTCGAATTATCCGGGGAAGGCTATGAAGTGGACGCGCTGCATTATCTCATAAAACCCATTACGGAAGCAAAACTCATGGAGGTGCTTTCCAAAGCGGCCCAGAAATTATCAGTGGAACCTCCGTCGCTGGTTATCATCTGCAACGGGGAAACAGTGAAGCTTTTGGAACCGGATATTCTGTATATTGAATCTTTCCTGCATTATGTCGTTGTCCACACTCAAAGTACAGAATACAAACTGAAAGAAAACCTCTCCGCTTTGAAAGGAAAGCTCAGCAGCGATTTTTACCAGACGCACCGGTCCTATCTGGTGTCGCTAAAGCATATCCGAAAAATTTCCCGCACAGCGGTTTGGCTGGACTGCGGCGCTGAAATCCCTCTGGCCAGAGGAAAATACGACGACGTCAATCGGGCGTTTATCGCGCGGAATTGAGAAACCTTATGAGAAAGAAAACCTATTTAAAGCTGGTGGAATATCAAACGGAACAGTCCAGGCAGCACCTGGACGAAGTCCGCGGCATCCACGCTGAAATGCGGGGATACAAGCATGATTTCCATCACCATTTACAAACGCTCAAAGGCCAGCTGGAAGCTGGCGAAACCGGGCGCGCCCTTGCGTACATCGAACAGCTGGACCGGGAGCTGATGAATGTGGATACGCTTCTGAAAACTGGCAACATCTCCCTGGACGCGATCCCGTCTGCGAAAATTGCCCAGGCCAGAGCGGAGAACATCACGGTTTCTGTTAAGGCGTGCGTCCCGGACCAATTGACCATCACCGATTTGGAACTCAGTATCCTGGTGGGCAACTTGCTTGACAATGCCATTGAAGCCTGCCGGACTGCCGCGGGGGAACGCTTTATTCGGATCTATATGTCCACGAAAGGGAAAATGCTGTATTTTTCCATGCTCAATTCTGCGGGAGAAAAGAGAAAGAAAACAGGCGGACTTTTTTCCTCCAATAAAAAAGGGCTGCACGGCTTCGGGCTGCGGCGCGCTGAAGGGATTCTGGAAGATCACGGCGGATGGTGTAAGTACAACAGCGAAAACGGGGCGTTTACCTCGGAATTTTTGGTTCCCGCTATGGAATAAGTGCAATTCGTGTACCGGCTGATGCAGTTGGTGCACGAATTTTCATTTTCGCCGGAATCATGATACAATAAAGCGCGAAAGGAGGCGGAAGCCAATGCAAAAGAAAAATACGGCCTCGGATGAATGGAGTACCCGCCACGATCCCACCATCCAAAATGTCTGGTACTGCATCCGAAATATCTTCTGCTGCTACTGCCCGCTATTATGCTGGTGCGGGATTTCCATATTGGTCAATGCGGCACTGCCAGTTTTATCCGCTTATCTTCCCAAAGCGGTCATTGAAGCTATTACGGAAGGAAACAGCGTATGGGAATTAACCGCCACCGTTTTGGTGTTCATGGGCGTTATTGCCCTGCTGTCCGGGGCCGGCCAGTTTTTTACAAAATTCATTTATCATCAAAAATATCGGATGAATACCCTTTACCTCAAACAGGCGGCTTTAAAGGGACTGACGACGGATTACAGCAACCAGGAAAATGAACGGTTCCGCAAACTGCAAACGGAAAGTTTTGCCTGCTGCAACGGGAACTATTCCCCCCTTACGAGCGTTTATGACATCCTGGTCAGCCTTTGCACCAGCGTTCTGGGACTGTGGGCATTTGGGGCCATACTGGTTCAAGTGAACGGGTTCATCCTGCTGTTTTTGGCTGCAACCACTTTGATGAGCTTTTTCCTGAATCGACGGGTCGTCAAATGGACGGACCAAAATAATCCGGAACGGATCCGTTATGAGCAGCGGCTGGACTATATCAACGCGGCTTCCGGAGAAATTCGTTCCGCCAAGGATATCCGGCTGTACCGTATGGCCGCATGGTTTTCTGATATTTACCAGGAGAACATGGACGGCATCAGCAGCTGGTACCGGCGATTGACCAGGCGAATCTTCGGCGTCGCCGTGTGGGACAGCAGCTTCGCTTTGCTGCGGGAGGGCATCACCTATGTTTACTTAATTTATCTCGTGTTGAATCACCAAATCACTGTGGCGGATTTTGTCCTCTATTTTGGCGCAGTGGCGGGTTTTTCCACCTGGCTCAGCAATGTTATTTCGCAGGTATCGCTCCTCAATCAGCTGAACTTAAAAATCAATTATTTTCGCTCCTATCTGGAATACCCGGAAACTTTCCGCAGGGAGCATGGGGCGCCCCTTCCACCGGGCTCGCTTCCCAAGACCATTGAGCTGAAAAACGTAAGCTATCGTTATGAAGGCGCTGAGCAATACGTCCTCCGTAATTTCAATCTGAAAATCACGCCCGGTGAACATTTGGCGGTGGTTGGGTTAAACGGCGCAGGAAAGACGACCCTTGTCAAGCTGCTCTGCGGATTGATCGATCCCACAGAAGGGCAGGTCCTTTATAATGGGATCGATATCCGGGAATATAACCGCGCAGAGTTTTACCGGCTTTTCTCAGCGGTTTTTCAGCAATTCAGTATTTTGCCGGTGACCATTGAGGAAATTGTGGCTGAAACGCCTGCGGAAAGCCTGGATACGGATCAAGTCCGGCATTGCTTGAAAACAGCGGGGCTTTAGGATAAGATCGTCCAGCTTCCGCAGGGGGTCAAAAGCCAGTTCGGGAAAACCATTTACGATGACGGGGTGGAATTTTCCGGCGGTGAAGTCCAAAAATTGCTCCTGGCGCGGGCTTTGTACAAATCCGCCCCCATCATGCTGCTGGATGAACCCACCGCGGCGCTGGACCCCATTGCCGAAAGCAATTTGTATGAAAACTACCATCAAATCAGCGAGGGAAAGACCACCGTATTTATTTCCCATCGGTTAGCCAGCACCAGTTTTTGCAGCCGGATAATTTTGATTGAAAATGGGCAGGTTTGTGAAGAAGGTACGCATACCAGCCTGCTCAGGGAAAAAGGAAAATACTATCATTTATTTGAAATGCAGGCAAAATATTATCGGGAAAAAGACGGACAAAGGGAGGCGGCAGAATGAGCAAAATGACGGTTCGCAGGCGGTTTGCCGTCACAGCCCGAGGATTTCGCCTTCTCAAAAAATATTGCCCGGGCCTTGTACAGGGAAAAGCACTGTATGAACTCATCAACTCGTTACAGCCTTTTGTAACGGTTTGGTTTTCCGCACAGATACTGAATGAACTATCTGCCCGGCAGGGGATCAAACAGATCGCCATTTACGTTGTCAGCATGATCCTCATTAATTTTATCTGTTCCGCTGCAAAAAACAGCATCAATCGGATTTGCAGCGAAAAAGAAACACAAATGTGGAAGTGGTTTGGCAAAATTTTTTCCGACAAGCTGATGTCGCTGGATTTTGAAGATTTGGAAAACGCGGAAATTCAGCATCAAAAACAGGAGGCAGAAGAAAACCTCTATATGTTCGGAAACGGTTTGGCGCAGCTTGTTTGGGGGACTTCCGGGCTGGTAAAAGCCAGCGTCAATATCCTTGCTTCCCTGGCTATGGCCGGCTCCCTGTTTCTTTCAAAATCCGGGAATTCGGTAATAGACAACCCCATTTGGATCATGGCTGTGTTATTGTGCGTCCTCTTAGGGGGACTCAGCAATTCCAGAGCAACCGTAAAGGAAAACCAGATTTTTCTGAAATGGTGCCAGGATACCGTTTGGTTTAATCGAACCTTTATGTTCTTTGGAAGAGAATTGTATATGAATCCGGAGAAAGCGAAGGATGTCCGAATTTATGAGCAGAATTTCATCGCGGAAAAAGCGCTGGACAAACTGATCCAAACAGATCAGGAAAATCAGGCGGATGTGATCCGGATGTCGATTTTCCCGGCGATTGCATGTGTGATTATTGGGCTGGCGAATATGGTCTGCTATCTTTTTGTTGCAATCAAAGCCTTCTTCGGCGCGTTTGGAGCCGGCAGCATTGTGCAGTACGTTACCGTCCTGCAAAGGCTTGGCACTGGATTGCAGGAACTGATGTTCATTTTGTCGGACAATGAGGTGTACTGCCTGCATTTGCAGAAGCTGTTTGATTATTTGGACATCCCCAACCACATGTACCAGGGCACGCTGACGGTAGAAAAACGGGACGATAACGAATATTTTGTAGAATTCCGTGATGTGAGTTTCCGATATCCCAACACCGGTCATTACGCGCTTCGGCATGTGAACTTCCGGTTCAAAGTTGGGGAAAAACTGGCAATTGTGGGCATGAACGGTTCGGGTAAAACCACCTTTATCAAACTGCTGTGCCGTTTGTACGATCCAACCGAAGGGGAAATCCTGCTAAACGGCGTAGACATCCGGAAATATAATTACGACGAGTATTTGTCCATCTTTTCGGTGGTGTTTCAGGATTTCAAGCTGTTTTCGTTCAGTCTTGGACAAAAGGTGGCGGCAGGCGTCGCGTATGAC
>OFFT01000847.1_pt1 | contig 20314 bp, 20 predicted proteins | sample 1521581 | NCBI WGS metagenome assembly OFFT01 (sample SAMEA3504084, study PRJEB24116) | mouse gut metagenome | biome: mouse gut; feature: mouse-associated habitat; material: faeces | place: Denmark | collected 2011
GGTCAGGAAGCTGAAAAAGGCGGCCGTGGTTATTATGGAAGAATACGGCGGCGTTATGCCGTCTGAATATGAAGAGCTTTTGAAGCTTCCCGGAATCGGGAGCTACACGGCGGGGGCAGTCAGCTCCATTGCCTATGGAAAAAGGGCGCCGGCAGTGGACGGGAACGTGCTGAGGGTTCTGGCAAGACTTAAAGGCGATGGCCGGGATATTTCCCTTCCGGCGGTCCGCGCCGAAATCACAAAGGAGCTCTGGCGGGATATGGAGTCGGAGAGGCCCGGGGATTTCAATCAGGCTCTTATGGAACTTGGGGCCTTAGTGTGCATTCCGGTGGGAGCGCCCCGGTGCGCGGAGTGTCCCTGGGAGGGGCTTTGCGCCGCGCACAGGGAAAAGAAGGAGTTGGATTTTCCCGTTAAAACGCCGAAAAAGCCGAGAACGGTGGAGGAAAAGACGGTGCTTGTTATTCTGGATGAAAACAGGGCCGCCTTAAGAAAACGGCCGGAGGGCGGCCTTTTAGGGGGAATGTACGAGTTTCCCTGCCTTGGCGGGCATTTATCGGGAGACCAGGTTCTTGCTTATTTGAAAGGGGAAGGTCTTTCGGTGCTGAAAATAGAAAAGCTTCCCGACAGCAGGCATATTTTTACCCATAAGGAATGGCGCATGATTGGATACGCGGTGCGGGTGGACGAGCTTGAAAAATACAATGCGAAGAAAAATGCGGCGCAAAAAGATAAAAGCGGCATGATTTTTGCCAGAAAACAGGAAGTCAGGGAAAAATATCCGATTCCTTCGGCTTACAGCGCCTATCTTTATAATTTCTTAAGTTGATTCTTTCCGGTAAAGTGAGTATGATTAAGAAAACACATATCGGATTGGAGAATACGAGGAGAAATGAAGCTGTTATCATTTGCGGTGCCCTGTTATAATTCAGCGGCATATATGAGAAAGTGTGTGGATTCCCTTTTAAAGGGAGGCGAGGATGTGGAAATCCTTATAGTAGACGACGGTTCCACCGATGAGACCGCCCGGATTGCGGACGAATATGAAAAGGAGCACCCGTCTGTTGTCAGGGCAATCCATAAGGAAAACGGCGGCCACGGTTCCGCCGTGAACGCTGGAATCGAGAACGCGCAGGGACTGTATTTCAAGGTGGTGGACAGCGACGACTGGGTGAAGAAGGAGGCCTACCTGCAGGTGCTGGACACCCTGCGGGAGATGGCAGGGGGGGCCCCTTCCCTGGATATGCTGGTCTGCAATTTCGTCTACGAGAAGGAGGGCGAGAAGCGCAAGAAGGTCATGCACTACCGCCATATCCTGCCGGAGGGCCGGATGGTGAGCTGGGACGACTGCCACCGTTTCATGAAGGGGCATTATATCCTGATGCACTCCGTGATCTTCCGGACGAAGCTGCTGAAGGAATGCGGCCTGCAGCTGCCGGAGCATACCTTCTATGTGGACAACCTCTACGTGTTCGAGCCCCTGCCCTTCGTGAAGAACATGTATTACCTGGACGTGAACCTGTACCGCTATTATATCGGCCGGGAAGACCAGTCGGTGAACGAGGAGGTCATGATATCCCGGATCGACCAGCAGCTTAAGGTCAACAGGATTATGATCGACTACCTTGTGGACAGGAAGCCGGAAATCATGAAGAACAAGCGCCTTTACCAGTATATGTTCAACTATCTGGAAATCATCACGACTGTGTCTTCCGTCCTGCTGATCCGCTCCGGCACAGAGGAGGGCCTGGAGAAGAAGAAGGAGCTCTGGAAGTACCTGAAATCAAAGGACAGGAAGCTGTTCCTGCGGATGCGCAACGGCCTGCTGGGCTATGCCATGAACCTGCCGGGCAGGGGAGGGCGGAAGATTTCCGTGGGCGGGTATAAGATCTGCCAGAAGATTTTTAAGTTCAACTGAAATCGAGGGTTTCGGTTGAAGGCTTTTGATAGAAGTCTTTCGGTTGAAGCCTTTTGGTTGAAGCCCTTTGATAGAAGCTTCTCGATAGAAGTCATTTGACTGAAGCCTTTCGATAGAAGCCTTTTGATAGAAGTCATTTGATAGAAGTCTTTTGGTTGAAGTCTTTTGACTAAAGCCTTTCGATTAAAGACTTATGATTGACGCATTGGATTAAAGGATATGAAAACTCCCGGAGCCGCCAGCCCCGGGAGCATTTTTATGGTTTTATGTACGCGGCCTCTTTACATGGAGACCCGCTTCTTCATCCTGCGCTGCGCCCATGCCGCCAGCACCAGATCCCTTCTGTACACCAGGATGTACATGACGGTTCCCAGCCCGAGGGCGGTGGCCACATCGAAGACGGAATGCTGCTTGATGAACACAGTGGACAATATGATGGCGAGGGCCAGGATGCCGGAGGCTATCCGGATGCCCTTCTTCTCCCGCAGCGCGCTGCAGCGCATGACGGCGAAATGAGCGCCCATGGAATTGTACACATGGATGCTGGGCCACAGGTTCGTGGGCGTGTCTACCTTCCACAGTACGGAGATGGCCTGCGTGAACACATTGTCCCGGGGCATCTCGTCAAGCCGCAGGTGATGGCCGTTGGGCCACAGCGTGGAGATGATCAGGAAGAGCGTCATGCCCGTGAACAGAAAGGTGCAGCAGCGGTAATATTCCTGTTTATTCTTAAAGAAGAGGAAGACCACTACCAACGACACATAGGCGAACCACAAAAGGTACGGGACGACGAACGCCTCACAGAAGGGGATATAATCGTCCATGCCCACATGGATGACCGTGTAGTCTCTTCTGTTGCGGCCCTCCAGCCACGCGAACCATGTCAGATAGATGACCATGTAGATTGCCAGGGGAACAGCATGCCTGTATTTCATGTACAGGCTCTTTATTTTTTCCATTTTTACAAGACCAGACCTTTCTTATATTTTGCTTATGTTGTTTACTAGTCAATATCTAGTATAGCTTGGTAAGATGAAAAATCAATGGGCTTTCTTGGTTTTTTAGTATTATTTAGAATTTCTTAAGGTTTGTTTCGCCTGAGAACATAGGGGCACGATTTTGTGGGTTTAATGGCTTGCTGCAACACTTTTGTCGGTTATAATAGATGAAAGGTTATTTGGAATCTTTTGGATAGAATGACATTAAGCTACCGGAAAAGGCAAAACGTAATGCTTTAGGTTCTATTTATGGCAAATTGCTTCGCGGCAGAATGAATTCCTGAATGTGTTAGATGTTTATGTCTACATTTTATGTCCGGTTATTATATAAAAAAGTTCGCCTTACTGGCATGTAAGGCGAACTTTTTTATTACTTTTATCATTTTATACCTATTGGGGCTATTCTGCAAGCTTAATTTCTTTTTTATTAATATTTACTAATTTTAATCCTGTTTTCCACGTCCTTTCTATATGTTTTTCAAAGAAATTTTAGTTAATTTACCTTATTTGGCGGTTGGTCGCGCTTCATGCGCTGCTTCCCGAAAGGGGGCCTGGATGCCGGAGAAGCTCCCAAAAAGTTCGCCTTACATGCCAGTAAGGCGAACGATTTGGAAATCGGTAAGATTTGCGGGGAATGTATTCCGGTATGTTCAGGTGGACATGCATTGCAGGCTTTTTCCTACGGCTTGTGTAGGATAGGGCCATTAATATCTATGTATAATGGCCTTGGAGCTGACTCGCTTGGCCGAAAGATAGACAGTTGCGACGGATATGGGGTGTAAAATGGCAGAAATGAATGGAATGGCTGGAACAGAATGCTACAGAAAGCAGAATCAGCTTTCTGCTGGTAAGCCGTACAATAGAAAGCAAGAGCAGCTTTCTATTGTCAAGTATTATGAGAAGATGCGGGAAATGGGGTGCTTTTCCCTGCAGGATGTCATTGATATGGTAGGGGAGCAGTCCGCAGTGAAATATCTGGTGAATGACTATCAGCGGAAAGGCTACATTGACCGGATACACCGTAACCTGTATACAGTGATGGATACAGAGACTGAGGAACCGGTGCTGACACGGTACCAGATTGGCAGCAGACTGTTTTCGGATGCATATATTTCCCATCGCAGTGCGTTTGAGGTGTGGGGATTTGCGCCGCAAGCAGGAAATGAGGTCTTTGTGGCGACAGAAACGCGATTTACGGATTTTCGGTATAATGGGGTCTTCTATCGCAGGGTGCTCCGGAGGGCAGGAGCTGACACGGAATGGATTTCAGGAACCATGGTGACAAGCCTGGAGCAAACAGTGGTGGATTGCATCCATAGTTTTGAGGGGATTGCCGGATTGGAACAAATTGTGGAATGTATTGTGCGGCTACCGCAGATGGATGCGGACAGGCTGCTGGCTAGTCTGGAGCGGTATGGGAATGGGTATCTGTATCAGAAGTGCGGGTATGTGCTGGAGCAGCTGCAGGATTATGTGAAGCTGCCAGAATCATTCTACCAGGAGTGCAGGGAGCACTGCGCTAGTACAGTTCGGTATATGCTGAAAGGGAAGGATGGGCTGATTTATCACAGAGGGTGGGGGATTTATGCGCCATCGATAGCCGGGCAGATGGAAAGAACAGATGTGTGAGCTTTGAAAAAACAACAGTTTAAGGGCTTTATGGATGGAAAACAGGTAACGCTTATACAGCATATAAACCAGATGATTTTTTAACCTCATGAAAAGCCTAAACCTCTTCGTTATTACACAGATGAAAATATATGGAGCGATATAATTCTACGAAAAGAATTCGTAGAAGAAGGGATGGTTTAAATCAATGGAATTTGAACATAAAGTTGACAAAGCATCTATCCCTACAATTAGCATTCTCAATGTAGATATCGCTGCAATTAATATGGATTGGTTAATAAGATTTACTGAGAAAAATGTGGAGCAACTCTCTGGTGATTATATCTGCGTTTCCAATGTACATACCACAGTGACCAGTTACGAGGATGAGAATTATTTAGCAGTACAGAACGGTGGTATTCTTGCAATCCCAGATGGAGGTCCATTATCATCCGTTGGACGAAAGCGTGGCGCAGAGAACATGTCACGGACACCTGGTCCTTCCTATATGGATGAGATTATGAGGATATCCGTTGCCCATGGCTGGAAGCATTACTTTTATGGGTCAACACATGAAACGTTGTATAAGCTGAGAAGAGAACTTGAAAATAAATATCCCGGTCTTCAAATTGTGGGAATGTACAGTCCACCTTTCCGACTGATGACTGATGAGGAGGATGCGGAGATTATAGCGGCCATGAATGAAGCTGATCCCGATTTCCTTTGGATTGGATTAGGAGCACCAAAACAGGAAAATTGGATGGTAGCGCATCAGGGGCGAGTGAAAGGGCTCATGGTTGGTGTCGGTGCAGCTTTTGACTATTTTGCTGGCAATATTAAGAGGGCACCCGGATGGATGCAGAAGGCAAATCTTGAATGGCTTTATAGACTGCTCCAAGATCCGAAGAGATTATATAAACGGTACTTTGTAACAAACAGCAAGTTTATTTGGAATGCTGTGATAAGAGGAAGATAGAATGGAATCTGAACACAAACAAAAGATACTTATGGTACATAACTATTATCAGATTCCCGGCGGAGAAGATACAGTTGTAGCTAACGAAAAAAGGCTACTGGAAGAACATGGGCATGAAGTTGTACTCTATACAAGACATAACAACGAACTAAAGAGTATGAGCAAATTTCTGAAGTTGAGTTTGCCATTTACAACAATTTTCAATCCAAGAACATATAGGGAAATTAAGAAGATTATTCGGAGAGAGAAAATTGAAATTGTCCATGTGCATAACACGCTGAATTTGATATCTCCCGCTGTTTATTATGCCGCTGTTAAATGTAGTGTTCCAGTTGTGCAGACCATTCATAATTTTCGATTTCTTTGTCCCGGAGCCACATTCTACCGAGATGGGCACATTTGTGAAGATTGCGTAAGTAAGGGATTGGGATGTGCCATAAAGCACAAGTGCTATAGAGGCAGCAGAGCCCAGACATTGGTATGTGTTGCCAGCACATGGATTCATAGACATACGAGAATTCTTGGGAAGATTAACTATATAGCATTGACAGAATTCAATAAAAAAAAGCTGTTGCAACTAAAGCAGATAAAATCTGATCGAGTGTTTGTGAAGCCGAACTTTACATTTGAAATAGAACCCGGAATCCGGGGGGTATGATGAATATTACCTCTTCATCGGAAGGATTGAAGAAATCAAGGGTGTAGAGATACTTTTAGAGGCATTCAAGGCAATGTTCAGTAAAGAGCACCTATCTAGAGCGGCAGCTATCATTGTACCTTTACAGTAGTATGAGACGTTCGGCATGATAATTGTTGAAACATACGCCGCAAATATACCCTTGATAGTTGGAGATATTGTTAACATAGCAATTCTGGTCGAGGATGTGGTGTCACCGGCGTGAAGTTTGAGTACAACAGCATAGAGACACTAATAACTGTTTTGGATAAGGTCGAAGGCAAAATGGACGAGAACGGTTATAGAAAATATATGAAGGAGTTCAGTCCTGAGGTAAATTACAAGTACTTCATGGCTGTGTATAAGGCAGTACAATGAGTTTTATTTATGTAGGACGATTGGATGAACTGAAAGGAGTTAGGACACTATTTGAGGCTTGGAAGGTGATGAAGGACAACGCACCGGAACTAAAGGTCTGTGGTACAGGGCCTTTAGAAGATTGGTGTAGGGAGTTTATTGATAAGCATTGCCTTATTATGGTATCTATGTTAGGAAATGTCCCAAATACAGAGGTCAGGAGATTGGTAGCTGACAGTAAAGCGTTGATTCTGCCAACACAGTGGTATGAGGGATTTCCAATGACGATTGTGGAGGCATATTCGGTTGGATGCCCGGTTGTTGGTAGCAACATTGGTAATGTGGGATGTTTGATTGAAGAGGGAGTGACAGGGTGGAAGGTTGATGCTGGAGATGCTGATAAACTTGCTAAAAGGATATTAAGTTTCAGTACTTGTGATAGAGATGAAATCCTGAAGATATACAAAGAAAAGTATTCGGATAGTCAAAGCCTTAACAGACTGCAGGCAATTTACTCAGTTTTAGTATAGATGGAGGTTTATGATGAAGATTGCTTTTTTTGTGCAGCATATGATAATAGGTGGAGTTGAAAAAAACCTTTTGCGGCTTTGCAATGCACTATTGTTAAAAGGACATGATATTTCTATATATGCAATAAAAGCATATGGCGAATTGATAGAACAAATACCGGAAAACGTTAAATTCTATGAGATACCAATGGAATCATCAGCTAGAAAGGTAATACCAGTAGGAGGAATTAAAATTGCTACGAAAAGATTGATGTCATGTCATAAGTATGGTCAAGCTATGGGTATGATTCTTCGTTACTTGAATAACAAAACAGGTTTCACTGAACTTTGTTATGATTTGAACAAAATTCCAAAACTAAGCGAGAAATACGACATAGCTGTCAATTATCACATTCATTCACCATTCTTGGTATGGTATTTGTCAGAACGCATTATTTCGATTAAAAAGTATACATGGATACATAATGACTTTAATACGACAAGGTACGATATAAGAAAACTTGATAGGTATCTAATTTGCATGGATTATTTCTTTGCGGTTGCAGAGAATCTAAGAAATGAATTTATTGAGATTTTTCCGAATTATGTGGATAAAACACAAGTTGCATTAAATTTGATTCCCTACGCAGAAATATTAAAAAAAGGAGACGAGTATCTACCGAAAGAGTATGCTGTTTTATCCCAAGAGTGTATAAAAATATTGACCGTAGGACGTTTGGAAGAACAAAAGGGATATGATATCGTCGTAGATGTTGCGGAGAAGTTAAAAGAAAAGGGAATAGTATTTAATTGGTGTATAATTGGAGAAGGTACCGAAAGAAAAAGAATAGAAAAAGATATTGAGAGAAAAGGATTGAGCAATTATATACAGTTGCTTGGTGTTAAAAGTAATCCATATCCATATTTTAAGTGCTGTGATATTTACGTCCAAACTTCAAGACATGAGGGTTATGCAACGACCGTAAGTGAAGCAAAAGTTTTTTGTAAACCTATTATTACTACGGATGTTTCTGGAGCGAAAGAACAAATCAGAACGGGGGAAAACGGATTCATTACATCATTTGATGCATTTGAAATAGCTGAATACGTTAACGGGCTCTGTGCAGATAGAATGCTCAGAGAAAAATTTAGCGAGACAATCAAGAATGAGTCGAATAAATCAGATGATTTGTGGTTATCATATTTTGAATAAGGGGTATGTATTTATATGTTGCTAAGTATTATTACTGTCTGTTTTAACGCAGAAAAGACCATAGAGAGAACATTTAAATCAGTATTGAATCAAACGTATAGAGCGTTTGAATACTTGATAATTGATGGAGATTCTAAAGACAAAACGATAGATATCATCAATAGGTGGAAAGAAAAATTCGCATCAACTGAGATAACATTTAAAGTAATCTCTGAAAAAGATAACGGCCTATATAATGCGATGAATAAAGGAGCCAGAAATGCAAATGGCGACTTCATATTATATTTAAATGCAGATGATGAGCTTGCATCGGATGATTCTATCGTAAACTTTATTGATAATCTAAAAAATTCGGATGATGTACTTTATGGTAATACAATCATTGTCGACAAAACGGAAAGTCAAGAAGCACGAAAAGCACTACCTGCAAATAAGATTACTAAACACCTACCATTTATCCCCCAATCAGCATTTGTTCGCACATCTGTTCAAAGGAAATTTCCGTTTAATGAGCAGTATAGAATTACGGCTGATTATGATTCCTTTTTGCGGATGTATTTAGCAGGTAAGAATTTCAGATATGTGGATTACTATTATTCGAAATTTTATGTAGGTGGAATAAGCAATGAAGATGAGTGGTTAACCTACAAGGAGGACATTAAAGTCAAGCATAATAACGGCATCTTAAATAAATACAGCCTTATTCAGCAAATAAAATATTTTAGAAGATATCTTAGTATTAGATATGGTGGAAAGTCATGAATATTGGAAATGCAATTAATAAGGGAATTGGTTCAATTAGGTTTCATTTTCATACCGTAATGAGGCGAAGAAAGATTCATTCTAGGGGAATAAAACAATACCTTGGGAAAGGAGCTCATTTAAGAGCTTCCGAAAATGGGAAAATTTTTTTGGGAAATAAGACCTATATATCTGATCGATCCTCTATTGGTGCACATATTGAGGGTACAATCAGAATTGGAGATAACAATTTTTTTAACTCAAATGTTAACATTGTATGCTTTAAAGGTATTACTATTGGTGACAATAATCTCTTTGCTCAAAATATTGTTGTTATAGACCAAATCCATAATTATAAAAACAAAGAAATGCCTATTTATAAACAAGGATATATTGCAAATAGAGTGGTAATAGGCTCTGATTGTTGGTTTTGTGCTAATGTTGTGATTTGCCCTGGGACTGAGATAGGGAATCATATAATAGTTTCAGCAAATTCGGTTGTAAAAGGAAAACTGGATAAACCTGGATTATATGCCGGGAATCCGGCAACATTAGTTAAGGAGCTGTAAGATGAAAATATCCATTATTACCATTACATATAACTCCAGTAGGACATTAAAAGATACTATCGACTCTGTTCTTAAACAGAGACATCGTCCATTACAATATATATTAGTGGACGGGAAATCAACCGATAATACACTTCAAATAGTACAAGACTATAAGAATTCTTTTGATAAGGCTGGGATAGAGTTAAAATGGATTAGTGAGCCGGATAAAGGGATATCGGATGCGTTTAATAAGGGAATAAAAATGTCAGATGGTAAATTGGTGGGGATTATTAATTCAGATGACAAACTAACTGATGAATCCTTGAATATTTTGGCTAGCAACTATGAAGATAATATTTCGGTCTATTATGGAAATTGCATCATTTTTAATGATTTAACAAAAGAAAAGTATGAAGCAATGCCAAGCTTTTCAAAAAACAAAAAGTTACTTCGAAAAGGGATGGCTTTGTTTCATCCATCTACGTTTATAGCGAAATCTGCATATGATAACTATGGTTTGTATGACGTTGGATATAAATATTGCATGGATAGAGATATTCTTCTAAGAATGTACTCAAAAGGTGCAAGGTTCAAGTACATAAATGAGTCCTTAGCAGCATATCGAGAGGGTGGAGTAAATCAACAAAATTATAAAAAATGTGCATTGGAGAATAGAAATATTTCGGTTCGATTTGGGATGAATCCGATTAAAGCAGATACCATAAGACTGTATTTTTTTATACATGATTTAGTTTGGAGAATTGTAAAGAAAGTGGGACTTGAAAAAGCCTTTCATAAAAGATTAATTGATTGAATTTGCTATGCATTCTTATCATGAAAGAACAATTGATGAAGACCTGCAGCACCAATTTATAGAGGAGCGATTTATGAGTACTAGTATAATTAAAAAAATAAGAACAGAGGAGTTAGCGAAGTGCTTGTCGCTTATAGTATTGCTTACTCCAACATTTATTATGCATTACAATATCAAACTATTAGTATATTTATATTTACCTATGGAAATTCTTTCAATACTTTATTTAGAAAAAAGCGACAAGTGGAAAATCAGTCATTGGAAATATTTATTATTTATAATAGTGCTTGAAATTGTTGTTATTGTATCTACATTTATGAATCAAAGAATATCATATTCTTACATATGTATGGTTATAGCTGAGATATATCTTGTTATACATATTATCAATAATATAAAATATGGGTTATCTAAGCTTATTATCGATTTTTCTTCCGCTTTTAGGGTGATATGGATTATAGATATTATTTCTGTGGTAATAAAGTTGCTCTTAAATACATATTCGAATAGTGAATTTGGGTTTGTGGGACACAAGAATTATCATGCATTTTTGTTTATATTAGTAATCGGCATTGAGATAATGGCAAATATTATTTGTGGCCATAAAGCAATTGATGGGCATGTTGTGATTATTTCTGTTATTAATATTATTGTAGAATTTATAGTATCATCTTTTAGTGGGGTTGTGTCGATACTTGTACTAATTTTGCTGTGTTTTTTCACTAAAAATAGATTGAAAATATTAAATCTATCAAACATCTTTATTGGATTATTGATTTTGAATTATATTTTGATATTCACTATTTCAAATTCAAATCTTTTGCGGAATCTGCTAGAATTTATGGGGCGTGACATAGGTATGTCTGGTAGAAGACAAATGTGGAAACTTGCTATTAGTCTTATTGAAACACAACCATTTAGGGGATATGGGTTTTCCGCACCTGTTACTATATGGAGTGTTGTGGCTAATGAATTCGTACAAAACCATTGTCATAATTTTTTCCTGAATATTGCATTATCAGGTGGGATATTTTATTTTTTTATTATTTGTACCTACGTTTTTGCTGTAGCCCATAAAATAAATAAGGGTGGTAATATATTAATATTAAAGGTTCTAACATATACCATTGGATGTTATTTATTGCTGGGAACATCGGAGATTGTAGTGAATGTGATGCCAGTTTTTTTCCCACTTATGACTTTGGGGTATTATTCAAAAAATTTGGAAAATTTTAGGATTGTGGCACAATGAGTAGCATTAGAAATTATTTATTGGGATATGAGAAAATTTGGCAGCATATCAGGTGGGTAAAAAGGAAAGCTGATGCTGTATTATCTGATAAGCAACATTACTTTAGAATTAAAAGAAAAACGCATCAAGACTTTATTGATGCAGAGAGAGTTATTTATGAAAGGATTGATGAAATTACCGAATCGATTGACCATTACGCACAGTTGGGTATTTCTTATAATGTTGATATGAATAATCTGGAAACTGTTCATCAGTCACAATTAGAAATGTATAGTAATATGGGCGATCAAATGGGCAAAGTGTTCAGTTTTAGGGGAGAAATTTATAGAGGAATAGTGAAGGAGTCGGAAGAAGATTTCTGGAGACTATGGGAAAGTGGCGTTCTACAGGGACTGGCAGAACAGAATATTATTCCTGAAGTGAAAATTGCTGATTTCAAGACCGAAGAATTCTCGCTGGTTCTTCACGTTGAAAAAATATATATACAAAAAAATACCTTATGGAGTTATGCAATGGTGTTGGATGCGTGTATCCTTATAGGAATCTTGTATTCTGTGCTGCGAAAGTATGATTTGACTCTTTGCGATGGACATCTTAATAATGTTACTTTTGACAAAGGAAACCCTATTTTTTTTGATATAGGTTCCATCATTCCTAAACGTCCTACTGGAGCTATGGAAGAATTAACTTTCGGAGGCTTATACAGGCTACTGTTTGGTGTTCTTGGAAATTGTATGCTATATAGACTCCCAAGTCATGATACCGAAAACAATAACATTTATGCTTTGCCGCGCTTCTATAATCAATATACCAGGGATTATAGATATTGTTTAAGCAAGTTCAAGAAGTTGATGCTATTTAGGAGTGGCGTCAGAGCCTATTGGATTGCACATAAGTTGTTTGACCTGTTCGATGTGAAACCTGAATATATCAAAGCTCTATTCGAGAACAGAGAGAGCAATAATGAGTATGATGATCTAGAAGGCTTTTATGATTTGATTGATTGGGATAAGATTCAAGGAAAGTCAATTATAGATACTGGAGGAGCGTATCCTATTTTAATAAAAGCTCTACAAGATAAACGTTCATTTAAGTTTATTATTTTTGCAGACTTCATCGAAAAAAGGCTAGATAGTATTTATAAGAAGTTCTCTTTTGATGAAAAAGTATCATTTGGCCTTATTAACTATATGTATCTGCATTCAAACAAGCAAATTAATCAGCTGAAATCAGACGTAGTTTTTTGCGTGAATCCTTGCCTGAATACAGGATCTTTTCAAGGGAATAATATACAATCTATAGCGTATGCACTAAATCGCATAGGGGAAAAATATGTAATAGTCCTTATTAATTTAGACAAAGATCAGGAGATTAATGGTAATTATGAAGAATTTATTAATTCATTGTGTACCTATTATGAGATTGAAATAAGGAACATGAAAAGCAATCGATGTATCATAGGCAGAAGGAAACAGTATGGAGTTTAAAAGGATATTTGGCTCAGTAATGATTAAGTATAGGAATATGCCAATGGCTACAAAAGCATCGCTATGGTATGTGGTCTGTAATGTGTTGCAAAAGGGCATTGTTTTATTGTCCACACCTATTTTCACTAGATTGATGTCCACATCAGAGTTTGGTATCTATACTATATATCAATCGTGGTATTCAATTTTGGTGATTTTCACATCTTTAGGACTGTACAATAGCATCTATAATAATGTATTGACAAAATATCCGGAATCTAGTGCCAAAGCGACATCTTCGATGTTGGGGTTGTCAGCAAGCATCACTAGCATCCTTGGAATCATCTTTTTACTAACATACCAGATATGGGAAATTTTGACTGGTCTTTCAGCAGAACTTATTGGTGTAATGTTTTTGCAAATGCTATTTGAACCGGCAATATATTTCTGGATGACAAGGCAGAGATATGAATTTAAGTACAAGGGAGTAGTTGCATTAACCTTATTAAATGTCATAAGTTCAACAGGTTTTGGGATTCTTCTGGTTTTGTTTTCAAGCGAAAAGGGGAATTCCAGGGTTTATGCATATGCAGGTACGCAGGTTGTTATTGGGATTATTCTCTTTGTTATATGCTTTTGCAAAGGTAGAACTTTTTTCTCTAAAAGGTTTTGGAAATATTCATTGGAATTTTGTATTCCTTTGATTCCGCATTATTTATCTTTTAGTGTACTTAGTCAAGCCGATAGAATAATGATCGGGAAGATGGTAGGAAAGAGTGAAGCCGCAATATATGGCATTGCATACAGTATTGCAATGCTGATGCAGATTATAACAAATGCTGTTTCAAATTCATTTGGGCCATATACATATCAATCTATAAAGGCACGAAAGTTTGATTCCTTAAGGAAAACATCATCGATGCTTTTGATTGCAATGGGATTGGGCTGCTGTTTGGTTATGTTGTTTTCTCCAGAGATGCTTCACATCTTTGCATCAAAAGAATACATGGATGCTATTTATATCATGCCTGCAGTGGTGGCATCGACATATTTTATGTTTTTGTATCCATTGTTTTCAATAATTGAGTTTTACTTTGAAAAGCCTAAGTTTATCATGATTGCATCATCAGTTGGTGCGATGCTTAATATATTATTGAATTATTTACTGATTCCTGTTTATGGATATTATGCCGCAGGATTTACAACACTAGCTTGTTATGTATTGTTTGCTTTTGCACATTATTCATTTTATAAAAGGATACTAGAAGAGAAAAACGATGAAATAGAAAATATTTATAATACAAGGATTATCACGTTTATATCTATTGGAGTGATTACCGCTGCTGTGTTGTCGATGTGGTTGTATCAGTGGCTTATGGTCAGGTATCTGTTGATTGCTATAATAGTAATTATTGGAATTATTAAACACAAGTCGTTAATTAATCGGCTCAAGCTGATAAGAAATAAGGAGGATAAATAAATGAAAATTCCAGTTTACCAGCCCTCTCTTTCGGGAAATGAGAAAAAATATGTGGATGATTGTATTGATTCTAGATGGATTTCTTCTAAAGGGAAATATAATGATTTGTTTGCTGAAAAATTTGGGGAGTATATAGGCATGAAATATGGAACTACAGTTTCTAATGGAACATTAGCGTTGCATCTTGCATTGATGGCTTTGGGAATTGGATTGGGAGACGAGGTCATTGTTCCATCATTTACATACATTGCTTCTGCAAATGCAGTCAAATATACTGGCGCAGAAGTTGTCTTTGCTGATTCAAATGAGAATAGTTGGCAATTAGATTCAGATGATATTGAACATCGTATCACAGAAAGAACCAGGGCTATTATGCCAGTCCATTTGTATGGCCATCCATGTGATATGGATGCAATTATGGCGATTGCTAGGAAACATCGTTTGTTTGTGATTGAAGATTGTGCCGAAGCAATCGGTTCAGAATATAAAGGAAAGATGGTTGGTTCATTTGGAGATATTGCCGCTTTTAGCTTTTTTGGAAACAAAACAATTACTTGCGGAGAGGGGGGAATGGTATTAACAAATGATAAAACCCTGTATGAAAGAGCCGTCCACCTTAAGGGACAAGGCTTGGCGGTACATAGAGAGTATTGGCACGATATCATTGGGTACAACTATAGAATGACAAATATTGCTGCGGCGATTGGCATGGCACAATTGGAACAGGTGAATTCTTTCATTGACAGGAAGATTGAAATTGCTGATATGTATATAAAACTGCTCAAAGGCTTGCCAATAAAAGTACAGGAGCCTGTTGGTGATGTAAAACATACTTATTGGATGGTATCTATAACTTGTGAACAAATAGAAGACAGAGATAAATTGAGGGATTTTCTAAGAAATGAAGGAATTGAAACAAGACCTACGTTTTATCCAATCCATACTATGCCAATGTATTCAGAGAAGTATCAAAAGTTACCGGTTGCTGAAAAACTAGGCTGGTCTGGAATGAATCTGCCCAGTTATCCGGGTTTGAAAGATGATGAAGTTAAATATGTTTGTGACAGCATTAAAAAATATTTTGCTGGAAAATAAGAGCGGAGATGTTTATGGAGAAGATACGTCTAATTGGTTGTGGTGGTCATGCGCGTAGTGTGGCTGATGCATTCTTGGGGAGGTTTCCCGATGCAAGCTTGAGGTTTTATGATGTTTATGCCGAAGATGGCGAAACAATACTTTTGGGGGGGTATTGCGCATATGCGTTGCATCACATAAATGAGGAAGAAGACGATATTCCTATCTTTATTGCGATAGGGGATAACCAAGAGAGAAAAGAATACGCAAGTAAATATTGCAATGAGCATAACCTGATTTCTGTAATTTCTATAAGTTCGATGGTAAGTAGATTTTCAAGAATCGGGTACGAAAATTTCATGGGCAACATGGCGTATGTAGGGCCTGGTGCGAACATTGGAAATTTCAATATTATTAACACATCAGCGGTTGTCGAACATGAGGTTCAGGTTGGAGATTTTACTCACATTAGTGTAAACACAACTGTTTGCGGCCGCAGTAGAATTGGGTCAAATGTATTTCTTGGAGCTGGTTCCACAGTAATTGATAAAATTATGATTTGTGACAATGTGGTAGTCGGTGCCAATTCGGTAGTTGTCAATGATATTGATGTACCTGGTGTTTATGTTGGGAATCCTGCAAGAATAATCAAAAGATATGATTAGAAGTGCGTATTTATTTTCTCTCTTATTGAGGAGAGGAGATTTTATTATGAACGTTATTCTGTGTGGGTATCATTGGACAGGCTGTAATGCGTTAGAGTGGCTTTTAGAAAAGAAACACAATGTTTTTATTTATACACATAAGACACAAAATTCAGTTGCAGATCTTGAAGGATTATGTATAAAGAAAAAAGTGCCATATTCCTTAGAAAAGATTTCAGCTGAAAATCTTCCGTTTTTACCTGATGTCATTTGTTCTATTTATTACCGCTACATTATTGCTGACAGTGTAATAAATATTGTTAAAGGAAAAATATTCAATCTTCACCCCGCTTTATTGCCGAAATACAGAGGATGCAGCAGCCTTACTTGGGCGATAATAAATGGCGAAAATCAATGTGGTTACACGTTTCACTATATTGATACTGGCTGCGATACAGGCAATATAATCATTCAAAAATCTGTCAAGATTGAAGATTATGATACTCAACTTACGTTGTATCATAAAGTCATGTTTGAGGCAATGTCTATGTTTCCATATGCTTTCCAGAGTGTTATTGAGGGAGATGAAGGTGTTAAGCAAGCTGGTGAAGGGTCTTACTATAAAAGAGGATGTCCACTGAATGGAAATATAACAGATGAAATGGATGAAGAATTGCAGGAACGATTTGTGCGCGCAATGATATATCCTCCTTACCCAGCTGCAAAGTATAAAGGACATGTTATAGAAACGTTCAAAGAACTAAAAGATTTAAAAAGCATGTAATATATTTATGTTGAGGTGTTTTAATAATGAATCAAATACGAATCGGGATTACAGCGAAAAACTTTTATCTTTGGGATGGAGGTATAGACTTTATTGCTACCATTGCACAGGGTATCGAAAATGATGCTTCAGCAAGCACATATCTTTTATTAAAGGATGATAGTTTCTTCTTGAAGATAGCGAAAATGATGAAAATTGTGTTGAAAAATAAGTTTTCAATTACCAGAATACAATCCGAAATAAAGAACTATCACTTGAGATATGATAGGCTGATAAGCGTTTTCCAGGAGTGTTCCCCAAATACTGAGATTCTCTGGTACAAAGGTAATTATTACGATGATAATCGCAGGATAATGGATTGTCTTTGCAAATATGCAATTGATATTCTGATGCCACATAACGGCTATTTTATTGGAGATATAAGGGTTCCGTGGGTTGGATATATGTATGACTTTCAGCATGAATATTTGCCAGAATTGTTCAGTAAGAATGATATAAAGACAAGGAGGGAAGAGCTTAGAGTGAGGCTAGAAAATACAAAATACATTATCGTTAACGCAAAAGATGTTAAAAATGATATTAAGAAATTCTATCCAGAGAATGACAGCACCATTTTTGTGTTGCCGTTTGCACCATTTCAAAAACCTAAATTTTCTGGTAATAGTAATTTGCTATTATATAATTTACCAAATAGATATTTCATGATTTCTAATCAGTTTTGGTGTCATAAAAACCATTTAGTTGCATTTGATGCTTTGGAAAAATTGTACAATGATGGTTACAATGATATTCACATTGTTTGTTCAGGCAAATTAGAAGATTCTCGAAACCCAGAATACATAAATATGCTAAGAAATAGAGTAAAAGAGATGAATTGCCAACAGAATATTCATTTTCTTGGATACATACCAAAGCCAGATCAAATTGCGATTATGAGAAATGCGATAGGATTGATTCAGCCGACCTTATTTGAAGGTGGACCAGGCGGCGGGGCAGTTTATAATGCGTTATGCCTTGGTATAACATGTTTGATTTCTGATATAAAAGTTAATCGTGAAATCACTGGATATGATAATGTGTATTTTTTTGATCCCAATAATTCATCGGAATTGGCAACACTTATGTTAGGTCATAGTTTGGATTATAGATTACCTGATGAACTTGTCGAAAGAAAAATAGAAGAAAACAAACGATTTTATAGTGAGAGCTTAATTAATTTTGCAAAGAAAATCGTCCAAGATTTTCAGACAGCGAAGTAGATGATGAATCGATAAAAAGAATGTGGTCTGCTTCGGCAATCCTTGACTAAGATAACTTGCAAGGCAAGAAAACTTAAGAGGCGTAAGGTGAAAACTGAATGAAACAGATATAAATCCCCCAGCAGAGCTGGGGAGATGCAAGTGGCGAAAAACGGAGTACCAGAAGAAAAACCCCCGTTGTATAATAGGTGCAGGTCTGGCAAACCGCACAAAATACAACGGAGGCATATCCATGGACAATCAAAAAGGAGAGTCCTAAAAGCAACTACAAAAGAAGCCGCTTTTAAGCGGCCACCAGTAACAAAATGAACATGGTTTGTCAGGCCGCCTATGGGCGGAAACGCAATAGGCCCATGGAGTGAGCAATTCCAGAGCACCGGCAGAACTGGCGGCCGTGATTTTCTTGCTTTCAGATTGATGGGAGGTATGGATATGTGCAGAAAGAAAATATATCACATCTTACATATATTGATAATTATTGGACTTGTGCTTTTTTTCGGGTCAGTTGCATTTTACCTATATATTAATTGGACATCAAAACCGTATCCGATAGAAAATGAAACGGTTAGAGCATATCTTAAGCATACCGATGATAAAACAATCGCGGTTTATGTAGATGGTGAATATCAGAAAAATGATTTTCCCGACCCAATTATAGTTAAATCACCTATAGATGGGTTATTGGAAATCTCATCTTCTTATGCATTTGAAGACTGTATTAAATATGCATGCACAGAAGGATCTAATTGTATCTTTAATTTGACACCTGATACTCGCTATTATTATCGTGTTAAATCTGATGAAAATGGAGAAATTGTAAAAAAGGGCTCTTTTGCTGTTAGCGACTCTATAAGGATGCTATATATTGATGGAATTTTCAATGTTCGTGATATCGGAGGATGGGATACTTCTAATGGACAAATCGACTGGGGAATGATATATCGCGGCAGTGAATTGGATGGTGATCACGGCATAGCAATAACGGAACAAGGGATGCAGGCATTTATAGATGCTGGGATTAAGGGTGAAGTAGATTTAAGATCCGATGCGGAAATGAATAATGCCACATATCCAGTTCGAGAATATATAGATTACTCAAGGCTTCCAGTCATGGCATATGTCGAAGGTATTTTAGATTTTGAATCATATGGTAAGGTTTATCGATATATATTTGATTGCGTGTTAAATGATAAGCCAGTCTATATTCACTGTTGGGGTGGATGCGATCGTACCGGAACAGTTATAGCCTTGCTGGAAGGTATTCTTGGTGTTTCAAAAGAGGATATTGTGAAGGATTATGAATTGTCTTCATTTTCTATTTTTGGCATAAGAGAGTATGGAGAAGGTACGGAAGGTGTTGCGTTTAAAGAAATGATAGATTACATTGAGAAAAATTATGAAGGGGATAGCTTCCAACACAAATGTATGAATTATTTCTATGACCTTGGATTTACAGAAGATGAAATAAAGCATTTTTGTAGCAAAATGATTGAACAAAATTAGTACCTTTACTTGAGAGTTGAAAGTTTTTACTACTAAGAAGCCAGACAATCCCACGGTTCTTCTGGCGCTTCCGGTAGTCCCTGAATTATCTGCGTTATGCATAATTCGGGCTTTTTCCCTAAAAGGCGGAAAAAATGCTTCCGGAAATAATGCAGAAGTGTCGCCTCAGAGACCCTTCCCCTGGACTGTGTCCTCTGGTAGCGGATCTGGCCGGAACTTACCTTCCCGGCAAAGTGGATGGAAATGCTCTGCAGAATCCCCATCGCAATGCAGGACAGTGCCATATGCACCTCAATGGCACGGACAGCTTCCAGCACTTTCTGGCATGGCTCTTCACCTTCCACCTGCTCCATGGGCGTAGGCTCCCCTTTCTTCTGGTAATAGCTCAGCTTTGGCATGTACTTTGACCAGAAGTGATAGCAGAATGCCCCAACCTGCTGCTTCAGTTCACGGAATGTACATTCAATCCGGAACCTGTAGCTGTAGAGCCGGAT
>OFFT01000849.1_pt1 | contig 20298 bp, 14 predicted proteins | sample 1521581 | NCBI WGS metagenome assembly OFFT01 (sample SAMEA3504084, study PRJEB24116) | mouse gut metagenome | biome: mouse gut; feature: mouse-associated habitat; material: faeces | place: Denmark | collected 2011
CTGTCAAAGGAGACCGTATTCATTGATGGGACAAAGTTAGAAGCCTGTGCCAACAAGTATACCTTTGTCTGGAAAAAGTCTGTAGGAAAATGGGAAGAAAAAATGTTCCAGAAGATGCAGGAGGCCATACAGCTTCTGAATAAGGAATACGTACAGAAGTTTTCGGCTGCTTTGGAAACAAGGACACAGGACTTGCAGCAAATCGTCCGGTTTTTAGAAGAACGCTGTCAGACAGACAGCACGGTTTTTGTTCATGGACGTGGAAAAAGGAAAAGCAAAAACCAACGATATTATGAACTTTTCCATAGATATCTTGAAAGACAGACCATTTATGACTGGCATACGGCAAGCTTTCAGGGAAGAAATAATTATTGTAAAACAGAGCCTGATGCAACCTTTATGCACATGAAGGATGATCATATGAGAAATGCCCAGTTAAAGCCCGGATATAATGTACAGATTGCAGTAGACAGTGAGTATATTGTGGCAACGGATATTTTTCAGGATCGGAATGATGTCTGGACATTAGTCCCCTTTTTAAAAACAATGGAAAAAACTGGGCTTGTGTTATCCGAGTGTAACCGCTGATTCCGGATATGAAAGTGAAGAGGCTTATACATATCTAAGAAGAGCAAACCAAAAACCATATATAAAGCCACAGGCTTATGAGAAATGGAGGAAGCGAAGCTTCAAACAGGATATCAGTAAACGTGAAAACATGGGATATGATGAAAAAGCTGACACATACACCTGTCATGCCGGAAAAACATTGTCTCCCATTTTTGTCAAAAAACAGAAAAGCAAGAGTGGCTATGAATCGGAAGTAACCGTTTACGAATGTGAAGACTGTACCGATTGCCCTTATAAAGAAAAACGTACCAAAGCAAAAGGCAATAAGAGATTATACATATCAAAAAGTTTTCTGGAGAAACGGCAGGAATCCTATGAAAATATCCTGAGTGAAACAGGAATCAAATATCGGATGAACCGTTCCATCCAGGTAGAGGGAGCTTTTGGAGTTCTGAAAAATGATTACGAATTTCAAAGATTTCTGCTGCGAGGAAAAATCAAAGTAAAGCTAGAGATTCTTTTGCTTTGTATGGGTTACAACATCAATAAACTGCATGCGAAAATCCAGAAAGAACGTACTGGGAGTCATCTTTTTCCAGTAAAGGGAATCTCTTAAAATCCCCAGAGGTAAAAGGATTATTAAAGTATGCCAAAAATCCAGAAGGAATTCAAAAACAACGGATTTCTTCTGGATTTTTTTGTAACATAGAGCGAGGGTATCGCCCTGTCATCTAATTGGATGATTTTGCGACACCCTCAAGTACATAGGAATGAATGATAGTGTTTGTAAAAAGTGACAACTATAGCGTGATAAGAACTATTCTGGTGCATATATCTTGAAAAAACGAACATGATGTGATAGAATGATACTTGTATGATTGCAACTAAGAATGAAGTGTACGGCAAAGGAGTGGTACAGATGAAAATAAGTTATAACAAGCTTCGTAAACTCATAATTGATAATCAGATGAATAGACAAGATTTAATGCGTGCAGCAGAAATTTCATCATCTGTTGCAACAAAGTTTAATAAAGACGAAACGGTATCTATGGAAGTGCTGATGAGGATTTGTAAGGTGTTTCATTGTGACATCGGGGATATTTGTCAAATTATAGAGGATTGATATGGCAGTTCGGATAGGATGGGACAAATATGAAGTTGCACTGCTGATAGATGCTTGTAACAAAATTCGTGACAAGGAAATTGATAAAGCAGAGTGCGTACATAGATTATCAAATTTACTTAGGAAACGTGCAAAAGCAAATGGAATTAACATAGATGAAGTGTTTCGTAATGAAAATGGAATTACTCTTCAGATGACCAAAATGGAGTATCTCCTGACAGACGGAGAAAAGGGGTTGCCAGGAGCAAGTAAGTTATATATTGAAATGGAAAAAATGAGCAAATTCTGATGAATTTGAAAAAATACTTACGCTTGCAAAGGAACAGATTGAGAACAAGGAGGCTATGAATAATATGAATACAAAAGAAAAATTTATTCAATGGCTTTCATCTAATCCGGTAAATAAATATAGTTCTGATACAATAGTTAATGCACTTGACGAAGGTTCAGAGTATTGTTGCTTTCGTGGCTTGAGCAAAGTGAGCTTTTGGAATATGAACAATAAAAAAGAATTCATAACCGTTGCGACAAAGCTTCTTGGAATGAAAATATATCGGTTGATGCATAGAAAGACAGCTATTGTTCTTGATAAAGCAGTACCTTTATATAAGCAATTTTTGCAGCAAAGCGAAATGAGGTCTGGCACAAAGATTCCTGATGTAGAAATCTCAATAGAGGATTCAAGAAACAATGTTGAAGAAGTCATGTTGATTGATAACACTACAGAATCATCTTTGAATGAAAATTCCGTATTTGAATATGACTTTCATAATCCGCCGTCTTTAAGATTTACCAAACCGATAAAGGCTACATATTTTGATGAAATAGCTTCTGAGTCAACATCTTGGCAAAAGCTTTTTATAGATTTGTTAAAGGTGTTATATGAAGATTATGCGGATATATTTAAAAGAATATGGGGTGTTGTATACTCAGGTTCAAATGCACCTTTGATAGGAAGAAAAGAAGACCTGCATTTATTCAGGCGACCCGGAGAGTTTGCTTCTGGGATGTATGTGGAACTAAATAGGTCGGCAAGTGAAATTGTTGGAAAATTAAACAAAATTCTTGATGAATGCAATGTGGATTATGAAAATGTTGTAATCACATATGCGAAGAAGCAAATGGAATATGAAGAAAATACTAAAGCTGAAGATAACCAAGATTCGGACAATAAATATTCTCAAATCTATCAGAAACTTTATTATATTTCCAAGGTATACGATGACCCAAATGGAATGACTTTAGAAAAAATAATGTCCATGCTGGGCAATGGTACTGCTGAGAAATTGGTAATAAGTATTTTAAATGATGCTTATTGGGCAACAAAATTGGCAGATGATATTTATTCGTTTGGGAAAAATGCCAACTCAGTTTTACGGGAACAGGTACAGCCATATAAGATAGAAGAAAAGGACATAGTTATAGACGGTCAATTCTTCGACTTTTTGTATAATTATGAGAAAATGGCAGAAGCTTCGTGCCGGAGTTATGTTTCAGCAATAAGAACAGCCGAGGAATATGCAAAAAATCATAATTATACTTCGCACATGATTTATGATTGCAGTTTTGAAGATGCATCAACGCTGATTCGAGTGCTCATGGGTGATAATGAGTTCCTGAAGTTTAATGCTAAGCAGCATAACCGATTTAGAGCAGCATTTAAGAAATACTTAAAAATGGGAGGTCAACTTCTTGCAAAAGAAAGAAAATCTTTATCAGCGAAAAAACCATCACTGTTGGTTACTAATAAGATTGAAAAAGTACAGCCGAAAGATTTCGATAAGTCAAAATTTGAAACCACTCTTTTAAGAAGATACCGCAACGGAATGCAATTTGATTCTATTGATTTTGAGAATTTCAGAGAAATGTATGATGCACTTTTTGATGAAACTCTCACTTTTGATGATGAAGCCTTAGAAGAAAGATTGCATTATTGTGGAGTGCTATATAAAGACAGACTTTTTCCTGCTGAGGGAATAATTGATAACAACACAAAGGAAACTTTGTTTGCATACATTGATAACTGCTTCTCCACTGGAAAGTCAGTGCTTTATTATAAGGCAATTTATCAGGATTTATCAGATGCTTTTGCAAGTTGCTTTACACTGGCAGACGAAAAAATGTTGAAGGCTTATATTGAGTATTCGGCTGAGAAAGATAAATATTATTATTTTTCAGATTATATGTCGGTTGATGGAAATGTAAAAATTGACCACACAGAGGAAGTTGAAGAATATTTTCTTTCCGCCGGTAAACCAATGAGACTTGATGATGCTTTCAGCACATTATCACATATCCCACAAGAACGAGTTGACAGAATCATTAAAACAGATTCTCGGTTTTTACGAAACTCTAAGGGTGAGTATTTCCATACAGATATTTTTGAAATCAGTGATGATGAACTGGAGAATATCGCAGAGAGTGTCAATGGTTTTATCAGTGAGGACGAATATGCAATCTGGACGAATGTCTGGAATATGATTCAAGATAAATTTCCATTATTTGTTGAAAATAATCTGTATCTTTCAGGTCTTGGAATTAGAAATGCAATCGAACAACGATTTAGCGGAAGGTTTCGCTTTGAAGGTGCTGTTATCAGCTTGCCAAAAGACAGTTTTTCTATGAGAGATGTATATCAGTTGTATGCTAAACATCATGCAGAGTTTACAGCAGACGAAATATATATGCTTTCAAAAGAATTAGATACTGTAATTTATTTCGACGCTTTATCAGAAGTTTCAGTGCGAGTCAGTCACGATTTATTTGTCTCAAAAAAACGGATAAATTTTGATGTGGATTTAGTCGATAAAGTTATTGAGAGCTTTATGTCAAAGGATTACATCAGAATTCGTGAGATAGACTCTTTCCTTGCGTTTCCATCTGTTGGATATGAATGGAATGAGTATATGTTAGAGAGCTTTTTGATTTCATATAGCAAAAAGTTTACGCTTTTGAATAATGGACAATCCCTGCACAATGTGGCAGGAGCTATTGTTAAAAAAGATGGAAAAATTAAAGAATTTGAGGATGCTTGTGCAGCAGTGCTTTCTGAAAGCCGAATTGAATTAAAGAAAAGCGAAGCACTGAATTATCTTGCAGATGTTAATATGATTACAAGGCGTAGTTATAAGGACTTAGATACTGCTATTCGGAAGACAACACAAATTCGGAACAGGAAGGAATAAACAGGATGTATGCATACGAATGGGATAGTTCTACTGGTGGTTATATATTAACCCCAATGCCACTGGCATTTTCAAAGGAACCCAGACCCGTTTATTATAAAGAACTTGATATTTTAGGGTTTGATAAATATTGGAATTATGATAAAAATGACAGCTTCCCGTATATGTTGGCAGAAGCAAATAATTATTATTATCGAGGAAGACTTGTTGCAAAAACCAAGGGAGGCTCTCTTTATACACCTCCGGAATTGGTTCTTATTGGAGACCCGGAGCCGGAAGGGTATCCTCTTCGATTTGTTGATATACCTGCTATGGTTGAGAAGAATCTACAGTTAATGGAGCAGCTTGTACAGGAGACTATAAAGAAGATATATAATACTTTTATTGAGTACAAAGACAAAGTGGATGTTTTTTATGTAGCTTTTTCTGGTGGTAAGGATAGTGTTGTTACATTAGACTTAGTTCAAAGAGCACTTCCTCATAATGAATTTAAAGTTCTGTTTGGTGACACGGGAATGGAATTTCCTGATACATATGAGACTGTAGATGAAATAGAGAGGTTTTGTAGTGAGAACAATATCGAATTTTTAGTCTCAAAATCTCAATACGAACCAGAGTTCACATGGTCGCAATTCGGACCTCCGGCTACCGTGCATAGATGGTGCTGCAGTGTTCATAAGACCTCTCCTCAAATTATTTTGCTTAGAAATGTTTTAAAGAAAGTAAATTTTACGGGGATGGCTTTCATTGGAGTGCGAGCAAGTGAGAGCTTGTCTAGAAACGAATACGATTATGTAAGCTTGGGAGAAAAGCATAAAGGACAGTATAGTTGCAATCCAATTTTGGAGTGGAACTCATCTGAACTATACTCGTATATTTATATGCGAAATCTATACTTAAATAAAGCGTATAAAAAAGGAAATAGACGAGCTGGATGCTTAGTTTGTCCTCGAGCGGCAGAACGCAATGAATATATGGCGAGAGTTTGTTATCCTAGTGAATTTGATTCGTTAATGAACAATATTCGTGAAGCGTATGCACATAATTTTCAATCAGAAAAGAAATTGGATGAATTTATCAGGAATGGAGGATGGAAGGCAAGAAAAAATGGAAGAGATTTGCCTTTTGAATTGAATTATAAAGAAAAGAGTGATGCAAGGTCTTTTTATATAATAATTAATAATTCAAAGACAGATTGGAGACAGTGGATAAAAACTATTGGTGTTATAAAAAACGATAGGTCGCCATATATAATTGATTTTCGAGGCAATGAGTACAAATTTGAAGTAAAAGAAAATGATAAACACATTGAGTTAAAATATGATGTTTCACTAGCAAAGAAAGCACCATTGTTTACAAAGCTTTTGAAGAATGTGTTTAGAAAGACAGCATGTTGTATAGGGTGCAAAGAATGTGAGGCGGATTGTCATAATGGTATGCTTCATATGAAAGATGGTAAAGTAATTGTTGATGATGGATGTATGCATTGTTCACAGTGCCATAAAGTGGACAAAGGATGTTTGGTTTATAAATCGTTAGAAATGCCTAAGGGAGGTACTAGAATGGGTAAAACACAGAGCTTAAATTGTTTTTCGCATCATGCTCCTAAAATGGAGTGGATGGAGCAATATTTTGCCTTTAAAAATGGATTTAAAGAAAAGAATACATTAGGTTCGCAGATGTTTAACTTTTTCAAAAGATTTTTAAGAGATGCAGATTTGCTTGATAACGGTGGATTTACAAGATTTGCTGAAATAGTTAATGATATAGGACTTGATGAGGAATTGAGTTGGGCACTTATGCTAGCGAATCTTGCATACAATCCTCAATTTGGATGGTATATAAAAAATATCAATTTTGGCGAAACTTTGAGTAAAGAGTATGTTTGTAGTTTGCTTGTTGATTATGGGGCTGATGAAAAGTGGGTTAATGATGTATGGAGTTCTTTAACTAGAATAATGAGTTTGCCGTTTTCTCAAGTTGGACTTGGAAAGATGATTAAAGAGAAAAACAAGGCGGTTGCCCTGTATAGAACAGAGTGGAAGTCTCCGGATGACAGAGTTATTCTTTATTCGCTTTATAAGTTCTCTGAAATTTGCGAAAACTATAAACAGTTCACACTAACCAGATTACTTGATACATCTGTTGAGAGTACTGGAATTAGTCCGACACAGATTTTTGGATTGAACCGAGAAACAATGGAAAAAATTCTGAATGGTCTTACATTTAATTATCCTGATTTGATTGAAGCAAGATTTACGCTTGGTCTGGATAGTATTACGCTTAAGAGTGATAAGAGCGCTAATGAAATTTTGAACGAGCTGTTCTGAGGAGGAAAAGAGAATGAGCTACAGAGAGTATTTTGACATCGACCCGGAGTATTTTCCACAGGTAGATAAGAAAATAATAGAGGAACAGCCGGATTTGTGGAAAAAATTCTACCCACATCCTACATTCATTAAGTTGCTGAAGTCAATGGTAGATGTTCTGTCACGCAAGCAAAAATTATCGGTATGGGTTGACGGTGCGTATGGTACAGGTAAATCTCATGCTGTCCTGACATTAAAGAAACTCATTGAGGCTTCGAATGAGGAAACAAACGCATACTTTGAACGTTATAATCTTGATAATTTTCTTTGCCAAAAATTGATTGCACAGAAAAACGAGGGCAAAATTCTTGTTTGTCATCGTTACGGCTCATCTGATATTCAAAGTGATACGGATTTGGTCGTTGCCATTCAGGAAGGCGTAGAGAAAGCGTTGGCTGATGCGGGAATCGAAAATGTAGCCAGCACTTCTTTGAAAAATTCGCTTATCAGATATTTTGAAGATGAAGAAAATAAGCAGAGCTTTGACATTTATGCTAAGGGTAAATATCAGACAGTGTTGAACGGAGATACTGCCGATAGTATTTTCGAGAAATTAAGAAATTTCAAGGAAGAAGCTTTGAATACTTTGGTTGAAAAAGTGTTTAAAGTTCCGGTTGTAAAGGGAAGTTTTTCCATGACTACAGGGGAACTTTGCGATTGGATACGTGAAATTATTGAAAAGAATAACCTTAAGGAACTTGTATTCATTTGGGATGAGTTTTCAGAGTATTTTGAAAATAATATGCATCATCTTACAGGTTTTCAGCAGGTTGCAGAGCTTGCCGCTACGGCATCGTTCTGTCTTTTGATTGTTACTCATAAAGCAGAAGGTTATTTTTCTGATGGAGATCCAGATAAGCGAAAAATCCTCGACAGATTTGTTTCGCCAATTCACATTTCTTTGCCTGAAAATATAGCCTTTGAATTGATGCATGAGGCATTGAAAGTAACAGATGATGTTGATAAAGCTGCAAAATGGGAGAAACACAGGAAAAGTTTAGAAGACCGTACTATGCAGAGCCGTTCTGCTGTAAGCAAAAAAATTGGTTTGACAGACAAGGATTTAAGTAATGTTTTGCCGATTCATCCTTATGCAGCCCTTATATTGCAGCATATTTCGATTTACTACACATCTACAGCCCGTAGCATGTTCAATTTTATTAAAAATGATGAAGGCGAAGATGTTAAAGCATTTCAGTGGTTTATTGACAGATATGATTTTAGTTCCCAAAATCCATTTGTCACGATTGATATGTTATGGAATTTCTTTTATGAAACAGGCAGCCAGAAATTGGCTGATGGCATAAGAGAGGTTTTAAGCTGTTATACGCAGAAAATGGATAAGGAGCTTATGGAAGATGAAAAGCGTGTACTCAAGGTTATCTTGTTACTTCAGGCTATATCTGAAAGAATGAGTGGTAATCGTGATATTTTTCTTCCAAATAACAAAAATTTGACACTTGCTTTCGAGGGAACTGACCTCGAATTTACGGCACAGAATATTGCAAAGAAATTTTTGAACGACCATGTAGTAACCAGAACGCCTTTGACTGGCGATGTATTCTCATATTGTTGCAAAAACATGGGACCGAGTGTAGACCCGGGTCCGTTCATTGCCCAGGCTAAAGGTAAATCTACAAAAGATATGTCATTTATGGCAGGTAGTAATCTGCGTACTACTATTGATTTTACGGGTGCATTAAAGCTTCGTTATTCATTGACATATGCTACGCTCTTTGACTTTGATAGTGAAATTAAAAAGGCAAGCAATCCAAGTGTAACTAATAACAAACTTTATGCCGTTGCAACTATTGGCAGAGATTCGGCTGAAAGCGGTGCATTAAAGAAAAAGATAGAGAATTTCTTTGTGAATAATCCTGAATCAAATGCAATTGTAATCGATAGTTCAACATGTGTTCTCGGCGAAGGCGAGTATAGTGAGTTTGTTGAAAACTATGCCATGTCTCTTGCAATCGGAAATAGCGATTTAGACCAGCGAAAGACATATGAGGGATACGCTATTGAGGTGCTTTCAAATTGGGCGAAGAGAATTAAAGGCGGCGATTTCTATGTATACTCTCGCTATGAAACAAATGGAGAACGAGTAGCTAATATTCAGGATTTGTTTATCTATCTGCTTGATATAGATAAATTCCATTACCCGAAATGTCTTGAGGGTGCTTATACAAGTGTTCTGAATACAATGTATGATGCCAATTCATTGGGAAATGGTGCAACATGTGGTATAAACGAAGAAACAAAAGGGACATTTCGTTCCGGCAATGAAGCAACTAAACTTGAAAATGCTCTGAAGGGTGCATGGAAAGTTCAGGAATATTGGAATAACTCTCATTCTTATATTGCAGATTTGAAGAACGCTGTAGATGAGTTTATTAACGAGACTTTTAATAAAAGTGACCGTATTTCTATTGCTTCAATATATGAGATGCTGAAAGCAGAACCATATGGATTTATGCCTTGTAACCTGACTGCTTTTATTCTTGGATTTGTTTTAAAGGAATACACAAAAGGTGTTTATTCTTACAGTGACAATTTAACAACAGTACCGTTAGATGCAGAAAAGCTTGCCAGTATGATTTCTGAAATTATTAAGCAAGACAATACGCCGGAAAAACGTTACAAAGATAAGTTTATCGTAACATTGAAAGAAGAAGAACGTGCCTTTAACAAGGCTACATCAGTTGCCTTCGATATTCCGGAAATGTATTGTGTTTCTGTTACTGAAACAAGGTCACGAATCCGAGAGCAGATGAAAGGTTTTTCCTTCCCTATTTGGGTAATCAAGTATGTGCTTGACAATAAGACCTTTAAGACAGATAAAGATGTCGTTTCAAAACTTATTGATAACTATTGTGGTATTGCTAATAACAAGAATATGGAAGGCGAGAAGTCAGATAATGACATTGCTCTTACCATTGGAAAATTATGCTTAGACAATGATGGTGTTGTAGATGATTTGAAGAGCATACTCACAAAGGACAATTGCAAAACTGGTATGCTTGAGTATTTAAAGTTATACGATGGAGGAAAACTTCCTGCTGTTGCTGAAAAAATTAATGATGGCGGTCAGTATATCAATCAGTTGCAATACAAATTTAGCTCAGATGCTGCCAATTGGGTATGGAATACAGATACAGTCAATGCAAAAATAGATGAGCTTATTTGTGAATATGAAATTATTGAAATAAGCAATGATATTTTATCTAAAAATGCAACCTATATGGAAGCGATTCGTGCATGGGTTGATAAGATTGGTCAGATTCGATTGGCTTATTCAATGATAAAAAATGAGCTTGGCGATAGCAAAGCTTTTTATGAGATGCTTTACAACCTGTATAAGCAAAGAAACCTTCTAGATTCACAAAAGAAGCCATTCCTTGATTTACTTCGTGAGAATATAGAGAACTTTAAATATTTTATGGGCTCACAGAGCAGTTTATTTATTAAAGCTTGTAGTTTCTATTTAGACGACCTTTCGGAAGAAGATGTTAAATCCATTCTTGATGATGATACATATGGATTTGGAGGTTCTTATTTACTTGAGCGAGATAAGTATACCGACAAGGTTCAAAAAGCAGTTGATTTATATAAGAATGCTCAGTTGTATACTCAACTCAAAAAGAAATGGAACGATTTGACCGGTACTGATTCACCATATATGTGGTCGAATAAGTATCATATGCCTATCCTTGCCATGGTTCCTGATGATGAAGTCGCAACAGCAAGAAAGGTATTTGGGGCTATAAATTCTAAAACTAAAGATGAGAGTACCATTACAACAGCACTAGACTATCTTGATAAAATGACCTATGTGCAGCAATTGAATAATAAAGAAGATAGAGATAAAGCATTTAGAGATGTTTTCCTTGAAGAGTTCTCTGAATTGTTTGATGATGTCGATGAAGTTAGAACTTACCTTCAGAACCATATCTCAGATTCACCATATCATTGGCTTGGAAATAAAGCGGTTACAGTAAAGATTAAGGCGATGGCTAATGCGAAATATAATGAGTCAGGTTATGGAAAAGCAAAAAAAGTAATAGACGAAATGCCAGCCGAACAGGTAAAAGAATATTTGAAGAAAATGATTGAAGATAATTTTGTTGTTGGGTTGGAAATCATAAAGAAACAAAAGTGATTCGGAGGATAAAACATATGAATCTGGATGACGCAAAAAAGAGAGCTCAAAAATATCTGAACTCAAATAGAAGATATCCTTTGCTTGTTGATGTTCAAACAAAGGAAGATTTAGCCAATATAGCAGAATATTTTAAGGTGGGTAGCAACAAGTTCCCATCTATAGAGGAGTTTTGCAACCAAGATGAGGCAATAAAACTGGATGAGTTATATGCATCTGTATCAAGTAATAATGGTAATACATTTATAACTGGATTGTCTGGCTTCCTTATGCTATTTGGAGAAAATGTGGCAAAGCAGGCTTTAAAAACACTGATTACAACAAGCATTTCCGGTCATGTTGTAATTATTACCTATCAATGTGAGAAATATCTCAGATTTACAGATACTAGAATATCTGAGAGCGGAAGACTGGTTATCGTTGATGGAAATCCTGACAATATTTGCAATATGAATTTCATTTCTCCGATGCTCTCCGATATTTTCACGGATTCATATAGTGGGATACAGAAAATTGGAACAGCCATAGATAGTTGCTTCAATAGAGATGCGTATATTGCAACAGCAATAGATAAAAGCTCTTTTGCTGAAGCAGTCTTCCATATTTCACAAGTAAATAATAGTTATGATATTCTCCGCAATAAAGATTCAAGAACAGGAATTGTTCCTCAAGCATGTGGATTACCGGAACAATGGGATTATGTACTCCATCAAATGGGAAAATCAGGAACGTGGACTATGGTTATTGTAGACAATTTTGGGTCAGAAAATAATCTTTTACATGCAATAGGCGAATATCAGAAATTTGATGTTGAAAAGAGATGGCTCTACTATGTTGCACTTCTGATTTGTGGTGTTAAGAATAATGATTACCTCAAACTTGCGTTAAATAAGACATCAAAATCTAGTGAATTGATAAAGAATATTTTTCGGGCTGTACTTGATATTGATTGGAAGAGTGAAAACTATCAGAAACTGTATAGGCAAAGAAAAGGTTTAATTAGTGAGCTGAAAAAACCATTGCCTGAGACGATAGATTTTTGTAAGATTTTATCAACCAAAGGAGAAGATGAAATTTACTATCTGACAGATTTAACACAACCGGAAAGAGAAAAAATCATCAAATGGCTTAGCAATTATGGTGTGAAGTATTCAAAGGACGAATTGATTTATATTTTGATGAATGTCTATCCCGATTTAGCGTATTATTTGTCAAGTTATAGATATAGAAATGAATTTTTGAATAGCTATTTTGAGGATTACAAATATCAGAAGATAACAAATCGTATTCTGCCATCTTTTGAAAAAGTTGTTGAAGAGCAGGCAATAAAAATGGATTTTGTGACAATCTTAAAGCCACGTACAGCCTATGTAGATAAGCTTGATACACAAAACGCACAAGCATTTTTTGTTGATGCAATGGGAGTTGAATACTTAAGCTTTATTCAACAGAAGTGTAGCGAATATGGACTTTCAACAAATATTTCTTGTGCAAGATGTGAGTTGCCTTCATTGACTGTATTTAACAAGGAATTTGTAGACACGTTAAAGGATAAAGGATGTCCAATATCAGATATAAAGGATTTAGATGATATTAAGCATCATGGTAAAGATAGTTTCGACTATGAGAAAGAAAAAACACCAATTTATCTCATAAAAGAGCTCGAAATAATAGATGATTTATTGACGAAAATTAAAGCAAGCATACTTGCGGGTTCATATAATAAAGCAATTATTATTTCTGACCATGGTGCCAGCCGACTTGCTGTCCTTCATGAAACTGAAAATATTTGTAGCATGGAGACAAAAGGCGAGCATTCAGGAAGATGTTGCAAGATAAGTGAAATTAATGATAAACCAGATTTTGCAATTGAAGAGTCTGGATATTGGATTTTGGCGAATTATGACAGATTTAGGGGAAGCCGACGTGCAAATGTAGAAGTACATGGTGGAGCTTCTATGGAGGAAGTTGCGGTTCCAATTATTGAAATTACACAAAAAGCATCTAATATAGAAGCTGTTATTGTCGATGAATCAAGAGTTTTAACATTAGGTGCAAAGGAATACGCAATCATTAAAATTTATGTTGGGATTAGAAGTAATAATATTTCCATTAAATTGGATGGTAATTATTACAATGCTGAAGAAACTGCTGAACCTTATATATATAGAGTAGAACTGAAAAATTACAGCAAAAAAGGCAAGTTTGCTATTGATATTCTTGATGGTGGCAGTGTTCTCGCATCTGGACAGCAGTTTGAAATTGAGAAAAAGGGAATGTCACAGAATAATATGTTCGATTTTTAGGGGTGAAAATAAATGACCGATAGACTTAGAGACTATTTTGATGAAATGGTTGTCTATAAAGATTTAAAAAATAATAATTTCTTTTCTTCTTTTGGACTTCCGGCATTTTTAAGAGATTATCTTTTGAAAATGTTCAGCGATGATTTTGGGAATTTTGATGTGGATGAAGTATCTGCATTTGTTAAGAAGTTCATACCCAAAAAAGAGGACTGGATGAGTATAAAAAATAAAATCATCTATGAGAATGAAAGTGTTCAAATCCTGACAAAAATTTCTGTAGATATCAATATAAAGACTGGAGAAATATCATTTGCTATTCCTGATTTTGGAGTGACTGAAAAAGAAACTTTGATTGAACCAGCTATTTGGGATGTCTATAAAGACGATTTGATAAATACAGGAGAAACTTGGGGGATTATAAAATTAGGATATCGTCCACCTGACGATACAGTAAAGCCAAAGATTCCGGGGAAAATAAAGCTGACTGGTTTCAAGAATTTCCGCCCTTATACGGTAGATGTTGAGTATTTTAAAGAAATGAGGTCAAACTTTGAAACGGATGAATGGATAGATATCTTATTAGGAGCTATCGATTATAATGCTGACGGATATGAAACGAAACTTCAAAAGCTGACAATGCTTACTAGATTATTGCCGTTTGTAGAGAAAAGAATAAACCTTATTGAACTAGCTCCTAAGGGAACTGGAAAGAGCTATGTTTTTGGTCATATCAGTAAAAACGGTTTGCTGACAGACGGCGGAAAAGTTACCCGTTCAAAAATGTTTTATGATGCTAACAGAAGAAAACCGGGTTATATTTGTGGTCCGGACTATGTAGCGATTGATGAAGTAAAGCTTGTAAATTTTGGTGACGAAAACGAAATGCGTTCCATACTTCAAGGATATCTTGAATACGGCACATTTAATTCCAATGGCTATAATGGAGAATCTGATGCTGGTGTAGTATTCCTTGGTAATATAAAAGAAGAAAACATGGATGAGTATGGTTATATGTTAGGAGAATTACCTACGTTGTTTCAGGAAACGGCGCTTCTTGACCGTATTCACGGATTCGTTAAAGGTTGGAATATACCTAGAATGAATGATGGTCTTAAAGTGACCGGGTGGGCACTTAACTCTGAATATTTCTGCTCTATTCTTCATGAACTCAGAAATGATATGAGTTATCGTGCCGTTGTGGAAAAGATTGTAGAAGTTCCCGAGCATGCGGATACTCGTGATACAGAGGCAATTAAGAGGTTGGCAACTGCATATTTAAAGCTGCTGTTTCCAAATGTTAGAAATGAGTTTGATGTTGACAAGATGGAATTTAGAGACTACTGTTTAACGCCAGCTATGAAAATGCGAAGAATTATCAAACTTCAGCAAGGCATGATTGACAGTGAATATAAAAATAAAAATGTTCCATGTTTAATGGTGAGAGAATAATGAGTAAAGAGTGTATTGCTTGTGAAAAAAAGCAATTGGATAAAGATACTGTAGGCATAAACAAAAAGCTTCTTGGAAAAGACATTGCCAACTTTTATTGTATGGACTGTTTGGCTGATTTTTTAGGATGTACTGTTGATGATTTGCTGGACAAAATAGAAGAATTTAAGGATGAAGGGTGTACACTTTTTAAGTGAGGAATAGCTATGCAACATTTTATATATGCTGATAATGCAGCAACAACAAAATTGGATAAAGATGCATTTAATGCAATGCTTCCATGGCTTCAAGAAGAATATGGCAATGCTTCGCAACTATATTCATTTGCACGTAAACCGAAAAAAGCCTTGACGGAAGCTAGAACTTTAATTGCAGAATGTATCGGTGCTCAACCAGATGAAATTTATTTTACATCAGGAGGCACGGAGAGTGATAACTGGGCAATCAAGGGGATTGCTGAGAAGAGGAAAAAACATCATACAATTGCAACGCAGATTGAGCATCATGCAATCCTGAATGCCTGTCGAAGATTAGAACACTTTGGATTTCAAGTGGATTATCTTCCGGTTGACAAACAAGGTGTTGTATCATGCGAAGATTTAGTGAAATTTATTAAAGATAATACTGAGCTGATTTCTGTAATGATGGTTAATAATGAAATTGGAACGATTGAACCAATAAAAGAGTTAGCAACCGTAGCTCATAATAACGGTATCTTATTTCATACAGATGCAGTTCAGGCAGTTGGGCATATTCCAATTGATGTCAGTGACTTATGTGTGGATATGCTTTCTGCCTCGGCACACAAATTTAACGGACCAAAGGGAATTGGTTTTTTGTACATTAAGAGAGGTACAAAAATATCTTCATTTGCAGATGGTGGTGCTCAGGAATTCCATAAGCGTGCAGGAACTGAAAATATTGCTTCGATTGTAGGAATGTCAATTGCATTGAAAAAAAGTTGCGATGAAATGGAAAAAGTGAATGAAAAACTACTTGCTTTAGATGAAGCATTTAACGATGTTCTTCTGAAGTCTAAGATAGATTTTATTAGAAATGGTTCTAATAATCATGTTCCGGGAAATATAAATTTGTCTATCCGCAAAACGAGTGGGGAAATGTTACTGCATCGTTTGGATTTGATGGGAATTTGTATATCAACTGGTTCGGCTTGTGATTCTGTAAATACAGAAGTCTCGCATGTTATTAAGGCAATCGGAGTACCATCTGAGTATTCAGAAGGTACTATTCGTATTTCGTTTGGTAGAGACAATACAGAAGAAGACGCAATTATGATTGCAAAGGATATTGTTAAAGTCATTAAAGGATAAGATGGCTTCTAAGGAAAGTAAGTGGTAAACTATACGGACATACCATTTACTTTAATTAACTACGTTTTGGAATATGAGCTTGGCACAACGAAACTGGTCAAAACATATAAGGCGGAAAAGAACAGTGCAAGCTTCGGACAGGTGCTTTATTACCCTTATGATTATGATAAGGTAAGATTGACTGTAAAGAAAATGACTGACTAGATGGGTTCTGGGCTTGGATGATAAGAGACTTTGATAATGACAGATGGAACAGTTATTCCTATATGACGAATAAGAGTGTTAGGGAGAAGTGTTTGGAGATATGTATGATTAGTTCAGAAAGGAAATCAATGGAATCAAAACCAAGGATTTTATATTTACAAAAGATACTGCTTGAGAGAACAGATGAGGAAAATATGCTTTCCACAACGCAGTTAATCAATATATTAAATGATGAATATGGGATATCTGCTCACAGGACTACCATAACAAAGGATATTGCGGCTCTTCAGGAGTTTGGAATGGATATTGTTGTTATTCATTCCACTCAGAGTAAATACTTTGTGGCAAGCCGTAAGTTTGAGCTACCTGAGCTGAAACTGTTGATTGACGCAGTAGAATCATCCAAATTTATTACGAGTAAGAAAAGCGCCGCACTGATTGAGAAAATACATACAATGACAAGTGCAGGGCAGGTGGAAAAACTCAGGAGAAACAACTATGTTGTTAATCGGATAAAGGCGGACAATGAGCAGGTTTATTATATTATTGACACGATAAATGAAGCCATAAATAGTGGTAAGCAGATTTCATTCCAGTATTACGACTACACAGGACTAAAGAAGAAAGTTCTTAAGAATAAAGGCGAGGTGTATAAGCTCAGTCCGTATAAACTTCTTTGGTGTGGGGACTATTATTATGTTCTCGGATATTCTGAAAAGCAGAGAAAAGTTATAAATTTCAGAGTAGACCGCATTGTATTGAGACCAGATATACTTGCTAAGGATATCATTCCGATGCCTGATGATTTCGATATTGAGAATTACACAAAAGAAGTGTTCTTTATGTTCTTAGGCGAGAAAGTCCTTGTGGATTTACGATGTGATAACAGCCTGATGAAAACAATGGTTGACCGTTTCGGAGAAGATGTAACAACTCTTGCGTATGATATGACTTCTTTTAGAGTACAGACGGAAGTATCGGCAAGTCCTACTTTTTTCGGTTGGGTGTTTGGCTTTAATGGCAAGGTACAGATACTTGCACCGGAAAGCGTGAAAGAACAATACAGACAAATGATTGCAAAAGCCAATGAGGGTATGCTGGAGAGCGAGTAGTGATTGGTAAACGATTTAGTAGGAGTTGTGTGCGGAACAAAAGTCAATTATTATGAAAAAAATCTTTTTAAATTGTGCAGACGGTCTGCACAATTAGGAAGGAGTCAATATGCTTACACCGTCAAATCAATATTTGCAGGCAGTAGAAGAAATAAATGATTATGTCAATCAGGCTAAATGCAGAGCCTCTGTCAGTGTAAATAGTGAGATAATGAAAACAAATATATTTATTGGAAGTGTTATTATCCGCAATTCTGAGTGGGGAAATAAATTTGTGGAAAATCTGTCTAAGGATATGAAGATGAGATTTCCAAGTGCAAAAGGTTATTCTGTCAGAAATTTAAAGTATATGAAGAAATTTGCACAGATTTTCACGGAAGATGACGTAGACAAATACGGATTAGGAAGAGTTACTTGGAGTCATCATCAAATTTTGATGAGTAAAGTGTCAAATCGAGAAGAATATATATGGTATCTGGAAAAAACTTTGGAGCATAAGTGGTCAGTTGATGATTTGAGTTCCCAAGCTAAGAGTCAATTATATGAGCGACAGGCAGTTGCTAATAAAATATCAAATTTTGAAAGACGATTACCGATTGAACAAAAGGATATGGTATTAAGTACAATGAAAGACCCATATATGTTTGATTTCATCAATTATACGGAAGAAATGTTGGAAACAGATATAGAAAATGAACTCGTAAAAAATGTTACTTCTTTGTTGATGGAATTAGGCACTGGTTTTGCTTTTATGGGACAGCAGTATCATCTTGAAGTTGGAGGAAAAGATTTCTATATAGACCTTCTTTTCTATAACACAAAGCTTAGATGCTATGTGGCAATAGACCTTAAAACCGGGGAGTTTAAACCGGAACAAGCAGGAAAGATGAATTTCTATTTATCAGCTTTAGATGATTTAGTAAAGGCTCCAGAGGATAATCCATCAGTGGGACTTATTTTATGCAGAGATGAAAATAGAACGATTGCCGAGTATGCATTAAGAGATATGTCAAAACCTATTGGCGTAAGCGAGTATCATTTATGTACGGATTTACCGTTAGATTTGAAAAATGCTTTACCAGATGTAGAAGAAATTAGAAGTAGAATTGATATGAAAAAGTAATTTGTGCAGACGGTCTGCACAAATTGATTTTGGGATTAGAAGATGTTGAGGTGTTAGCAAATTGCGACACCTCATTTTTTTTTGCTCAAATTTGTATTGTAATTTTCCGTAGAATAAGTATAATTAGATTATCAAAAGCAAAGTGCTTCCGATAGAAAAATAAGCGAGGTGAAGGTATGAGAAGTAAGAGCCCTGAACTTATGGATAAGATAAAGAAGTATATAGAGGAATATTATCTGCAAAACAGACAATCCCCGTCTACTACAAAGATTGCTGAAGCAGTTGGCATTGCACGAGGTACTGCATATAAGTATTTGGTAGAAATGGCGAGCCGGCAGATGATTGATTATGACGGTCAGGAAATTCATACCAATGTCACTCGTAAGTACAGCGGTGAACAGACGCAGACACCGATTGTGGGTTCTATTCCTTGCGGAAGTTTGCAGTATGAGGAGGAAAATATTGAAGAATATGTTTCACTTCCAACTGCTATTTTTGGAAAAGGTGATTTCTTCATTTTAAGAGCCGAGGGTCAGTCGATGATTGAGGCGGGTATAGATGATGGAGACCTTGTGGTTGTCAAGAAACAGATGGAAGCAAACGAAGGAGATGTTATTGTTGCTCTTGTGGACAATCAGAATACATTAAAACGCTACTATCGAGATGATAAGAATCAGAAAATTATTCTTCATCCTGAGAACAAACGAATGAAAGATATTATTGTGGATGAGTGTTATATACAGGGAGTGGCTTGTAATGTTATCAAAACATTGTAGTGGAGCTTTGAATTATTTGATAAATGAAGGGAATGAGTCTGTTGAAAACATATAGTGAAAAATGCCCGGTTTTTGGAGAGATGAACCATGATTTATATTTAGAGGAAACCGATGGGGGATGGAATGTGAATATTGTCATTCTGTCACACAGATTTTGAAATATAGAAAAACCGTAAAAATACCGTTATACGATGAGAGTAAATTGGTACATCTGTGTAAAGCGCATAGTAAGATTTGAAGGAATTCGCTATCTGATATTTTAGATAGTGCGGAAATATAACTTAACTTTTTCGGAGGATATATTCGACCGAATAATGTAGAGCTGGAGGCAATTACGGCTTGAACAATTATATGTCACGAGCCGAGATTGATGAAATTGGAGAAGGCTTGATAAGGGCGTATGCTATTAAATTCAGTAATCGTTCTGTTCAGTCTGTTGATATAGAACACTTTATTACGGAGTTTCTAAATTTGAAGATGGAATATGCTTTTTTTGCAGAAATGGACACAGGAAGAATATGCTTTTTAGCAGATGGGAGGCTGTAAAAAATCTTGTGTCTATGGGGAAATAATCTTTCCTGATATGAATCA
>OFFT01000854.1_pt1 | contig 20202 bp, 19 predicted proteins | sample 1521581 | NCBI WGS metagenome assembly OFFT01 (sample SAMEA3504084, study PRJEB24116) | mouse gut metagenome | biome: mouse gut; feature: mouse-associated habitat; material: faeces | place: Denmark | collected 2011
ATCCACGGAAGACTTTTTGTTTTTAGATATGGAGAGAGTTGAGGAATAAGTGAATAGGGAAAAATCCCCCTCTGTAGGAAATGAGCCTGATTGGGCTTGTGGATTGCGGGAGGGGGATTAGTTTTATTCTAGTTTCTTGCCTCCCAAGAAACCCCATCCCTCTCACCCATTTGCCCCCATTATACCTTTTTCTCCCTATTTCTGCAACTCCGCCATTACATATCCTGCCATTTTTAGAACATAAGCGGAATTTTTATTTATTTCCTCTCCATACACCCGTAAGTTTTTGCCGAATCACGTGTCTTTATTATTAAGACATGATTATAACGCAAAGGAAAAAGCTGATGGATTTGATTACGGAAATTAATAAAAACATGATTAAAAAGGAAGTTCGTGCTTTTCTCGACATATACGGATTCGAAGGGTTAAAGCAAGCTATGGACAGTTATAGCAATTTACAGCAGTTATATCTCTGCAGGACAAAAAATGCCACTTCCAAAATCCGCATCTGTGAAATCAATTATTTACAGATATGCGGACATCTTATTACAATTTATACTACAGATGGCTGCTACCACAAGTACGGTTCTCTTAAAACCGAACTGGAAAGCCTGTCGCAATACGGATTTGTCAGATGCACCCAAAGCCATCTTGTTCCTTTGACAAAAATCCGATCAATCGCTTATGACTGCATTACTCTGCTTGACGATACGACGCTCCCATTAAGCAAACGCTATTCTTCCCAGGTGCTGCTTTCGTTTAAAATCTATGAAAAACGCAATTCTCATCTTAAGTAGGTTTCTTTCCTGCTATTTCGAATCTTCAAACTCTTCAAAAAGGCAATTCTATGCATGCTCCAGTATCTGGATCTTGAATCCCTGCCGAATAATGACTCCACTCAAACAGGATGCCCTTCCAGATAAGGAACTGCCTGTTTTATAAATATGCAATGGATGAAAAGAAAAGCTCCTTGCTCTTGACATTTCTGCCGAAAAAGCGCAAAATGTTACTGTCTAGTTCAAAAAACAGGATAGAGAAGAGCAAAACGCATTGATTTTAAGATGAGATTTGGCTGTTAGACTTTTAATGTTGAGGGAAGACGCTTTTTAGGCATAACAAAGCTAACGTAAGTCCAAAACCTACGAAAATCAGAGAATATTCAGTTACAAAAGTCAGGCAGTCCGTTTTAAAGATTTTAGCTTGCGGTAGGATTGACCGGAATTGCCAGTAACTGCAGCAATGGCAACAGCCAAAAGACTGATATGGGCAAGTGTGTTTAGGTTTGCAACGGAGGATTTGTTTCTTACCCACATCCGTTCCTGCCCCGTGTTTTTAAAACGGGGCAAGAGAGTTCCCCTAAATTTGTTCGTGATTCTTATCATGCTTCACCTACAAAAATCAAAAATGTCCTGACAGAAATACAGGAAGGCGAACTTTATCTTTGCCTGGAGCACCGTATTGTAAGAGTCCGGGAGCGAGTTATCTCTCTGACAGGCAAAGAATTTGACATACCGGCATTACTGGCTGCCAACCCAAAGCGTGTTTTTACTTATGAATTGATTACCGATATAGTCTGGAAAGAGGATTATAATTTCTATTCAAGGAAGGCAATCCATAACCATGTGAGCAAACTTCGGAAGAAACTAAGGTTTGAACCCAATCTGCCAAATTATATTGAGAGTGTTGCCGGAATCGGGTATAAATTTGAATATCTGTCTGCTCCATAGAAAATCCGTCGCAGGAACAACTGCGGCGGATTTTTTTGACAAATTTTTATGCAGACGGCAACTTTCCTCTTAAAAATGTACGGATATATGAGGGGTTTATTTTATAACCGCTTACCCGAACACGGCAATTATGAATTTTTTGTGAAATTTGCAAAATACCCCCGTCATTTTGCCCCAAAAATGAACTGTATAGTAGAGGGATATTTTTTTACGGTAGGAAGGAGGCGTTTTTATCCACAATCAGATTCCAGTAATGAATTATCCGCAGTACCGCCGGATGCGTAAACTGGTACACGAGTGCTGCAACTACGATAACGGAAACTGTATTCTTCTGGACAACGGGGAGGAATGTGTCTGCGTCCAGAGTATTTCCTATTCGCTTCTCTGCAAATGGTTCCGCTGCGCTGTCCTGCCGCTGGACGGACCGCTGGAAACGGCGCTGCTGTTCCGGGAGGAATTAAAACGCTGCGTGGTCTGCGGCCAATCATTCCTTCCCGGTTCCAACCGGGCAAAATACTGTAAACTCTGTGCAAAGAAAGTCCACCGCAGACAGAAAACAGCCAGCGACAGGAAAAGGCGGCTCCAATGCGGACAATTAGAAGCAAAAAAGCCTTGAGATTATTGGCGTTTCAGGCTGCGGTCAACGGGTATGAGGGATAAATCCCCTGCTCCCCTCTAAAACCTGCTTTTAACTGTCCGCAGGACGATTTTAACCTAAACGGGATTTCCCCAGATAGGTGTTGGTTTCTACTTTGCCAATTTACCGCTTTTGCCATTTCCACCTATATGGGATTCTCCAATACTGGATTTTCAGAGACTGGAAAACCTGACGCTCCGGGCAGCCCTGTTCCTCTCTTTCCGGCGGCGGATTTCCAGACGGCCTTGACGGCCCATATTTAGACGGAAATTAAAGAGAAAAAGTTAATAACAAGAAAGTCAATATCAATCCAATCAATCAGGGAGGGATTGATGGAAAGGAGTACATAATGCAAAATGATTTTTTGATGCCTTACAAAGAGGACAGCGGCGTACCGCCCTATCTGCCGTTTCCTCGTTTTCTGGTGCCGATGGACTTATCCAACGATGCAAAGGTACTGTATGCCCTGCTCTTAGACCGGGCGGGTATTTCCAGAGAAAACGGATACATAGAACCGGACGGGCGGATTCGTCTCTACTTTACGCTGGAAGAAGCAAAAGGAAAACTACATAGGAGCAGGCAGGTGGCGACTAGGGCATTTCAGGAATTGGAACGCAACGGTCTAATCATCCGTAAAAAACAGGGGCTTGGCCGTCCGGCGGTCATTACGCTGAATATTTTGCCTGCAAGGAAGGAGCGTGATGGGATTGTGTAAGCCTGTGGATTTAAGCAAACTTCCAAAAAATCTGAAACCTGAAATTGCCGAGCGTGTGGCAGAGCATTTCAAAGACGGCGTTTTCGAGTTTGATTTCAGCACAGAAGAAATGATTGCCGTTGAAGGGAATACGGTCTATCATGTCATCCCCCATTATACGGAGGGAGAGGCGGAAAGCGTACTGGACAAGCTGCGCCGTATCATGGCAGGAAATTTGGAGGAAACCGAATGAAAGCTGCTGAAAAAAGAGGAACGGCACGTTATAATATAGGCAACCGTTTACCTGGCTGTTATCCCGATATACGGGAGGAAAGGAGCTACTATGAACCAGCAGCCAGATAAGATCACAGCGTTATATTGCCGTCTAAGTCAGGACGATGCTCTTGATGGGGAGAGCAATTCCATCACCAACCAAAAGGCGTTATTGTCCAAATATGCGGCGGAACACGGATTCCGCAATCCCATGTTTTTCGTGGACGACGGATTCTCAGGAACGAATTTTCAAAGGCCCGGATTTCAGGAAATGATGAAATATGTGGAAGATTATTCGGTTTCTACCCTGATTGTCAAAGACCTGTCCCGTCTGGGCCGGGAATATTCCTATATGGGGCGGCTACAGGATTTCATTTTCCCCGCCTACGATGTCCGGTTTATCGCCATCAACGATGATGTGGACAGCGCAAAGGGCGAAAACGACTTCGCCGTGTTCAAAAACGTATTTAACGATTATTACGCAAAGGACACAAGCAAAAAAATCCGGGCAGTCGTAAAAATGCGCGGAGAAGCCGGGGAACATATCGCCAGCAATCCGCCCTACGGATATATCAAAGACCCGGAGAATAAAAAGAAATGGATTGTAGACGAGGAAGCCGCAAAGGTGGTGCGGCGTATCTTTGACCTATGCATTGCGGGCAAAGGCCCCATGCAGATCGCAAAAATCCTGACTGCCGACAGGGTATTGACGGTTACTGCGTATAACGCCAGACAGAAAGGATGGTCCATGCCGGATAACCTGTACCAGTGGTGTGCGAAGTCTGTCGCTGGAATACTGGAGCGGCCGGAATATACTGGCTGTACCGTCAACTTCAAGACCTATACCAAATCCCTCAAATTCAAGAAGCGGATGGAAAACCCGAAAGAAAACCAGAGGGTATTTGAAGATACGCAGCCGGCGATTATTGAACGTGGACAGTGGGAACGGGTACAGGTGTTAAGAGCCAACAAGCGCAGGCCGACAAAGACAGGGAAAACCAGCATTTTCTCCGGACTTGTCTACTGTGCCGACTGCGATGCGAAGCTCTATTACTGTACCTGCAACACCTACAAGGATGATTCACAGGATCATTTTGTCTGCTCCAACTATAAGAGCAATACAGGTTCCTGTAAAATCCACTACATCCGGGAAGTCACGCTTTATAGGCGGGTTCTGGAATGTATTCAGGGGACGCTGACCTATGTGCGCTTGTTCCGGGATGATTTCACCCAGGAAATGCTGGCGCAGGACGAAGCCAGCCGGAAGGCGGAACTGGCACAGAAGCGGAAAGCCCTCTCCGGGGCGCAGAAGCGCATGGAGGATTTGGACAAGATCATCCAAAGGCTTTATGAAGATTCCGTTCTTGGCAAGCTGAGCGACCTCCGCTTTCAAAAACTTTCGGCACAGTATGAAGCGGAGCAGGCGGAAATTCAGCAGCTTGCAGCTTCGCTGGAGAGAGAAATTGAAAATGAAGCCAGACAGATTGCCGATGTGGGGCGTTTCCTCCAGCTTGCCGACAGGTATTCCGATTTGCAGGAGCTGGACGCCGCTACGGTAAATGAGCTGATTGAAAAGATTGTGATCCACAGCCCAGAGAAGATCGGCGGGAAGAAACATGTCACGATTGAAGTCTATTTTACCTATGTGGGGAAAATCCGGATTCCACTTGCCAAACCGGAACTACTGACAGAAAAACCGGCGTGACCTCTGCCATGCCGGTTTTTCCGGAAATTCTATTTACTTCCTTATGGGCATCCGCCCAATACGGCTGCCCTCTTTAAAGATATTTAGCTTAAGTCTTCCCCGTTTGTCTCAATTACTTTCCGGTACCAATCAAAGGATTTCTTCTTTTTCCTTGAAAGATCCCCGCTTCCATCATCATATTTTTCTACATAGATAAAGCCGTAACGCTTAGCCATCTCTCCTGTGGAAGCACTCACCAGGTCGATACATCCCCAGGGAGTATACCCCATCAAATCCACACCGTCCAAAACCGCTTCATGCATCTGTTCAATATGCTGACGCAGATATTCAATCCGGTAATCGTCTTGAATGCTTCCGTCCTCTTCAAGTTTATCATAGGCTCCAAGGCCATTTTCTACTACCATCAAAGGAATCTGATACCGGTCATAAATTTCATTTAATGTATATCGCAGCCCTTTTGGATCAATCTGCCATCCCCAATCGCTGGTCTTCAAATAAGGATTGGCAACACCTCCAAAAATATTGCCCTCAACCTTTCTCCGGGCTTCGTCCGATGTTGCACAGCTTGACATATAATAGGAAAAGGTATAGAAATCTACACAGCCTTCCTTTAAAACTTCTTCATCCTCTTCCTCCATCATAATCCGAATCCCCTGCTCTTCAAAATAACGCTTCATATAATTCGGGTATTTTCCCCGCACCTGAACATCCGAACAGAACCAGTTCTGCCTGTGGTTGAACTCCTGACAACGCAGTATATCGTCCGGATTGCAGGTCAAAGGATAAGTCGTGCCAAAAGCCTGCATACAGCCTACTTGATAGGACGGATCTATTTCATGAGCAAGTTTCACTGCTTTTGCGCTGGCTATAAACTGATGATGAAGCGCCTGAAAGCGCAGCTTGGGATCATCCTTTTGATTTGAAAAATCAGATGTCCCCTCATTCAGTATTCCAAGCGAAAAGAGGTTCCCCATAGGTGAGATGCCTACATTTATTTCATTAAAGGTCAGCCAATAGGTCACTTTTCCCTTATATCGCCGGAAAATGGTTTCACAATATCTGAGAAACAGTGCAATCACCCGTCTGTCTGACCAGCCATTATATTTCTGTGTCAGGGCAAATGGAGGCTCATAATGAGAAATTGTAATCAATGGTTCAATCCCATATTTTCTGCACTCATCAATAATCTTATCATAAAATTCCAAACCTGCCTCATTGGGACACGTTTCCTCACCGGTAGGAAAAATCCTCGTCCAGGCAATGGAAAATCGGAACACTTTGAAGCCCATCTGCGCAAACATGGCAATGTCCTCTTTATAATGATGATAAAAATCAATTGCCTCATGACTGGGATAAAAAGTTCCCTCCTCCAATACCGGCGTGATCCTCTTAGACACGCTGTAAGAACCTCCCGTGCAGATATCTGACACAGAAACTCCTTTCCCATCTACATTCCAAGCGCCTTCACATTGATTGGCTGCCACCGCACCGCCCCACAGAAAATTCTTCCGAAACGCCATATCTGTCACCTCCGTTAAAACAATATTGTCATTAATGTATCTGTATGTTCCACACTTTTCTTATCTGTTTTCAAAATATCCATCATGTCATCTGAGTTTGTGATAATGATGGGCGTTTGTGCGGAAAATCCTGCTTTTTCAATTTCTTTCAAGTCCACCTCCATAATCAGCTGACCCTTTTTCACATGATCGCCCTGCTGAATGTGTGCCTGAAAGCCTTTGCCGTTCATATTCACTGTATTAATTCCCAGATGAATCAGAACCTCAACTCCACTGTCCCCGGTAACTCCAATGGCATGCAGGGTTGGAAACAGCGTAGTAACCGTTCCGTCCAAGGGAGCATACACTCTGCCCTCTGTGGGCACAATCACCATTCCATCTCCAAGAGCGCCCAAAGCAAACGCTTCATCCTCCGGGAGACGCACCTTAAAGCGTTCCTCGATCATATCCAGCACCATCTTTCCAATCGCAAACTGCTCGGGATAAAATCTTCTTGTTTCCCACAGCAATGCATTCTTTACCGTGATTCCATCTAAAAAGCGCACAATGGATGTATAAATATGATCCACCAGACTGATATAAATCATATCATTCAGTTTTTTTCCTGTCTTTAGCTTTGCATAAGAGATAATTTCCTCTGCAAGCTCAATATGCTCTATCGGTATATCAACCACTAATTGCTGAAACTTATTGGCTGCTTTTTGATTGGTTAAAATGAAAGTTTTGTCAATCAAATCCTCATCAAATTCATCACCCGCTCGTTTCTGAAAAGCCAGCCCACGACCCATTACGATTTTTTCAACATCATTTTCCCGAACTACTACCACATTATTATTCAGTACTTTTTCAATTACCATCGCCGCTTCCCCATAAAAAAAAACCTACACACCACTGCAGAAGAAACACTTCTGTTCCTGGAATGTAGGTTTAGCTTGCTTTTGCAATCACTATCCCATTGACTATTTGACAATAGCATAGTTTACTGTAAAAGTCAATATTGTTCACTTATTTTGCAGCAAAAAATCTATTACATTTATCTGCCTGATGCCATCCTCGCCCATTGGCAGTTCATCCATTGTAATGATGTATTTGGGGTAATCATCATTTATCATTTTCAATGATGTAATTTCTCTCGTAAATATTAAAGGCTCCAGAACACTGACCAAAACCTGATAGTAAACCTAAACTCAAAGTTATATCTTTTCCACTCCAACCGCCTCAAATTCGGGACACTGAAAGCCAATATGAAGCATCCCAATCTTTTCATGGCAGCCATTCTCTCATCGAGATCTCTTTCTATCTCTATATAAGAAAAATACAGTCAACATAAGTGTCACAGCCTCCGTCACCGGGGCAGCCATCCACACCCCCGTCATCCCCAGCAAAGCCGGAAGAACGAAGATGCAGGCTAATAGAACCACCAGTCCTCTTGAAAGGGAGATAACCGCCGATTCCAAAGCTCTCCCTGTGGCCGTAAAATAAAAAGAGGTAATCCCGTTAATTCCTGCAAAGAAAAATGCACTTGTAAAAATCACCATTCCCGAACGTATCATTTCTGCGATGTTTTCATTTTGTACGAAAAGGCTGCCATACCACCCGGAGTTCACTGTCATTGCCAAAAATACCGCCGCTCCGGCAAAAAACACATAGCGGTTGGTCCTCTGACGAAGTTTTCCGGCCAATTCATATTCTTTTGCACCATAGGCAAAGCTGATAAGCGGACTGGCCCCTTGTCCAAAGCCTACCACAAGCATATTGAAGCCGTAGGCCGCATATCCGGCTATGGTAAAGGCTGTCACCCCATCCGCGCCTATTTTTCTCATAATTACAAAATTATAGGCAAACATAGCAATCCCTGTGGACATTTCTCCAATAAATTCCGAGCTTCCATTTAACATGCCTTTCACAAAAAGAGTCCCTGAAAAGCGGAAGGTTCCCAAACGGTAAATTCGGGCCTTTTTCTGAAAATATGAAAGAATACGGAGGAGAGAAACAAGGGCAGACAAAAGGGAAGCCGCTGCGATTCCGCCTGCTCCCCAGGTCAGGCAGCCGGCCAAGAGATAGTCAAGAGCCACATTCAGCACGGCATTTAAAATGGTCACCTTGAGAAAATACTCCGGATTCCCCTCACCCCGAATAAACATGCCGAAGGAGGAATTTACCACCATTACGGGAAGCTCCAACAGCATAATCCAATAATATTCCCTGAAATACCGGCTCACCTGTCCCTCCGCCCCTAAAACGGCAAGCATAGGCGTAAAGGCGGGGAGCATGATGCAGCTTAAAAGAACTGAGGCTGCTATGGTTGTGACAATTGTCTGACGGAATATGCGGTTACAATTCTCTCTTTCACCTGCTCCAAGAGCCATTCCCGCCATCGCCACACCGCCTATGGAAATCATCAGCCCTATGCCAAGATACAAGTAGACAATGGGAAGGCCCAGATTGACTGCCGCAATTCCCTCCTTTCCCACATAATTTCCCATAAAAAATCCGTCCGCTACGGTGATAAATGCTGTGAGCAGCATAGAAATAATAGCCGGGACGGAAAACCTCAAAATCATGCCGGCCTGGTTTTGTTTGATTTGTTGTAAGTCCATAATTATCTGTTCTCCTTTCCTTAATTTTGCCCATGTTTTTTGGGCATATAGGTATACCCGAAGGGTGTTTCCTTAATCTGCCCATGTTTTTGGGCATATAGGTATACCCGCAGGGTATTTCCTTGCTCTTCCCCATCAAGCAATAATACCGCCACTTGGCAGAAACAAATATGCTCCTGTCAAATGACGGTATTCATTATATAAAGAAATCAAATTATAAACTTCTGAATTGTTGCCCTCTTCTTCCCAACCGCACTTTGCCGGTCTAAAGCAGAGCTTTCACCTCTCATTTCACCGGAATACAGATATCCAGTTCCATATACATCGTATCACTGTCCACCATATGATAAATATCAAACATACTCCTCCCCGCATCCAGTTCATAAGATGTCCGGGGAAGCCACACCAAAAAAATCGTCTGATAGGCCGCATATATGTATTTTGCATGGCCTTTAAAATGGTAAACCACACAGGAGCCGCCTTTCAGCAATGCCGTATTTTCCAGAGGGCACTCTATCTCCGCACTCATGCAGATATCATAAAGGCAATTCCCAGGCGCCGTCACCGCCGGATCGTCATAGGTCCGCTCCAGCAGGCACGTCTCTTCCGTAATGTATGCTCCATATTTTTCCAAAAACTCTGTCCAGGACCTGCGAATCCCTTCATAACTTCCGAACCTTCTCTCATAAATCACATAATAATCCGGCAGCACTTCCCTTGTGATTTTAGCGTTACACTCCTCAAAGCTCTCCACCCTCCATTCCTCCCGGTGAAAAAAGGGATGTTTAAGAGAAACACCGGAAATGCTTCTGCGAAATGCAACAGGAGCAACCTGGTAATGCTGCCGGAAAGCCGTACTGTAATTGGAAGCGCTGTAGCCGTAATCTGCCCCAATCTCCGTAATGGAACGCTCCTGCTCCACCTTCAGACGAAAGGCGCTCTGCTCCAGTCTCACCCGTTTGATAAAGCTATGAACACTCTCCCCGGTCTGCGCTTTAAACAGCCTGCAGAAATAATATTTGGAAAAATGGCAGTAGGATGCCACTTCCTCCAGAGTCACATCCTCAATATGCAGCAAAATATAGTCTATGGCCCGATTGATACTTTCGTTGGTAATCATTTTGCCTCCCGGCAGCTCATCTCTTTCCTGCGGAAAAAACAGCGGCTTCCTCAATCCATCCCATCAGCTCATCATCTATCTCCTCCGTCCGGGAAATCAGCATATGGTGCGTCCAGCGGTTGGGATAGGGCTCTGTCGCCGCATCTATCCGCGGCGATTCCTTCCGATAACTCAATCCGAAGGTTACAACAATAAAAATATCCGGCCGCTCCCCGGCCTTTCGCACAGGCAGAAAAGAGACAAAGGCAAAATTACGCTTATTAGAAAATGTAATCTGTGTTTTCTGCACCTTGATTTTTACGTCCCGAAGCTCTGCGAGGATTCGCTCCTCCAGAGCTTCGTACAAAGGCAATGCCTCCGGGTGCTTATCAAAAAAGAGTAAAATATCCTGGTTCATAGAGCCACCTGTTCCTTTCATTTTTACCTGTGAAAATATTTTTCACAAAAATGTCCTAATTCTGGTGTCGGATCTGCTCTTCATAAAGCATCGGATACCGGATTAAGACAGAACCGTCCAAATTTTCCCGGTGCATGTGTACTGCCGTTATTTGATGGTTTTCATAAGTGGTGTAATAGTAAATCCCTTTTTCCGCATTGCAGCAGGAAGTGTAGATGGTCCTTTCATATGTTCCGTCATCTGCCAGGCTGCATCCCCGCTGCTGATCCACAGATCCCAATATATGAAAAAACTGGCTGACGCTCTCTGATTCGGAGTCCCCGGAGACAGCATTCATTTTTACAAAAGCCGCCCTTACAAACCTTGACTGGGAGGAGAGATCTCCCGGAAGTCCCAGAGCGCCCATGCCGCGGCAGTAAGTGGAAAGAGGCAAGTCTCCAGAAAAATGATTCTGCGGATCCTTGGGAGACAGATGCATGTAGTTGTTCAGTTGGAACATCTGCTGTTCAAAGGGCGGATTGTTGGTCAGTACGCCGGCCGGATTATCATAGATCCGAAGCCCTTCTTTTACCGATTCTACGGTTATAGCCTCCTCCCGATCCGCCAGTATCCAGTGAAGCTGCGCTGCGGGCAGGGCAGCCTGAAAGGGTGTACCCATAAGATTGAGATCTGAAAGCAGTTCTCTTGCCTCCTTAACATCAGCGCATCGGCCCAGAATCCAGGGAATCAATTCAAAGGTCTCCACATTTTTCCCGGATGTATCCTGATCCTGGTAGACTGCATTTCCTACAAAATTCAGACCGGCCATCCCCAGGCCCTTTTCGTTTATGCCGTCGTAATACAGCGGATAGTCCCCGGCCACATGCGCCGTGCCGATGACGGCGTAATGCTGCTTAAGAGCTTCCGTATGCCGAAGGGGGATGGGATAATTTCGGGGTGTAATTGTAATTTCCTCACCATAGGAAAAATTGTGATCCAGGGTGCGTCCGAAATAGAAATTCTTTGTTTTATAGGTAATCGCTGTGCACATATTGTTTCTCCTGTTAGAAGTTCCGTAAGATTCCTTCCGAAACACCTATAATAAATCAATTTTCATACCTCTGTTTCATTCCCTCTGAACAGTCCATGTACAAATTCAATGGAATGAACAAAAATCATTCTTTTATAGCTTATCCAAAAATCAAAACAATATCACCGCCGAAAAGCTTCTCCCCATACAGACGGTGCAGAGCTTTTTAATAGTATAACACAAAATGTTCCGAACTTATAAAAAATGTCAGTATTCAGAAGCAAAAAGTTATGTTACTATAAAATTTGTACACAGAAAAACAAAAGGATACGTTTCTATGAATATAAAGATTACGGACGATTTTGATTTGCAGAAAATTGCCGACAGCGGCCAGTGCTTTCGTGTGAAGGCTTTTCCGGACGGAATGTACCGCTTTATTACAGGCAGCAATATTTTATACATAAAGCAAGCGGAACCCGGTCTCTATCAGATTAGCTGCACAAAAGCTCAGTGGCGGGATTTCTGGCGCTCTTATTTTCATCTGGACCGCAGTTACCGTCAGATCCGCCGTCAGATTCCGGACACGGATTCCTATATGAAAAAAGCGGCCTCCTGCGGTTCCGGGCTTCGTATTCTGCGTCAGGAGCCCTGGGAAATGCTGATTACCTTTATTATCTCCCAGCAACGGACCATACCCTCTATCAAAGGAGCGGTGGAAGGGATTGCCGAAATCTACGGGGATGCCGTGGAAACGGATTACGAAACTGTCCATCTGTTCCCGACTCCGGCGCAGATGTGCCGTGTAACCCCGGAGGATTTGAAGCAGTTTCGCCTTGGATACCGCAATTCTTATATTCTGGACGCCATTGATAAGGTGTATGGGGGACAGCTTGATTTGCACGGGATTGCGGCTTATGACGATACGGAGCTGTTCCATGCTTTGAAATCTGTCCGGGGCGTGGGGGATAAGGTAGCCAATTGCATTGCGCTTTTCTCCTACGGACGGACAGCTTTGGCTCCTGTGGATACCTGGATTAAGAAGATTATTGACCGGGAATATCAGGGGCAGGCGCCGTTTTCCGCCTATGGGGATGCTGCCGGCATTATGCAGCAGTATATGTTTTATTATGCCCAGCAGCATAAGGGGGAGTATCAATAGCCTTATGTCTCCGGTTCCGGGTAGTCCCGGTCCTTCCAATACCACCACTTTAATTTCTCCGGTTCATGCTGCTCATGCTCTGCAAAATAGACGGCGCAGCGGAATACGTACAGGACGCACTTGTCATCCTGGTAACCTTTTTTCAGACAGTTCAGATGATACAGCTCTTCCGGATCTCTTCCCCTTAAATCTGCAATCTTCCGGATTCCGATGTTGTTCAGGTGCTGTTCCATATTTGCGCCTATGCCCGGGATCTTTTGGAGATCGTTGGATGTCTTCCTGTCAAACAGCCCCAGCTGGCCGACCTTCAGAGATTTCACTTTCCGCTCTGTCACAGTATCCTCCGGGCCGATTCTGCCGCACAGCAGGGGTGCATTTACATCATATAACGCCGTATTCCTGACTACCTCTTCATTGCTTCCGTTGGCGTAGCAGTAACGGCATCCGTTTTGACAGGTATTGTAGGTTCCCACCTCGATGCTCTCCAGGCACCCGCAGGCTTCTCTTTGATTCCTGTCCTTAGTTCCCGCTATTTTACAGCCGGTGATTTTTTCAATCAGCGCCTGGTCAATGCAGCTTCCGGGATTCACGCCTGCCTTTTTCAGATCCATCCGCTCCGCGCAGGCTTCTGCGGACATATTATTTTTCCCTGCAATTTCCGCCAATTTCCGGGCAAATGATATTGCTTCTTCTTCGGAGGGCGCACGAAGGGCCAGTTCCTTCATCCTTCCTTTTGCCTTTGCGTAGAAATCCACAAAGCTGATAACTGCCTTATGGGTATACCCGTTTAAGCTTCCTGCGATTTCCTCAAATGCTTTGAGATGATATTCCGGTGTATACAGGTGATTGAATAAAATGGGATCGTACCGCCATACCACTCTGTCCGCTCCGATTTGTTCCGAAAGCCTTTGAAATACACCGAGCATGTGCTCCCGTTTATGGGGTATTCCAGGCTCCATGTCTTTTCCATATCCTGTCAATGTGAATTGGAAATAGAAGGGGTAAGCCTTTAACTCCTCTAACCGGCCGAGCATGTTCTCCGGATTCTTTGTCCAGAACACGATACAGTCCACCACATCCGGCGACAGGGGGATTTTGCTGATTTGATGAGGGTTGAAGGGATTTCTTACATGCAGGAAACCCTCTTTGAGCCGGTTATAAAACCAGTCCGCATAATAGTTGGGAATGTCTGTCCTTCTGCTGACGCTTAGTATCATTTCAATCGCCCTTCTTTTTATTCTGGCATTGAATCTATCATACCACATCTTATTTTTATCTGGCAAACCATTCCTTCATAGTCCTCAACACTTTTACCAAATCTTCCTCGGAAATAACATAGGGAACCATTGCGTAAAGATATTTCAGGAAGGGTCTGCTGAATACGCCTCGCTCGTAAGCAAACTGCTGATACCCCGCAAGCACGCCGGCCTCCTTTACCTCCACACAGACACAGCCGCCCATGATTCGGACCTCCCTGATCCGCTCATCGGAAAATCCGGCCATTTCCCGACGGGTGATTTCCTCAATTCTGCGGATCTTTGCCATATAATCCCGGGTTTCAAAAAGCTCGATGGATTTGAGTGCCACACTGCAGGCCAGGGCATTTCCCATAAAGGTCGGTCCGTGCATCAGAGCATGCTCCGGATTATCATCATAGAAGCCCTGAAATACCTTTTCGCTGGCAACAGTAACCGCATGTCCGATATAGCCGCCTGTCAGCGCTTTGCCGAGAACCAGAATGTCCGGCTGTACCAGATCGGCCGCAAAACGGTTGCCAGTACGGCCAAAGCCGGTTGCCACCTCGTCAAAAATCAGCAGCACACCATACTTATCACAAAGCTCTCTTGCTCGTTTTAAAAAGGAAACATCGTACATCCGCATTCCGCCGGCCCCTTGAAGAAGAGGTTCCACGATAAAGCAGTTCAGACGTCTGTGGTGCTTTTCAAACGCCTGCTCCAGAGCACAAATTTCCGTGGGTATATGTACGACATATTTACTCGGGCCATAAGCATTGAGAACAAAATGATAGTCCTCATCATCACCGGCCTCCATCGTCTTGAAGGTGTCTCCGTGGTATGCATGATTCAAGGCTAAAATCATGGTACGCTGTTCGTCGCCCCGATTCATATAATATTGAAGGGCCATCTTCAGCGCCACCTCAACCGCCACACTGCCGGAGTCGGAAAAGAAGGAGTAATTCAAATCGCCCGGCAGGAACTCCTTTAGCTTTTCCGCCAGTCTTTGTACCGGCTCATGCGTCAGCCCTCCGAGCATAACATGGGAAAATTTTTCCGCCTGAGAGACAATCGCCTTATTCAGCTCCGGGTGCTTGTAGCCATGAATCACACTCCACCAGGAAGATACGGAATCTATCAGCTTTTGATCCTCCGTATGCAGGTAGACGCCTTCCGCATCTACGATTTTATAAGGGGCCTTCATGGTTTTCATCTGTTCGTATGGATACCAAATCATATTTTAACTCCTATTCCAGTTCTGTAATATGCCTCACAATGCACCTTATGAAATCGATTTCCAGTCACTAACACATGTGCCTGTAAATCGATTTATGCATTGTGAGGCATATTACTGTTTCCAGTTCCGTAATTTGTTTACTATGCGGGATATTACTGTTTTTATTCATATAGGCTTTTCAAATCCTCCGCGGAAATATCAAGCTCCGTATCGCCCTCCCGGACGCAGGCAATCACTCTGGCCCCGGTCAGATGCTCGCACATTTTCCGATTGTCCTCCTGCATCACATCTCCCGGCTTAAAATGATTAAATATAATCCCTTTCAGCGGAATGTCATGCTCTCTCATATAAAATGCGGTCAACCCCACGCTATTGATAGTCCCCAGTCCGGCATCTGCAATAAGCAGGCACCCCGCACCGCATGCCTTTATCACATCCGGAAGCCAAAGCTCCCCTTCGTCAAAGCAGAGCGGACACAGGATTCCCCCGGAGCCTTCCAATGTAACGTATTCATAACTGCCGCAGACTCTCCGGAAGCCCTCAAGCACCGCCTCCATTCGGACCGGATTACCCTCTATTTTGGATGCAAGGTGCGGAGAAACGGCTGTCTCGTAGATATAAGGGCACATTTCTTCCAAAGGCTGGCTGATTCCGGATACCTCCTTTACAAAGAGCGCATCTCCGGGAATCAGGCTGCCGTCCGCTCTGCGCTCATTTCCGCTCATGGCGGCCTTATAATAAGCGGCTCTGCTTCCGCTCTCCCGCAGTTTTTTTACAATCAGACCGGAAATGTAGGTTTTCCCTATGTCTGTCCCGGTTCCGATGACAAAGAGCGTCTTACTCATTTCCATACCTCACTTCATAGCCCAGCTCTTCTAAAAGCTTCAAATCTGTCTCTACCGTAATGCCGGCCGTAGTCAGCATATCACCCGAAATAGCCGCATTTGCTCCGGATTCAAAGCAGCTTCTGCCTTTGTCTGCAAGAAGTCCCCTGCCTCCGGCAAGTCGGATAGAGGCATCCGGAAGAATAAACCGGTAAACCGCCACAATCCTGCACATATCCCACGCGGTAAGCCTCTTGTTATGCTCAAAAGGCGTGCCCGGAATGGGATTCAGCATATTGACCGGTACGCTTTTGATGCCCAGCTCCCGCAAAGTCAATGCCATATCAATCCGATCCTCTACCGTTTCGCCAAGCCCCATAATGCCGCCGCTGCACACGGACAGTCCCGCTGACTGAGCAGCCCGAATGGCGCGGATTTTGTCGTCGAAGGTGTGGGTGGTACATATATTAGGGAAATTCCGGCGTGATGTTTCCAGATTGTTATGTACCCTTGCTGCACCGGCTTCCTTTAATTTTCTATATTGCTCTTCATTGAGAAGGCCGAAGGAAATGCATACGCTGATACCGGTTTCACTGCGAATCCGGCGCACCGCATCGCACATCTGATCCACCTCCCGGTCAGAGAGCCGTTTTCCGGAGGTAACTATGGAATAGCGGAGTACCCCTTGCTCGTCGTTCCTTTTGGCCTGCGCCAGTATTTCTTCCGCAGGAAGCAGGGGGTATTCATCAGTTCCCGTGTGGTTGTGGGCAGATTGGGCGCAGAAACGGCAGTTTTCCGAGCAGCGGCCGCTTTTTCCGTTGATAATCGTACAGATGTCAAATCCGTTGGAGCAAAAATGAGAACGGATTTCATCCGCCTTTTTGCACAGTTCTTTAATGGGCTGGGAGTAGAGCCAGAGGGCTTCTTCTCGGGTGATTTGTTTTCCTTTTATGATTTCATTTCCTAAAGTTTTGATATCCATTTGTTCCTCTCATTCCAATTGCACGGTATCTCTTTCATTTATATTTCAGAGAAGGATTATAACCTTCCTTCTTTTACCAGCGGAATCAGCCTCTTTCCAAGAACCGCCCCCACGATACATAATACGATATCTCCAGGAACCGCAAGAAGGAAGCAGTATAAAAATAAGGGCCAGATTCCAATAGGAGTGTTCAGATAGAAATTGCAGATCAGATAATAATACACCATTCCAAAAAGGTATATAATAGCAAGGCCGGCAAAATTAGCACTCAGCAGCCGCTTGTAGCCGGGCCTGTTTGAGCGGTTGGCTATAACACCTGTGACATAGGCCCCTACTGCAAATCCGATAATATAGCCAAAAGTCGGCTGAAAAATATAGCCGAGTCCTCCGCCCTGGGTAAAAACCGGCAGGCCGGCCAGACCGAGTGCGGTATAGACACATACGGCAAGTGCACCTCTTTTTCCGCCCAGCAGCAGACCGGCAAGCATGGTAAATAAGACTTGCAGGGTAAAGGGAACCACCGGAACGGGGATTTTGATAAATGCGCCTACGGAAATCAATGCTACGAACATAGCGCTTAGGATCATGTTTTTTGTCTTTTGGTTTCTCATATTCTGACTCCTCCGGTGAGAATGAAAAGCCGGCTCTTATCTGACGCCTCTTTTCCTTTATAATCAGTGTTTTCTGCTTTACGGAAACAACTATAACATGTCCAGATTCAATAGTCAACCTTTTATTAATATAGGTTGACTATTTGCGGAATAAATTTCTGACAGAAGTCACTTGCAAAACGGAAAGTTAAATGCTATAATTTTCAAAATTAATAAGCAGGGGAGCTTGTGTGACAGGCTGAGAGGAAGGTAGACCTTCGACCCTTATACCTGATGCGGATAATGCCGCCGGAGGAAGTTGTAGAGAACCGTACTTTTTCAAGAGGCATCCCATTGGGGTGTCCCTTTTTTTGTTCATTTGCAAGAAGGGACGTGATACCGGCAGCCGCAGCACACCTGCCATCATCAAGGAAAACACAGCCATGCGGAGCTGTTTCCCCTCACTACAAAGGAGTAACGCACTATGTTTGAACAAATATTTGAAAATGTCCGGCAAAAATCTCCCCTGATACACAATATCACTAACTATGTCACTGTCAACGACTGCGCCAATATACTGCTGGCCTGCGGCGGTTCTCCCATCATGGCCGACGAGCCGGAGGACGCTGTGGAGATCACCGCCCTCTGCGGCGGATTGAACATCAATATCGGGACACTGAATCAGCGCACCATTCCTGCCATGTTCGTTGCCGGGAAGCGGGCCAATGAGCTGGGCCATCCCGTCGTGCTGGACCCGGTGGGGGCGGGAGCCTCCACGCTGCGGACGGAGACCTCCCTGGGGCTGCTCAAGGAGGTCAGGTTTACCGTGATCCGGGGCAACGTCTCGGAGATCAAGACCCTGGCCCAGGGCAGCGGCACCACCAAGGGCGTGGATGCCGACGTGGCGGACAGGGTGACGGAGGAAAACCTGGATGGGACGTTGTCTTTCGCCAAGGATTTTGCACGGCGCACCAGGGCGGTCATTGCCATTACTGGGGCTATCGACATTGTGACTGACGGGGAAAGGACTTTCTGTATCCGCAATGGCCGTCCTGAGATGTCCGCTATCACCGGTACCGGCTGTCAGCTCTCCGCTCTAACGGCGGCTTTTGTCACCGCCAATCCAGATCAGGCATTGGAGGCTGCTGCCGCCGCTGTGTGCGCCATGGGACTATGCGGGGAGACCGCCTATCAGCGTATGACCAATCTGGACGGCAACTCCTCTTACCGGAACTACATCATCGATGCCATGTACCGCCTGACCCCGGCGGAACTGGAGAGGGGAGCCAATTATGAAGTGCGATAAGAGGTATATGCTGCTTTACGCCGTTACTGACCGGGCTTGGACCGGGAAGCAGACGCTGTATCAGCAGGTGGAAGCGGCTTTGAAGGGCGGTGTGACCTGCGTGCAGCTGCGGGAAAAGGAATTGGACAAGGCTGCGTTTCTCCAAGAGGCCAGGGATATCTGCGCCTTGTGCCGGCGGTATGGGGTGCCCTTCATCGTCAACGACCATGTGGACATCGCTGCCGCCTGCGGCGCGGATGGGGTCCATGTGGGTCAGGAGGATATGGAAGCGGGAGAGGTCCGTCGCCGGGTGGGGGAGAACATGATCCTGGGCGTCTCCGTCCACACGGTGGAGGAGGCCCGCCAGGCCGTCCGGGAAGGCGCGGACTATCTGGGCCTGGGGGCGGTGTTCCCCACCGGTACCAAAACCGACGCGGACGTGATGCCGGGCGATATGCTCCGGGCCATCTGCGGCGCGGTGGACGTGCCCACCGTCGCCATAGGAGGGCTGAACCGAAGCAATATCCTTCAGCTGTCCGGCAGCGGGGTGGACGGCGCGGCCCTGGTTTCCGCCATCTTTGGGGCGGAGGACATTGAGGAAGCCTGCCGGGAGCTGCGGGCGCTGGCGGAGGAGATGGTGGGCCTATGAGGATACGCGGAGCCATTTTTGACGTGGACGGCACATTGCTGGATTCCATGTTTATCTGGGACACCATTGGCGAGACCTATCTGCGCTCCATTGGGTATGAGCCCCGGGAAAACTTGAATGAAGTGTTCAAAAACATGAGCTTGCTCCAAGCGGCCCGCTATTACCAGACGGAGTATGGCGTAACGCTGTGTGTCGATGAGATCATGAATGGGGTCAACGCCATGCTGGAGCGGTACTACCGCTTTGAGGCACCTCTGAAAGCGGGGATAATAGAGCTGCTGGAACAGCTCCGGGAGAGCGGGGTGAAGCTGTGCATCGCTACCGCCACGGACCGCTTCCTGGTGGAGGCCGCGCTGGAGCGGTGCGGTGTGTTGTCCTGCTTTGGTGAGATATTCACCTGCGGCGAGGTGGGGCGCGGCAAAGACGAACCCCGCATTTTTGAGGAGGCCCTTCGCTTCCTCGGGACCCAAAAATCGGAGACCGTCGTATTTGAGGATGCGCTTTATGCCATTCAAACGGCAAAGGAGGCCGGTTTCCCGGTAGCGGCGGTCTATGACAG
>OFFT01000858.1_pt1 | contig 20191 bp, 15 predicted proteins | sample 1521581 | NCBI WGS metagenome assembly OFFT01 (sample SAMEA3504084, study PRJEB24116) | mouse gut metagenome | biome: mouse gut; feature: mouse-associated habitat; material: faeces | place: Denmark | collected 2011
AGATGTACTTCGGCCTCTATCTGGACGGCAAGCCCCTGGAGCTGATGGAACTCTACGATGGGACAACGGACGTGCAAACCCGCATCGAGATTGTGGAGAGCTGCTATAAATTCCAAAAACTGCCCTCCCGGCAGCAGACCTATTTCAAAAGGGCCTGCGACAGCGAACAGGACCCGGAACTGCGTATGGTACTGATTAAAATGCTGTCCCACTTCCACGTACCCGGTATGGTGGACCAGATTGAGACCCTGTGGAAGCTCGGGGCCTATCCGGAGGCCATCTCGGTCATCTGCCATTCAGGCGGCTGGGCGGTCAAGGAAAGCTGGTGGCCCCGGGTGTTAGAGAGGATGTCCACTTTGCAGGGAGAGGCATTCCGGGACGCCTGCAGCATCTTCTTTATTCTGAATGATTACCCGGAAATTCACGCCGGACTGCTGAAGGACCAGCTTTACCGAACTGACCTGGATCAGAATGACAAAAGTGTTTTGTTTCACCGTCTGAGCAAGCTCAACGGCCGGGAGGAGGTGCTGGACTACGCCCGGGAGAAGGGCCTGGACGTGGTCTTCACCGGCATGGTGCCCCACGGAGAGGTGGCGGACTACTACCGTCTGGGAGACCTGTTCGTTACCGCGTCCACCAGTGAGACCCAGGGGCTGACTTATGCGGAAGCACTAGCTTCCGGGCTGCCTCTTCTCTGCCGGGCAGATTCCTGTCTCAAAGGAGTGCTGGAACCCGGAGCCAACGGGTATGCGTATGAAGAGGTAGATGATTTTGTCAACTATTTAAAGGAGCTGCTGGGGCGCCCGGATTTGAAAAGCACAATGGGAGCCCATAGCCGGAAACTGTCCCAGGCTTTCGGCACCAAAGCATTCGGGGAAGCAGTTCTTAAGCTTTATAGAAAAGAAACGCGGAAGAAGGAGGCATGGCGGAATGAAAGTTCTGCAGTATATCAGAAATCAGAAGCTTCTTTCCAGGAGTGGAATTGGGCGGGCTATGCAAATGCAAAGAGACTCCCTTGAGGAGAATGGGGTCCAGGTTACCACAGATCCCAGAGAAGACTATGACATTGTACATTTAAACAGCATTTTTCCCAGTGACTACCGGATGGCGCGCCGGGCCAGACGGAAGGGCAAAAAGGTTATTTACCATGCGCATTCTACCAGGGAGGATTTTGAAAACTCTTTTGTAGGCTCCAATCTTTTTGCGCCCCTCTTTCAGAAATGGCTGGTGAAATGCTACAGCCAGGGGGATTTGATATTGACGCCCACGGAGTATTCCCGCTCCCTGCTGCTGCAGTACGGAATTCAGAAGCCCATTGCCGTACTCTCCAATGGTGTGGACACTTTCCGGTTCCAGAAAAATCTTTCTGTGCGCAGCAAATTCCGCAGGTCCTATGGTTTTACGGAAGCCGACAAGGTAATCCTTTCTGCAGGGCTCTATTTTGAGCGCAAGGGGATCCTGGATTTTGTAGAGCTGGCTTACCGGCTCCCCCAATACCAGTTTATCTGGTTTGGTTATACGCCGGATATCCAGATTCCGGCGAAAATACGCAGGGCGGTCCGCACGCATCTGCCGAACCTGACTTTTGCGGGCTATGTGCCGCCGGAGGAATTGAAAAGGGCATACAGCAGCTGCGATTTGTTTTTCTTTCCTTCCTATGAGGAAACGGAAGGTCTGGTAGTGCTGGAGGCTCTCTCCAGCGAGATTCCCGTACTGCTCCGGGACATTCCGGTCTATCAGGACTGGCTGAAAAACCGGACGGATGTGTACAAAGGGAGGAATATTTACGAGTTTGAAGGGCTGATAGAAGGAATTCTCACACGCAGCCTGCCGGATTTGACAGTCAGCGGACGGAAGCGGGCAGTGGAACGGGATGTGCTGTGCCAGGCCGGGAAACTATACGGATATTACGGACAGCTGGCCCAAGGGTACTGATAAGCGGAAGGTTCCTTTTGCAGATCCTCTTGCGGAAATGGAAAAATTAAGCGGAAAAAAGTTTTTTCTTCATAAAAAATTAAAATGCAGCTGTTATCCTCTTAGTAAAGAGAGGGTAACAGTTATTTTTTGCGGAAATCCGGGGAGGAACAGCAGGCAGATGAAGAAACGTTTAATATGGTGCGGGCTGATTCTGGCCATGACTCTGACAGCAGGGTGCGGAACAACAAAAAGACAGGATATGGGTGCGGTACAGGCCGGGGAGGCTAAGAAGGAGGAAGGGGAGGAGAGTTCCGTCCCGGAAGAGCCGGTGCTTAGTGAAAGGGAGACCGGAAACGGACAGCGCCAGGGAGTTTCCGTCCGCATTTACCACAGCGGGGAGGAGGGAGAGCTTCTCTGCGTAAATACGGTGAGAACGGAAGAGGTCACACCGGAAATTCTGCTCTGGAATCTGGCTTCCTACGGAATGCTTCCTGATACCGTAACGGCAGAGAGTCTGCGGCAGAAGGAGGAGGAGGGGAGCGTACTGTTGGAACTGGAGCTTTCGGAAAATTTCGGAGAATGGTTTTCCGCTCAGGATGATGTCCGAAAGGAGTTGACGGCAGGAAGCCTGGCCAATACCTTTCTGGATGCCTTTCATGGGGAGAAGATCCGGATTACCGTGCGGGGGAAAAGCCTGGACGGAGGAAGTTATGAGGGATACCTGGGCTATGCCATGTACCAGGAAGCGTCTTATACCCTGGAAGAAGCCCTCTATGAGGCGAAGGGCATCCGGATCGCCTATTTCCAGCTACGGGACATGGAAAATAAGGAGATAGAGGAACAGTGGAACAAGAAGATTCAAAAGCATGTGGAAAGGGCTGCGGACAGCATAGAGGAGGGCGGTTCTTATGAAGAATCTTATACGGTAAAAACCATGAACGACGAGATTCTTTCGGTTCTGATGGAGGGGACGCGCTATGAAGCAGGAGCCCCTTATCCGGTGCGCTTTCTTTATACGTATAACATTGATATGGAAAGCGGGTCCGGCATCCGCCTGGCTCATTACCGGGATGTGGAGAAGATTGCGGAGGATTTGATGGACGGCGTGCATTTCCGGATAGACGGAGAGCTGGACGGGGAGTTCCAGCAGCGGATGGGAATTTTATACGGAGATGCGCAGCAGCTTGCGGACTCCCTGAAGGGTTATGATTATGAGGAAGGGAATGAAAATGAGAGCCCTCCCGGATATTCTTATCAGGAGAATGGGCTTACACATCTTTGTATGGAGGTTCCTCATGCTCTTGGGGATTATGTGGATATAGTCCTTGATGAGTCTGAAATTGCACATAATTAAATAAATATTTATGAATATTTGAAAAATAAATAATAAATAATAAAAATAGACAAATTTCAAAAAGAAAAAATAAAATTTTTTTGAAAAAAGTGTTGACAACTTCAAAAGCGTGCGCTATAATGAATTCAAGATAAGAAATACAAAACAACACCACATCATCTAAGGAATATATAAAATATATTTTAACATAGATATGAGGTGAATCTAAGAAAGAGAGGTACAGTCCAACAAAAACTTAATGAATTGCCTCATAATTTAAGAAAAGGAGGTACGGACCACCGGAAACTTAGGTTAGACCTTCTGCTATCGGAAAAGAAAATGGTGTAGAACACATCAGAATCAAAACCATAGTAAGAAGAAGGTCAGGGAAAAAGAAGTAGTTCGATGAGAATCAGCCAGGTAGAAGCAGAAGCCGGAAAAGAAGCAGAGGAGAACCGGAAAGAAGAAATCTTAAAAGAAGAAGAGAGAAGGGCTGAAAACAGAAGAAGTCGAACGAAAAAAGCAACTTGAAAACAAGAGACAAGAAAGAGAGGAAAAAGTCCAATGGACAGCATAGTTTAGCAGAGGGTATCAATGAAAGATAATTGATACCCTCTGATTTTTTTGTAAAAAATGGCGGAAAGACTGTATATGACTTTTTGTTTCTGGGTAGTTTCTTATCCGCACTGAAATAAGGGTAGATGCCCGCTCTCTATTCTTGCCATCTTTTATAGGAGATGCTATAATAATTGCGCTGAAAACGAAACTGCATGGAAAGAGATGTGTAAAATCATGTCTTTATTAAGCGATTATTTAGCTGGATGTTTAGACTTGCTGACAGGGTATCTGGCACTGACGATTTATGTGCTGGCGGTGACGGACGAACGGGAGATTTGGAGGCGGCTGAAAAAATTGCCGCTTCTGCTTTTGTTCTCGCTCATGGTTACCCTGCTTTCTGCAGGATTATATATGGTTCCGGAATTGCTCATGTTTCACTATTTCATTCTCGCCTTCTTTATTCTCATTATGTATACCTTTTGGGTAAAGTGGACATGGCAGTTTGGATTCTGGCGGGCCTTTGCCGCTGCCTGTATGGCAAGTATTTTCCAGGTGGCGGCTGCCACCTTGACAATGATGCTGTACTGGGCGCTGCCGCCGGAAGGAGTTTTCTCATTTGCGGCTGCAATAGGGCTGCATCTTGGCATCAGCATTGCCGTCTCCCTGCTGCTTTATAAGCTGCGGTTTGGAAAGTGGTTCCGTCTGCTGTTGGGAAATGAATCTGCGGTCCGGCGGACGGCTCTCCTCTTGTTCATGCTGGAGGCTGTCATGGAGGTGTTTCTCAAATTATTAAGCGGCGTTGAGCTCCAATACCTGGTATTCTACTACCTGCTGGTGGCAGTGATGGTAGTTCTGATGGCGGTACTGGTAGTCTATTTGGCCCAGCGGTTCGACGCTGCCCGGAAAATGCAGGTGCAGCAGGATATTATTGCCCAGCAGCGGCTCTACGAGCAAGACCTGGAAATGATACGCCGTGAAGTGCGTACATTCCGCCACGATTATAAAAACCTTCTGGCAGGCTTGTCCCAGCAGGCAGGGGAAGGAGAGCTGGAAGGATTGCGCCGTACCCTGTCCGAGCTGGATGCTGGATTTGACCTGCGGCTCGGAAGGAAAATCCAGGCATCTACCCAAATCGGAAATCTGCAGATTCCGGAAGTCAGGAGCCTCCTTTTAAGCAAACTCACCGTCATGCGGGAAAAAGGAGTGGAATGCCGTCTGGAGGTGCTTTATCCGATCGCGGCTGTAGACATGGATGTATGGGATTTTCTCCGCTGCCTGGGCATTTTGATAGATAACGCTGCAGAAGCCGCGCTGGGCGCGGAACAGCCCTGGGTGGAGATTGTACTGCTGGCTCAGGACGGGCAGGTATTTCTTCGGGTATCCAATTCTTATGCCAATACCATTGAACCAGGGAAAATGTGGAACGATGGATGGTCTACCAAGGGGCCGGGCCGGGGACTGGGCCTGCCCAGCTATCAGCATATTCTGGAGCGGTATTCCAATACCTCTCCTTGTACCAGCTGGGAAAACGGTGTATTTGTCCAGGAGCTGACTGTGGAGGGCAGACGATGATCGGTATTTATCTTTGTGATGATGATGACGTTATCCGCCACCAGATCCAGACTGCTCTGGAGTGGAAGATTTTTGTGGAAAATTACGATATGAAAGTCATGTGCAGCGCAGCCAATGCACAGGAACTTTTGGATGCGGTGGAAAAGGGGAAACAGGGCATCTACTTTTTGGATGTGGATCTGAAGGATGAGAGATGGGACGGCTTCCGGCTGGGGCTTGAGCTTCGGCGGCGGGATCCCCACGGCACATTGGTTTACATCACAAGCTACGGAGACTTGGCTTGGCGTACGTTCGAATATCATTTGGAAGCATTTGATTATGTGGTTAAGGGATCGGAGCCCATTGGACCGTCAGCGGCACGGTGCCTGGATGACATACATGAGCGTCTCATGGCAGAGCGTCAGACCCCGGCGGAAACGTTCACTTTGCGGACAGGAGAGATGGTGCGCCATGTTCCTTTGTGCGAGATACTCTTTTTTGAAACTGCTTCTGCGTCCCATCATGTCATTCTCTATACGTCCGGCAGCCGGATGGATTTTTTGGGCAGTCTCAATGAACTGGAAAATCAGCTGGGGGATCGGTTTATCCGCACGCACCGTGCCTATCTGGTGGCGGCAGATAAGATTGAAGCAGTAGATTTGAAACACAATAAGCTGTGGGCCGGCGGTCACGAATGCCTGCTTTCCCGTGCCGGGAAAGCAAAGCTGCGCAAAAAAATGGGAGGGAGCCAGTGAGGTTCTCTCCCTTTCTGTTTAGGAAATATAAACGTTCATTTAGGAAATTTGAAACACGAGGCCTGGTTTCTATGGTATGTTGTCATTGGCAGATGGCAGAAGGAGGAGGTGATTGTATGGCGAAAGAACGTTTTGTGGAAGTCTACACTCAGGGGCTCGTGAATGTGGCAAAAATCATCGTTGATACGGAAACCGGTGTGAATTACCTGTTGGCTTCCCATGACTTGAGGGTAGGTACCGGACTGACCGTTTTGGTTGATCAGGACGGCAAGCCTGTTGTCACTCCTGTCAACTAAAGAAAAACATCATATGCGCCTATGCCCGTTTAAGAAAAAGCGGGCATAGGAAGAAAAGAAGCTTATAAAGGGATTCCATCGAGAGGAGGAGCACAGTTATGAAAAATACAATGGACATTACACTTCTGGAATTAGTAAAAGTGTTGAAAAAAAGAGAGTTCCTGTTAGGACTGATTATGGTGCTGGTCATGGGCGGAGGGATGGTATACGGTGCATATACGTTCCCGGATAGTTTTGGGGTACAGAATGTAATTGCATTTTTTGGAAACTTCTCCAGTATTTTAATCATGTTTTTAGCGGCAAAGAGTTTAGGAGAAGAATTTGATCTGAGAACAGCGACATTTGTTTTTACATCAAGAAGCAGCAGGAGCCGGATTATTACGGCAAAAATTTTGAGCATAGCCCTTGCCAGCATGGTGATTGGTATCTGCGGCGGAATTTTATATGATATTGCATGGATCCTCTGTAAACAGCCAGGGACAGCAGCCATGCTATTTGGAATCATTGGAAAAGAAATTTTGATTTATATGATTTATGGCTTTGCCATAGGTGCAACGGCAGTCATGATCACATGTTTTCTGAACACAACCATTACGCCTTTTATTTATCTGATCGTACTGTTTTGGGTGATGCCGAGTATTTTACAGCTGATTGGACAGAAAATAACGGCTCTGGGTAAAGTAATGAATTATGTACTGTTTTGCCTTTCTGACCAATTCCTCATGTACCAGGATTGGAGCGTCAAAAATATTGCAGTGTTTATGATCTCAGGTATTGTATTTTCATTCATCGGTATGGTTGTTTTGCGGAAAAAAGATTTATAAAGTACAAACCGTTTCTATAAAGTTATTAAAAAAGAAGGCCGGAAACAACAGAATTAGGAGGATAAGATTGAAAATGAATCGTGTATTAAGCGTTAACAATGTCAGTAAAAGAGCGAAAGATTTTCAAATTTTAAATAAAGTTTCTTTTGAGCTTGGAAGCGGGGAAATTGTTGGCCTGATTGGTCCGAATGGAGCCGGGAAAACCAGCATCATGAAAATCTTAGTCGGACTGACCAGAAATTATACCGGAGAAGTGGATTTAAGCGGTGTCAGGGATATTGGCTGTATGATTGAAACGCCTAATTTTTATCCGTATAACACGGGATATCAGAATCTAATGTACTTTGCCGGACTCAATGGCGTGGGAAAAAAGAAGGTGGAGGAATTACTGGAATTGTTGGGGCTTAAGGAAGCTGCAAATAAGAATGTAAAAGCTTACTCCCTTGGCATGAGACAGAGACTGGGAATTGCCCAGGCTTTGCTAAAGGATCCGGATGTTTTGATATTGGATGAACCTACCAATGGACTGGATCCGGAAGGCATTTATGAAGTCCGTGAATATATCAGGAAAATCGCCAATGAAAAGCATATCACTGTATTGATTTCAAGCCATTTATTGGGCGAATTGGAAAAAATGTGCCATAGGGCAATTATAATCAAAAAAGGCGAAGTCATCCGGTTTATGAATTTTCACAAAGATGAGAAGGAAAAACAGATTATTTATGTAATGGAAAGCCTGGATACAGAGGCAGCACAAAAAATTCTCCAGGAAAATGGTTATCAAGTAGTTTCACAAAATGAGCAAGAGGTACGAATCCGGATCGGAGCCAATGAAAAGAATGAGGTAGTAAAATTACTGGCGTCACACGGTGTGGTAATGACAGGTCTTTATGAGGCATGCGAAACTCTGGAAGACACATTCTTAGAGCTTATGAAAGACTGAAGGAATATCTTAGAATGTTATATTTTAAATCGGTTTGCGCCGGGATGTATCAACACAGAACCGGAATCTCAATCTGGACAATGTAATCTTCCATCCGGTCAATGACATTTTCATTGATGCCCATTTCATAGGAGAATCCTTGGAGTGTCAGGCCGTGTTTCTCTGCATATGCAAAAATTTCTTCATACCGCTGGGGAATTCTGCCCCAGTCCCCCTTATGAAAGGCTCTCAGATAAGCTCCGCCGGGAGATATGTGCAGGCCGGTTTTATAGGCGAGGAAAGGAATCTCAATAAAAAGCTTGGAATAATCGTCAAAGCTGCCGGCAAGCAGGCTGGAAACGGAAATCATGGAACCGTAGGAAGCGTCGTGCAGGCGCCCGAGATGATATTTTTCCGTTTCGGCTGTGATCAGTTCTACTTCTTCCTCAAAGGAGGTGTCCCTGCCGATGTCTACTGTAATCAGGCAGCGCTCCTCCTTCTCTATGATGCTGATTTCAGACAGATCCATGGTCAGCAGAGCAGCCATGTTCCGGCGGTGTGTGCAGAGCGTTGTCCGCACCGCCTTAAGATGCGTGATCTGCATGTCGAGGTCTGCTATTTTTTCATCCAGAAGGCATTTCAGGCTTTCGGCGGAGCGGTTTTTTAGAAAAATCTGTATTTCAGGGATGGAAACATCCAGCTCCCGAAGTAAAAGAATCGTTTCCAGGATGGCGCTCTGGTGGTAGCTGTAGCAGCGGTAGCCGTTTTCAGGATTGATGGAGGCAGGCTTAAACAGTCCGATTTCGTCGTACCACATGAGGGTCTTTTTGTTGATCCCGTGCATAGAGGCAAACTGTCCGATGGTGAGAAGGTGGTTTTTCTTGTTCATAATTTTCCCTCTGAAATATTTGTATTTAGGCTTGACTGTACTGTTACTGTATGGTTTATGATACGGTAAACAGGAAGAAAATACAAGGTGAACGGAGGAAAAATTTGTGGAAAATCAAAATGTATACGCAAAACCAGTGACGCTTAAAAATATCTTGAAATTTGCCGTGCCGACCATTGCCATGACCGTGTTTATGTCATTTTATACCATGGTGGACGGACTGTTTGTATCAAATCTCATCGGTACGGATGCGCTTTCGGCCATTAACCTGACAGCCCCTGTTATTCAGCTTGTCACGGCAATCTCCACCATGCTTGCCTCCGGTGGAAGCGCCGTTATCATGAAAAAGATGGGGGAGCAGAAAACCCATGAGGCCAGGGAAGACTTTACGTTCCTGATTCTTGTAAATGTTGCAGTGGGAATTGTTATGTGCGCGGCCGGGTATCTGGCTATGGATCACATTTTTGCCGGAATGGCTCTATCCGCCGGAGTAGAAGGATATTGCGTGGACTATTTAAGCCGCTATCTGGTATTTACCGTGCCGATTCTTCTGATGAACAATTTCACCCTTTACCTGATCGCCAGCGAGAAGGCTTCTCTCTCCCTGGCATGCTCGGTGACGGGCGGCATTCTCAATATGGTCCTGGATTATGTGTTTATTGCCGGCTTTGGCATGGGAATCGGTGGTGCGGCAGTTGCGACGGGGCTTGGTTACTCTGTGACAGCGGTTGTGGGATTATTCGTTTTCAGCCGGAAAAAGAGCCTGCTCCATTTTAAGAAGCCGGTGTACCGTTGGAAAATTCTCGTAAAAGCAGCCGCAAACGGATGCTCGGAGATGGCGGCTGCTCTTGTCACCGGAATCATTACGATGATGTTCAACTGGACGATGCTTAGATTTGTGGGAGAGGACGGAGTTGCGGCTGTCACGATTATCATGTACGTGCTGATGTTTGCCAGCTCCCTGTACACGGGATATTCTTATGGTGTTGCGCCTATGATCAGTTTTTACTATGGAGAGCAGAACCGGGAGAAGCTGAAAAAACTGGCCGCCGTGAGTCTGAAAGTGATTGCAGTGATAGCTGTGCTGACGGTTGCCGCTTCTTTTCTGCTGACAAAGCCGCTGGTGTCAATCTTTGTCCGTCCGGATAATCCGGTCTATGATTTGGCAGTAACGGGAAACCGGCTCTGTACAATCGCCCTGTTTTTTATCGGATTTAATATTTTTGCCAGCGGGATGTTTACCGCCTTATCCAACGGGATTGTATCGGCTGTCCTTGCATTTTCCCGCTCCTTTGTGTTTATGGCAGCCGCAATGCTCGTACTTCCTCTGTTCCTTGGTGTAAATGGGATCTGGCTGGCGACGCCGGCGGCAGAGCTGATGGCGCTTTCCCTGTCTGTTTTCATGTTCCTGAAATATAGAAAAAGGTACGGTTACTGAAAAGCAGCCGTTGCGTTCCGGCAGATTTTATGATAGATTTAAAACGGTTTTAGATAGAACTATTTTCGCGGAAGCAGAAGCGGCTGGGCGTATACAAAGGGAGGGGTTCTGGTGAAGACAAGAACACATATGATAGAATTTATCCAGAAACAAAAGACAGCGTTTATCGCTTCGGTAGATGAAGACGGTTTTCCCAACATGAAGGCAATGTTTGCGCCGCGGAAGATAGAGGGGAATTGCTTTTACTTTTCCACCAATACCTCTTCCATGCGCGTGCGGCAGTTTAGGAAGAACCCGAAGGCAAGCATCTATTTTTATCAGAGAGGCCGGTTTAAATATGAGGGCCTTATGCTGGCGGGCACCATGGAAGTTCTTCAGGATGATAAGATCCGAAAAGAAATCTGGCGCATGGGCGACACCCTGTTCTATAAAGAGGGAGTGACAGACCCGGATTACTGCGTATTGAAATTTACGGCAGAAAAGGGCAGGTATTACTGTGATTTGAAGACAGAAAGCTTTGATGTGGAGGGTTTAGAGTAAGGATATGGAGCGGAGAAAATCTCCATGAAAGAGCAGACGGTAATTTTTGAAAAAGCAGTTTGAGTTTTGTTAAAACCTGTTGACACATAGACAGGTTTTTTTATTTAAGTGAATGGCTGTTCCGGTTAAAAAACCGCCGGAGCAGTGAGAGCGTGAAATTTTCAACACAGCACAAGAGCTTTTTAAGTCTCTTTTTTGTGCAAAAGAGGCGGGTCTATGGTAAGATAGGAACAGAGAACGTATGACAGAAGGAAAGGAACGAAAATGACACAGGAAATTAAGTGCCCAAACTGCGGGGAGGTTTTCGCAGTCGATAAAACCGGCTATGCAAAGATTGTCCGGCAGGTCCGGGATAAGGAATTTGAAGAAGAGCTGAAACGGCGGGAACGGGATTTTGCGGAGAGAAAAGAGAGCGAGCAGAAACTCTTGCAAATGAAGCAGAGAGAAGAATTTGAGAAAGCTCTTGTGGCAAAGGACAGGGCTATTGAGCAGCTGGAAGCCAGGCTGGGGCACAGCGAGACGGAAAAAGAGCTGGCAGTTTCCCAGGCAGTCCGGGAAAAGGAAAAAGCACTCTCCCAGAGCGCGGCAGAAATTACAGAGCTGAAAGGCCGGCTGTCAAATAAAGCGGTGGAAAATGAGCTCCGGGAGCAGGCGATGCAGAGGGAATATGAGGACAAGCTCCGGCTCAAGGATGAACAGATTGAATATTATAAAGATTTCAAAGCCCGGCAGTCCACCAAAATGATAGGGGAAAGCCTGGAGCAGCATTGCCTGAACCAGTTCAACGCCCTGCGGATGACTGCGTTTCCGGCTGCTTACTTTGAGAAAGACAACGATGTGCGCAAGGGAAGCAAGGGGGACTTTATTTTCCGGGAAGCGGCGGACGGGATTGAGTTTATTTCCATTATGTTCGAGATGAAAAATGAGATGGACGAAACGGCCGCCAAACATAAAAATGAAGATTTCCTGAAAGAGCTGGATAAGGACCGGCGGCAGAAAGGATGTGAATATGCGGTTCTGGTTTCCCTGCTTGAAAGAGACAATGAATTGTATAACGGCGGCATTGTGGACGTCTCTTACAGGTATGAGAAAATGTATGTGATCCGCCCGCAGTTTTTTATACCCATGATTACCCTTCTGCGCAATGCGGCGATCAATTCCCTGAAGTACCGCCGGGAGCTGGAAGCAGCCAGGCATCAGCAGGTGGACATTCTCCATTTTGAGGAAAATATGAATGCCTTTAAGGAGGGGTTCGCCCGTAATTACCGGATTGCAAGCGACAAGTTTAAAACTGCCATTGACGAGATTGATAAAACCATTTCCCATCTGCAGAAGACAAAAGAAGCCCTCCTTTCCTCCGAGAACAATCTCCGGCTGGCCAACAATAAGGCGGAAGATTTGAGCATCAAAAGGCTTACCAAGAATGCACCGGCGGTGAAGGAGATGTTTGAGGGCCTGAAGCAAGGGGAGACAAAGGATTGAACCCCGTGCTTGGAAAGACGGTCTGTTTTCCCAGAAACCGCTTGTTATAGTCTGATAAAAAGGATATAATGATAAGAAAATCCGTGATTCCGATCTGGAAGGAGGCTGTATGCAGAAAATAGTCATCCATAAATTGGGACCTGTGAAGGACTGCGAGTTAGAGATAAAAGAGTTTACCGTATTTACCGGGCCTCAGGCTTCGGGAAAAAGTACGGTTGCAAAAAGTATTTTTTTCTTTAAAAATGTAAAAAATATTGTATTTTCCCAGTTAAAAAAGCAGTGGGTTTTAAAGAATGCGCCTGCAGATGAGATTATGGAATTTTCTCTGATAAAACGTATTGAGAGGGAGATGCGCTCCAATTTTCTTCAGATATTTGGGAGTACGTGGCATATGGATATGTCTATGTATCTTGAATATTATTATACAAACGATAACTGTATTAAGGTGTCTTTAAAAGAAGTTCCCCTGTCTCCCAACTACATTTGGATTGATTTTGGAGAAAGCCTGGCAAATTTTATAAAGATGCTGGATAGCAGGATGCGGAATTATCCAGACTTCACATTTCAGGATGATGAGATTTGGAAAAAGGTAACTGATTTTTTTGAAGATGATGCTGAGATTGTCTATATACCGGCAGGACGCAGCATGATTACTTTGCTTAGCACCCAGTTGAATTATATTTACAGTTTCATGAACGATTTTCAGAAGAAAAATCTGGATTATTGTACGCAGAATTATTTGGAAAGAATTTTACAGTTAAAACAAGAATTTACGCTTGATATTGTCCAGATGATTTATAATACAATGCTTTTGACAGACATAAAAGTAAACAAAGAGCTGCTCTTTTCTGCCGCAGAATTGATGAAAGACATTCTGCAGGGAGAGTATCGTTACGTAGAGGGGGAAGAACGGCTGCAAATCTCGGATAGACAGTATGTGAAGATTAATTTTGCCTCCTCAGGACAGCAGGAAGTTGTGTGGATACTGAATGTTATATTTTATTATTTGCGGAATAACAAAAAGGCATATTTTATCATTGAGGAACCAGAATCCCATTTATTCCCGAATGCGCAGAAACTGATAGCGGAGTTTATTTCCCTGGCTCGAAATAACGGGAGAAACCAGGTATTTATTACAACCCATAGTCCTTACATTTTAGGTACTGTTAACAATCTGCTGTATGCGGACAAAATTTCGGAGAGCGTAAAGCGTACCGCATTGTGCAAAATTGTCTCGGAGGAAAAGTGGTTAAAGTTTTCTGAGATTTCAGCGTATTTTGTCAATCAGGGGAAAGTGGATTCCTGCACGGACGATGAATTTGGAGCTATTGAAAATGAAGTCATAGACGGAGCATCGGGAGATATTAATGAAGATTTTGAGAACATGGTGCTGTTGAAAGAAAAATATATGTCTGTGGAGGAGGAATAATATGCTGCTTACGCCAGATAAATCGATTTGTGAAAGGCGCCAGAAAATTATTGTATCCAAAGATCAGAGAGAGCAGAGGCAGCACCGAGCCGAGAATCCGGATCAAAAATACGAGGTGCGCCATTACAGGCTGGATGGAGATCTGGTTTCACAGACAACTTGTTGTGACTTTCTTTTGATCAATGATACCACAAAGAAAGCTTATTTTATAGAGTTAAAAGGAAGGCATCTGGATGACGCTGTTCCGCAGTTAGAGGAAGGCTTTAAACTGTTTCGGACAGAATTGGAGGGATGCAGCTTTTATTTTCGGATTGTAGCAAGCAAAGTGCGGACACATGCTGTCAACAGTCCTGGTTTTCGGAAATTTAAAGATAAATGGGGCAGCCGTTTGAAATATAACTCAAGGACTTTAAAGGACACGCTTGAATAGGGGGAATTTGTATGCCTCATTTCGTAGAACTCAAACAGGTAAAAAAGCTGTACCAGATGGGAGAAGTCACCATTTCTGCGGTGGACGGGATTGATTTTCAGATCAACCGGGGAGAGTTTGTGGTGATTGTGGGGCCCAGCGGGGCGGGAAAGACCACGGTTTTGAATATCCTGGGAGGTATGGATACCTGCACCTCCGGGGAGGTTTGGGTGGACGGCAAAAATATCGGGCAGTTCCGTCCCAGACAGCTAACGGCCTATCGGCGGGACGATATTGGCTTTGTATTCCAGTTTTACAATCTGATCCAAAATCTGACAGCTTTGGAGAATGTGGAGCTGGCCCTGCAGATCTGCAAAAATCCCCTGAACGCGGAGGAAGTATTGGAGGAAGTGGGCTTAGGGGAGCGCAAATCCAATTTTCCGGCGCAGCTTTCCGGCGGAGAGCAGCAGCGGGTGGCCATTGCCAGGGCTTTGGCGAAAAATCCCAAGCTGCTGCTCTGCGATGAGCCAACGGGAGCGCTGGATTATCTTACGGGAAAGGCTATCCTGAAGCTTTTGCAGGATACCTGCCGGGAACGGAATATGACGGTGATTGTGATTACCCACAATTCAGCCATTGCGCCCATGGCAGACCGGGTAATCCGTATTAAAAACGGAAAGGTGAGCCGGGAAACCGTAAATGAGAAACCGGTTTCCGTGGAGACCATAGAGTGGTAAGGGAACGGGAGATCCCTGGGTCTGAGGTGACGAAATGAAGAAGAAAGCGCTCAGAAAAGATTTTTATATGGAAATCCGCAGGACCCTGAACCGGTTCCTGTCGATTTTTCTGATTACGGCTTTGGGCGTGGCATTCTTTTCCGGCGTCCGGGCGGCTAAGCCGGATATGCGGCTCTCGGCGGACGCGTTCTATGACGAGAGCAATCTTATGGACATCCGTGTGATGAGTACTCTGGGCATGACAAAGGAAGATTTGGAGGCAATTCAGGCAGTGGAAGGCGTCAAGGAGGTGATGCCCTCCTATTCCGTGGATGTGTTCTGCGAGCTTCCGGAAGAACGGCTGAATATCCAGGTCATGTCTCTGCCGGATAAGATGAACCGGATCTGTGTTATGCAGGGGCGTCTGCCAAAGACGGATCAGGAGTGTCTGGTGGATCACAATCTTACAACCTCCGGGAAGTGCCGGATAGGCGATACACTGGTTTTGAAATCGGGAACAGAGGATCCGCTCTCGGATGCTCTGAGAGAAGAGGCATTTACCGTTGTGGGTTCCGGGACCACTTCCTATTATATGTCCCTGGACCGGGGAACTACCAGTATCGGGAGCGGAAGCCTGGATGGCTTTCTGGTAGTTCCGGCGTCTGCTTTTTCCATGGATTATTATACGCAGATCTGTGTGACTGCAGAGGGTGCTTTCGAGCTCACCTGCTACACGCAAGAATATGACAGCCTGGTGGATGAGCTGGCGGAGCGTCTGGAAGGAATGGAAAAAGAACGCTGTGAGATCCGCTATGCAGATATACAGGAGGAGGGACAGGAGAAAATTGCGGAAGCGGAAGCAGAAGTGGCCGACGGGGAACAGAAGCTTCTGGATGCGGGGGAGGAACTTGCGGATGCAAGAGCCAAACTTGAAGACGCCCGGATCAAGCTTGCGGACGGGCAGCAGGAGCTTGCGGATGGAGAACGGGAGCTTGCCGAACATGAACGGGATCTCGCCGACGCCCGCCAGAAGGTGGCCGACGGCTGGAAGGATCTGAACCATGGGAAGAATAAGCTGGACCTGGAGGCCATTAAGGTCCAGAACGGCCGCACGGAGTATCAGCAGAAGAAGGCAGAGCTGGATGCAGGCTATGCCCAGCTTGCCCAGTCGGATGGGGAGAAAGCAAAGCTGGAGGAACAGCTTGCGCAGGTAGAGGCAGGGATCGCGGCGGTGGAGCAAACGATCCAGAATCTGCCGGAAAGTACACCGGAGGCAGAGCGGCAGCAATGGGAGGCGCAGCTTGCAGGGCTGAAAGAAAATAAGGAGAAGATAAAGGCAGGGCTGGCCCAGATCTCCCAGGCAAAAGCAGAGCTGGACGCAGGCGCCGGGGCCCTGGCCCAGGCGAAAGCCCAGCTGGATAAAGGCAGCGATGAGATAGAGGCGGGATACCGAAAGCTTCTGGATGCAGAGCAGGAGCTGCGGGACGCAGAGGCAGAGATTGCCGACGGAGAGATCAAACTTGCGGACGGGCAGACTGAGCTTGCGGATGCCCGTGTGAAGCTGGCTGACGCAGAAGCGGAGTTTGCAGAGGCAGAAGAAAAACTTCTGGACGGAGAGCGGGAGTACGAAAAGGCCCGTCTGGAGAGTGAGGAAACCATAGCGGATGCCAAGATAAAAATTGAGGATGCCAAGAAGGAATTGGCGGATCTGGATTTCCCGGAATGGTATGTGCTGGATCGGCAGTATATCCAGACCTATGTGGAATACGGCAATGATGCGGACCGGATTGGGGCTATCGGCGAAGTGTTTCCGGCAATCTTCTTTCTGGTGGCAGCCCTGGTGAGCCTGACCACCATGACCCGTATGGTGGAGGAGCAGAGGACCCAGATTGGGACCATGAAGGCCCTGGGTTACGGCAAAGGGGCTATTGCCTCCAAATATATTTTCTATGCTCTGTTTTCCAGCCTTTTGGGCAGCCTTTTCGGGCTGGCTGCCGGGCAGAAGTTTCTTCCGGCGGTGATTATCAGCGCTTATCAGATTCTCTATAACAATCTGCCCACTACCCTGACGCCTTTCAATCTCTGGTATTCGGTGACGGCGTCTGCCGCAGCAGTGGCCTGTACGACCCTGGCGGCCTGGGCAGCCTGCTGGAAAGAGCTCAATGCGGTTCCGGCCGAGCTTATGCGTCCGGCTGCGCCGAAGGCCGGAAAGCGCGTGTTTCTGGAGGTTCTGCCCTTTCTGTGGCGCCGTCTGAATTTCAGCATGAAAGCTACGGTGCGGAATTTGGTCCGGTATAAGAAACGCTTTTTTATGACGGTTTTTGGAATTGCCAGCTGTATGGCTCTGCTTCTGGTGGGCTTTGGCCTGAAAGACTCTATCTTGTATATCGGAAGCGGACAGTTCGGAAATGTATTTGTGTACGACGGTTCCATAGGCCTTGACAAAGATGCAGACGAAGAAGAGAAGGAGGCTTTCTGGGAGGCAGTGCAGGAGGATGAGCGGATTGCCGTCTGTATGGAAGCCAGGGAGAATGCCGTGGACGTGGAGGCCGGCGGTTCTCCCCGCAGCGCTTATCTCGTTGTGCCCAAAACCCCGGAGGATATGGCTGACTTTATCTGTCTTAGGGACCGGGAGAGCCGGGAGGCTTACACCCTGGATGAGGACGGAGTAATTGTGACCGAGAAGCTGGCGAAGCTTCTGGGAGTCTCTAAGGGAGATACCATAGTCCTGAAAGAGGATGATACGAAACAGGTGGAGGCTGTGATTTCACACATTACGGAAAACTATTTTATGCACTACGTGTACATGTCCGGGGGACTGTATGAGAAGCTTTACGGGAAAACTCCGGAGTGGAACCAGATATTTCTCAAAAATGTGCAGAATGATGAGGCATTTGAAGATCAGATGCAGGCAGACTATATGGAGATGGAAGCCGTCTCGGATGTAACGTTTGTCAGCGGAACAGCCCAGCGGGTGGCAGATATGCTCAAAAGCATGGATTTGATTATCTATGTGCTGGTGGCGGCTGCCGGGCTTCTGGCCTTTGTGGTGCTGTACAATCTCAATAATATCAATATCAGCGAACGGAAGCGGGAATTGGCCACTTTGAAAGTGCTGGGCTTTTTTGACGGTGAGGTTTCGTCTTATGTCAATCGGGAAAACATATTGCTCACCTTGATCGGCACAGGTGCAGGGGTGTTCCTGGGGATGGCCCTCCATCGGTTTATTATTGTGACGGCGGAGGTTGATATGCTGATGTTCGGCCGTATGATTGCGGGCAAGAGCTATCTTTACAGCATACTTATTACGTTTGCTTTCTCGGCAGTGGTAAACGGGGTTATGTTTTTTAAACTTCGGGGGATTGATATGATTGAATCGCTGAAAAGCGTGGAGTAGCGGGAGGAAAAGATGTCGCTTCAGTTTGTGTTCGGAAACTCGGGGGCCGGGAAGTCTTGGGAACTTTATCAAAATCTGATTCGGGAATCCAGGGAACGTCCGGGAGACCGGTTTCTGGTGCTGGTGCCGGAGCAGTTTACCATGCAGACCCAGAAAGATTTGGTGGCCATGCACCCGGACGGGGGAATCCTGAATATCGATGTGCTGAGTTTTCAGCGCCTGGCCTACCGGGTTTTCGAGGAGACCGGGACCCGGGTGGGGAAGGTGCTGGAGGAGACGGGGAAAAACCTGGTGCTGCGCAAAGTGGCCCAGGAACACAAAGAAGAGCTGAAAGTCCTGGGGGGAAACCTGAAAAAGATGGGGTATATCAATGAGATCAAATCCCTGATTTCGGAGATGACCCAGTATGCGGTGGCGGAAGAGGATCTGGAACGTTTGATCGGGGAAAGCTTGGAAAAGCCGGGCCTTTACTGCAAACTCTGCGATATCCAGGTCCTTTACCGCGCCTTCCATGAGTATCTGGCGGAACAGTATATTACGGCAGAGGAGCTTTTGGAGGTTCTCTGCCGGGTGGCGGAACATTCGGAGCTAATCCGGGGAAGTGTGATTGTACTGGACGGTTTTACGGGATTTACGCCCATTCAGAATAAACTGATGCAGAAGCTGATGCTGTATGCCGGGAAAGTGATGGTAACACTGACTGTTGACAGCCGGGAGGATCCGTTCCGGGCGGAAGGGGAGCATCACCTTTTCTATCTGAGCAAAAAGACGGCTGTTACCCTAAAGAGGCTGGCAGCGGAAGCGGGGGTTCCTTTGGAGGAACCGCGGATGGTAAAGCCGTCCGGGAAAAGCCGTCTGGCACAGGGGGGAGCTTTGTTCTGGCTGGAGCAGAACCTTTTCCGGTTTAAGGCAAAACCCTGGGAAGGGGAGCAGAAAGAGATTGAGCTTCATGTCCTGCGAAATCCCCAGGCAGAGGCGGTCTGGGCAGCGTCCCGGATCCGGAGCCTGGTACGGGAAAACGCTTATCATTACCGGGATTTTGCCATTATTACAGGCAATATGGAGGCATACGGCCATTGCCTGGAAAAAGTTCTGAAGGATTTCGAGATTCCCTGTTTTCTCGATTATAAGCGCAGCGTTCTCAAAAATCCATTTGTGGAGTTTCTGCGCGCTCTGCTGGAAATGGCGGAGCAGGATTTCTCATATGAAACGGTGTTCCGCTGCCTGCGCTGCGGGCTGGCTGATATGGAACCGGAAGAAACGGATCTTCTGGAAAATTATGTGCTGGCGCTGGGGATCCGGGGAAAGAAAAAATGGGGGGAGCGCTTTATCCGCCTGTACGGGAAAATGACGGAGGAGGAGCTGGAACAGGTGGAAGCCCTGCGCCGGAGATTTGCCGGAAAAATGATTCCGTTTGCGGAAATCCAGAGGAAAAAGGGCGTAGATGTGCGCACCAGAACCACGGCTTTGTACCGGCTGGTTGAGGAACTGGAGATCCAGAGGAAGCTATCCGTCTTTGAGGAGCGCTTTGTGCGGGAAGGAAACCAGGTGTTGGCCAAGGAGTATCACCAGATTTATTCCATTGTCATGGATCTTTTGGACAAGCTGGTGGATCTATTGGGGGATGAGGCCCTTTCTGCCCGGGAATACCGGGAAATTCTGGATGCCGGCTTTGCGGAGGCCCGGGTGGGCGTAATTCCTCCGGGCGTAGATCATGTGGTGGCCGGAGATATGG
>OFFT01000859.1_pt1 | contig 20174 bp, 18 predicted proteins | sample 1521581 | NCBI WGS metagenome assembly OFFT01 (sample SAMEA3504084, study PRJEB24116) | mouse gut metagenome | biome: mouse gut; feature: mouse-associated habitat; material: faeces | place: Denmark | collected 2011
CACCGCCATTCCCACCTCCCGGGAGGCGTCTGTCAGGAAGAACACGGCCAGCTCGGCAGCAAGCACCACCACGAAAAAGATCAGCAGGAACAGCATCTGATAACAGATATAAAAGAACAGATTCCTGGGGGTGATAAAATTGGGGATGGGCAGCACGGCGCAGGTGTCATAATGGGCGGAGAAGATGACCTTCGCCGTGTCCGGGTCGCCCGCGACCACGTTTTTTGCGGTGAAGCCCCCTTCCATCTTGGGCGCGCAGCCCGCGGCCTCCAGCTCCCTGCAGAGCCAGGCGCGGAAAGCCTCCTTTTGCTTTTTGGATTTCCGGACCTGGAAATCCTCCATAATTTTCATAGACTGCGGCAGCATCGTTACATTTCCTCCGACCGTCCTAATAAATAATCTGTGGTCACGCCGAAATAATCCGCAAGGATCATCAAATTGGTAGACGGGACGTTGATCTGACCATATTCAATTTTTTGATAATGATTTGGGGTACAACCCAAAACAGCAGCCATTTCCGCCTGCTTAAGCCCCTTTTTGGTCCTCAATCCCTTCAAACGAGCAGAAAAGGGCTGCATTTCCAAAATTTTTTCATTTAACATAAAAGCCTCTTGACGCATCGTAAAACAATGTGTATAATAAACCTCGTAAAATGATGTTTTCTGGGAGGAATTTACTATGGACGACCTCTACCAATGGCTCTATGACCATTATGCCCTGCCGGAGCTGAAGGATATCATGTCCGGGCAGGATGATGTCCTGTCCGAATATGCCGCCCGGGCCTCTTTGGACAAGCACCAGCGCCGGTGCCTGCTGGATCTGGCGGAAAACATGCGGCTGCAATGGGGGACGGAGGTTTTTGCCCTGGGCGTCCGGTTTGGCCAGAAGGTCTCCGCTCCCCGCGTCTCCGCCAGGGATTGCCGGTGGTTATTGAGCTTCCTTCCGCAGCTCGATGATCCGGTCTCTTAGCACCGCCGCGTACTCGAATTCCATCATCTTCGCCGCTTCCTTCATCTGCTTCTCCAGCTTGGCGATCTCCTCCACGACCTCGGACTTGGTCAGCTTCTTGCCGGACTTCTTCTGGGCCTCCGCCTGGCTCTTGGACAGCTCCAATATCTCGCGGACAGACTTGATGACCGTCTTGGGCACGATCCCGTGGGCCTTGTTGTAATCATCCTGTATCTTCCGCCGCCGCTCGGTCTCGTCCATGGCGGAGCGCATACTCCTCGTAATGGTATCCGCGTACAGGATGACCATGCCCTCCGCGTTCCGGGCCGCCCGGCCGATGGTCTGGATCAGACTGGTCTCGCTGCGGAGGAAGCCCTCCTTGTCCGCGTCCAGAATGGCGACCAGGCTGACCTCCGGCATGTCCAGGCCCTCCCGCAGGAGGTTGATGCCCACCAGAACGTCAAACACATTAAGACGCATATCCCTGATAATCTGCGCTCTCTCCAGCGTATCGATATCCGAGTGAAGATATTTGACGCGGATTCCCACATCGTTCATATAATCCGTAAGGTCCTCCGCCATGCGCTTTGTCAGCGTGGTCACCAATACCTTATTTTGCTTTTCCGTTTCCTTATTTATCTCGGAAACCAAATCGTCAATCTGCCCCTCCACCGGACGCACAAAAATTTCCGGGTCCAGAAGCCCCGTGGGGCGAATCACCTGCTCCGTGCGGAAAAGCTCATGCTCCTGCTCATACTTCGAGGGCGTTGCCGACACAAACAGCATCTGGTCGATATGCTGCTCAAACTCCGCAAAGCACAGCGGCCTGTTGTCAAGGGCGGAAGGCAGCCGGAAACCGTAATCAACCAGCGTGGTTTTCCGGGAACGGTCGCCCGTATACATGGCTCCAATCTGCGGTATCGTCATATGGGACTCGTCTATAATAATCAGATAGTCGTCCCCGAAAAAGTCCATCAGGGTATGGGGCATGGCCCCCGCCGGCATCCCCGCAAGGTGCCTGGAATAATTCTCAATTCCCGAGCAGAAACCGGTTTCACGAAGCATTTCAATGTCAAAATTCGTCCGCTCCGCAATCCGCTGGGCCTCAAGCAGCTTGTCCTCGCCCTTAAAATAGCGGACTCTCTCCTCCAGCTCCGCTTCTATGTCAATACACGCCCTGTTAATCTTCTCCTGGGGAACCACATAATGGGAAGTGGGGAAAATTGCAATGTGTTCCAGGGTGGCGTGCACCTTTCCCGACAGAGGCTCCACCTCTGCTATTCTGTCTATTTCATCTCCAAAAAATTCAACCCGTATCAGATAATCTCCGCCCTGGCCGGGATAAATCTCCAATACGTCGCCTCTGACCCGAAAACATCCTCTGCCCAAATCCATGTCGTTTCTGTCATACTGGATATTAATCAGCTCCCGAATCACCTGGTCCCTGTCCTTGGTCATTCCCGGACGTAAGGAAACCACCATTCCCTGATAGTCGTCGGGGCTGCCCAGTCCGTAGATGCAGGAAACACTGGCAACCACCACCACATCCCTTCTCTCGGAAAGGGAAACGGTTGCGGACAGACGAAGCTTGTCTATCTCATCATTGATGGAGGAATCCTTCGCAATATAGGTGTCGGAGGACGGGACGTAGGCCTCCGGCTGGTAGTAATCGTAGTAGGACACAAAGTATTCTACCGCATTATTCGGAAAAAACTCTTTAAACTCTCCATATAATTGGCCCGCCAGTGTCTTGTTATGTGCTATGACAAGCGTCGGTTTATTTAATTGCTGGATGATGTTTGCCATCGTGAAGGTTTTACCGGAACCCGTGACACCGAGAAGAGTCTGGAACTGGTTGCCTTCTTTAAAACCCTTTACCAGTTCTTCTATGGCCTGTGGCTGGTCACCAGTGGGGGCGTATTGTGATACTAATTCAAAATGATCCATAATACTATACCTTTCTATAACTATGGCCTTCCTCTTAGGACTAAGCCTAAACCAATTCTATACAATTTAGGGATTTCAAATAAATCATCTGCAAACGCTTTACCCCTTTTTGCTTCTAACATTCCTGTTTCATCTATTCTATCCTTATAGGTCAAATATAACTTCCGCGCATTTTTCAAACTATCCCCCGAAAATCCTTTTTCAAAATTCTTTTTCAATTATTGTGCGCTTTGGAAAAAAATCACCTCCGAATTTTATATCAAAAAAGTTGACTTATTGATACAAAATTCGTGTAAACGCAACGCCTCTATACACACCAAATTCAGATACCTTTCTATCAATGTAAAAGTAGTTTTGATTATAGCATACAGATTTGAATTTGTACAGCATTTTTAGAACGTTTGTTCTTCTTTATTGTAACAGTTCAGCCTTCGGCTTCCCTGTTACGGAATCTGCCCATTCCAAGTCGCCTTCGGCGAGGGGCAGATTCTTTTGGCCCAATTTACATATTCTCACGGCCTTTGCAGTAAATGCAAAGTCCTGGACTGAACTGTTACTCTTTATTTCCTTTAGTTCCTGCTGCTGCTGTTAAATACATTCGTTTTTACACTCTGCCAGCTCCCGAAAGGAACCATCTTATCGTCCCCAAAAACAAGGAAAGCAATGCAGTTGCGGAAAAAACAGAACCCACATTCTCCTTGACCAAAAGGCAACTTGTTGCTATAATTCATATGTGCAACAAGTTGCTTATAGGAGAAATCACATGAACACCGATGATCTGATCTCAAAATTTTCCGACACCACAGAAAACAAGATGAAAGCTGTTTTTAGCACATTATTCATTGCCGGCAATAAACTGCAGACACTTTTCGATAAGAATATTCCCCAGATATCGCTCAAGCAGTTTATGCTGCTGTCGATCGTCAGGCAGTCAGGAGACCCGTTAACTTTTACGCAGGCTGGAAATCTGCTTGGCTGCTCCAGACAGAATATAAAGAAGCTGGCCGATGTTCTGCTGAAAAAGGGCTTTATCGAGGTGAGACAGAGCCCCGCAGATCCGAGAGCCATGTGCATCTACCCCACGGAAAAGGTTCCCGCTTACTTTGAAAACGACTTTTCTGCCTACCAGAAGGAATTAAAGTATCTTTTTGAGGTCTATACAGATCAGGAGATCGAAACGCTTTTTGATCTTTTGACCAGGCTCTATGCGGGAATAGATCATCTGGAAAAGAAGACCGCCGAAAACAGACAGGAACCGGCACAGAGAGGAGAAGCAATCGTATGAAGACAATCGTCATATTCAATTCACAGACAGGATTTACCAGACGGTATGCGGAATGGATCGCCGAGGCAACCGGAGCCGACTTCATGGAATTATCACTGGCAAAGCAGAAAGACCTGACCGCTTACGAAGCAGTCATTTTCGGGGGATGGGCCTGCGGCGGCGGAATCCGCAACCTCAGCTGGTTCAAAAAGAATATGGTAAACTGGCAGGATAAGAAGCTGATCGTATACTGTGTCGGTGCAAGTCCGATCGAAAACCCACAGATCGAGCCGGCTCTCAGACACAATTTCACGGACGAAGAATTTAAAAGGGTAAACGTGTTCTATTGTCCGGGCGGGTTAAACTACGGGAAAATGAAAACACCCTCCAGACTGATGATGAAAATGTTCCTGAAAACAATGACCGCCAAAAAGAACAAGACAGAAATGGAACAGGAAATGATCCGCATGCTCTCCTCCTCTTACGACATTTCGGACAGGAAATATATTGAACCGATCATAAAATGTCTGGCGCAATGATTTCGTCAGGCCGCCAAATCTCCGCCGGCCGCATCCTTTTGTTTCCAAACGCGGCCGCCGTGGCGAATGCCGTTAACATACACAGCAGAGCAGGCAGAGATTAACCCCTGCCTGCCCGTCTGCCGCTCCATTTTCCTGTTATCCCTGCAGTTTCACTACCAGTGTCTCATATCCCTCCAACTGGATCTGTCCGGAAACTTCCTGCCCCGTATACAGATCCGTCGCCTTCCGGCAAAGTTCGATCTGAGCCGGTTTCTTATCGTAATTCAGCACGAAAAGATACCTGTCCTCGCCCTTCGCCCGCACTGCGATCTCACAGCTCTCCGGCACATGGATCACATCCCGGTAGGGCGCGATGACATCCAGTTTTTCCAGGAAGATACGGGCGCTTTCTTCGTTAAATGCCGTCCCGTAATAATAGACTTTACCGTCGCCGACCGTATTGCTGACAAGCGCGCCGCTTCCCGCATAGTAATCGGAAGTATAAACCGCTTCCTGCCTGCCCGTGCCCACCGGCTGCAAAAGATCCGTGAACACGCTTGCCATAAGTTCCGTATCGCCCCACTGTATCGTCACTTTTCCCGCATCGGGCGCAATGAAGGAGTATTCCGGAATATCCGTGCCGGACAGATCCGACAGCAGTCCGGGCAATTTCTCCATCACGCATCTGCCGCTCATGTCCTTGTAGCCGCTGCGGCATCCGATCACCAGCGTACCGCCTGCTTCCACATAAGCCCGCAGCACCGCTTCTCTCTCCCTGGTCATGATCGTCGCATGAGGGTAGAACAACACCTGATATTTTTTCAGTTCCGCCGCCTCTGTGGCATCATTCAGATAAACATAGTCAAAAGGTGTATGGCTCAACTGCAGTGCCTGAAACAGCCCCTGCTGACTGGCTCTTTCCACTCTCTCATGCCAGACATCCAGCTGGGCATCCCATATGTTGTCGTAATCCTTTACGATACCGACCTTCGCCTCATAGACGGCGCCGGCCAGCTCTTTCATGCCCTGCAGCTTCTCATGAATCTGCCTCACTTCCGCAATCCTGCGGTTCTCCCTGCCGGAATAATCCAGAATCCCGTGCCAGTAGATCTCCGTCCCCATCGTGCAGGTGCGCCAGCGGAAATAGCTGACATAATCGGCGCCGTGGGCGATCGACTGCATGGTCCAGAGCGTCATCTGTCCCGGCCTCGGCGTAGGCGCCTCCATCCTCGTATTCCAGCCATTGGCCCCGGACTGCTGCTCCATAATACCGAAAACCGGTGACAGGGAACGAACCTCCGCCAGATTCCGGCTCCATTTCCGATCCTTGATCTCGCCCGGCGTATCCCTGTAGGCATCCAGACAGTAGGCAAAATTCGGGTAGGAGTCATAGGTGATGAAATCCAGGCTTTCTTTTGTCATCTGGTGATTGTCCAGATTGCCGAAGATACCGTTCGTGGTCACGAAGTCCCCCGGCTTTACATATTTGCGGATAATGTCGCTCTGCATTTTTACAAAGCGTCTTGCACTGTCCGAGATGAAACGGGTATAATCCAGCACCTCATGCGGATTGGTGGAATCGCTGTATGTTTTGCGCGGCACATGAATCTCCTCCCAGTCCGTATAGGTCTGGTTCCAGAAAGCCGTCCCCCACGCCTCGTTGAGCGCATCAAGGCTCTCATATTTGTTTTTCAGGAATACCCGGAATGCCCTGTTGTCGCTCTCGGAATAGAATACGTTCATCTCGCAGTTTACTTCATTGTCGATCTGCCAGCCGATGATACACGGGCGGGACGCGTAATGAGACGCAAACTCCTCCACGATCCGCTCCGAAAGTTTCTGATAGACCGGCGAGTTATAATTGTAATGTCTCCTTGCCCCATGTCTGTAAAGCACACCGTTGATATCCGCGTTCAGAACCTCCGGATACTTCTCCGTCAGCCAGGCGGGCGGGGTTGCCGTCGGCGTACAGAAGATCACTTTCATTCCCATCTCCTCCGCCAGATCCAGGAATTCATCAAAAAATGTATAGGTAAAATTCCCCTCCGTCGGCTCAACTTTGCTCCATGCAAATTCTGCAATACGCACTACTTCGATGCCAGCCTCAAGCATCCGCTCCAGATCCTGTCTCCAAAGCTCTTTCGGCCAGTGTTCCGGGTAATAACACGTTCCCAGAACCAGTCTGTTTCCATCTAAGATCGCTCCCATAGTCTCATGTTTCCTTTCTTCATAAAATAGATCAATGTTCCTTCTTCTTACTTTAAAGTTTATTCTTACCCTTCTCTTACTGTCAAGCATTTCATCATGCCTTTGTTTCCCCGCTTTTGACAGGAAAACGGGCGAAAATGGCAGTATTCGGCGGTGTATTTTTGCAGAACTATCCTTTATACTGTATCTACAGATGACACCTCCGCCGCAGGCTGCAGGGAACGGAACGCAGGAATACAGTGCATGTAGAACAGATCCAGAGCCTGGCACAGGAATATGGTCCTGCTGCCATAACCGGCGGGAGGATGATCAAATATACAATCACAGAGGAGGGAACAGCCATGAGTTTAGGAAACAGCTTATTTAACGCACGCAAAAAAAGCGGCCTGTCACAGGAAGAGGTGGCGGAAAAACTTGGCATCAGCAGACAGACCGTCTCCAAATGGGAGCTTGACGAGACACTCCCGGACATCCGCCAGTCCAAGAAACTGTCCGTGTTATATCATGTGACTCTGGATGAACTTGTTGACTTTGATATCAAGGTGAAGGAAATTGAAGAGGTCATCGAGAACACGAGTGAAGAGACCCAGCAGAAGATCGACTGGACACAGATGTGGGCAAAAAAATATCCGGTTCTGGCCTCCTATCAGCAGGAAGTCAAAACCGAAGTATACACCGCAAAACTGCAGGAAATGCTCACAGACTTAAAACACCACTATGGATATGGCGACGAGGACGCCTTTCTGGTATTGAAGGATATTCTGGCGCAGATCTATGCGAAGAAGGAGCAGAAGGCATAACATAAGACCCCGGGACGCGGGGCTTCAGGCCTCCACCGCCCCGGTAGTGATCTTCTTGATCCACCTGCCGCCCCGCAGACGGAACACGCACCACACCGCCTTCGCAATCTGGTCGAATTTCAGCGCCGTGTAGATCCAGAAAGCCGGCATATGGAACACGAATCCTGCCAGCAGCCCCAGGGGAATAGAGAGCACCCACAGAAAGATATTGTCCGCCAGCATGAGCATCTTCGTATCACCGCCGCCCCGCAGCACGCCTTTGGTCATGATGCTGTTGGCGGACTGGAAGATCATGATAAAGCTGATGGCATTCATCAGCTGCTGGGCGATCATTGCCGTCTCAGCAGACACATTGTAGGCGCCGATGACCAGCCGGCTGATCAGCAGGATGACACCGCCCGCAAACAGGCCGAGACAGATTCCCAGTCCGAGGAATGCATAGCCCTGCTGCTGGGCCTGTTCGCGTTTGCCCTCTCCCAGTGTCTGTCCGGTCACGATGGCCCCCGACTGCGAGACACCCTGTGTCAGCACATTACTCATCTGCTGTGTGACACTGGTGATCGCATTGGCTGCCACGAAAGCCACACCCAGACGGCCAATGACCATCGCCACCGTATTGTTGCCGATGGCGAGAATGCCGTCACTGATCAGCACCGGTATACTGATACGGATATATTCCCCTATCAGATCCTTCGTCTGTATGAAAAGATCTCCCAGCCGGAAATATATTTTCTGATCTTTGAAAAAGAGATAGCCGCAGATCATCCCCGCCTCGAACAACCGGGCAATCAATGTCCCGATCGCTGCGCCGGCGATCTCCATCCTTGGCATTCCGAATTTACCGAAGATAAACGCGTAGTTGGCGCCCAGATTCACAAAGAAGGCGCCCATAGACACATACAATGGCATCTTTACCTGCCCTACACTGCGCAATGCGATCGTACAGACCAGAGACAGACCCAGAAAGAAATAGGTGATGACCGAATACCGGAAATAGACCGCTCCCATGGAGATGATCGTCGTATCGGTCGTATACATCCGCATGATCACAGACGGGATCGTCAGCGTAGCCACCGCAAAAAGCAGTGCCAGGCCCACCGTCAGCCGCACCATAAGGCAGATCGTCTTTTTCAGCGCCAAAGAGGACTTCTCCGGCTCGGTCTCTTTCATCCCCCAATAGCGCGACACCAGCACCGAGGCTCCCATACCCAGTCCCATACAGAAAATATGATAGATATTGATAAACTGATTGGCCAGCGAAGTGGCCGACAGCTCCTGCTCTCCCAGCGTGCCTACCATGATCGTGTCCAGCATGTTGACGCCGATCGTAATCAGGCTCTGCAGGGAGATGGGAAGCGCCAGCAGAAGCACTTTCTTATAGAATTTGTGATCCGATAGAAAAACAGTCTTAAGTAATTTCATAAAGCATTTGTTCCCACTTAACCATACTGTCTTATAAAGAATATGTTATGACAGCAGCATCTTCTCTATGACACACGTATGTTTTCTTTTGTCATTCTCCACGTTGTAACTGATTCCCACAAGCAGGACATCTTTGTCATATCCCTGCAATGCATCCGGATATCGCTTTTCTTTTATCTGCGCGATCGCTCCCTGCGCAGATTTCTTCCATTTCAGCTCAATCACCAGCGCTGGCAGCGCCGTCGTTTTTTTCGGAAAATAAACGAGATCGGCATATCCGTCACCGGCCGGCAATTCTTCAAACTTCAAATAGTAATCTTTATAACTGAAATAGGCGAGTTTGATCACACTGCGCAGGGCCTGTTCATCATTGTAATACAGAATCGCAGTCTCTTCCGCATGAATCTTCTGAATCCGGGCCGCCACGGCATCCGCCTTCATATGAATCGTATCCATGATCAGCTGGTCGCTCTCACGAACACGCCGGATTGTTTCCTCCCGTCTGACCTTACGGACAGACTTCGAAAATTCCAGTCTGATCTCTTCATTGGGGATATGCGCCATTTTCGTTTTCTCATGGTAGGCAAGATAGCCCAGATGGATCAGCAATGTAAGGATATCGTCTTTATTCTGAAAGGTAACCAGATCATTCGCAAACCCGTTCGTATCTACAGGAACTTCAATGCCGCCAAGCAGTTCCGCTATGGTCTTCGACAGCCCGTCAAAATCCATACTGATATAATCCATCAGGTTTTTGGAAGCCGAGGTTTCTGTCCAATAAGAACGGCAGCTGTGGTATCGCACCGCCTCCATCACAGAATTCGGATTATATACCGATGCATCTTCTGTCAGCGTGTAGCCGTCATACCAGTGCTTCATCATGGCGAAATCACAGCCATGCTCTTCACACAGCGTCTGGACTTCCTTTTTGGTAAAGCCCACATATCCGGCAAATTTCCATGGATTGATCATGGAAAATTCTTTGAAATCAGATATTGCCGACTGCGATCCGTCTTTCTTGACCGGAAGGATGCCGGTCATATATGCAGCGGCAAATATGCGTGCCGTCGTACCGCTTCCTTTAAACAGGGTGCGCAGGAATTCCAGATATTGCTTCTGTATTTCCGGCGTTTCCCGGATGGGCACGTCCCATTCATCAATTATGGCAATAAATTTATTGCCGGTCAGCTCTGCCGCGTGCACCAGTGTCGTGGAAAAAGATTCATCCACCCTGAGTCCCGGATAGGCATCCGCCAATTCCTCCGTCACCTTACGTCTGATAAAAGAAAGCATCCCCTCGCTGCCGGCTTCTCCCAGAATATTGGTCATATCCAGATAGATCACATCGTATCTGTTCAAATGTTCCTGGTATGAATGGCGAAGGGCTGGATTTACAGCAATCTCGAGATCGGCGAAGAGCGGAGCAGAATCGCAGGTTTTATCGTAATAGGCACACAGCATCTGTGCCGCGAACGACTTGCCAAAGCGCCGCGGCCTGCTGATACAGGTCAGCTTCTGCGTTGTCCCGATCGTGTCGTTTATCAGACCGATCAGACCGGATTTATCCACATACGTGCTGTTTCTTATTTCCGCAAATCCGCTGTTGCCGGGATTCAGATAGATTCCCACGATCCGGCCGCCTCCCTTCGTTATCTATTCCGGCATCATAAGTTTCCGCTTATCATGCACGCTGATCTCCTCACCGATCTGCACTTCGATCACATGCAGCTTCGTATCCGCCAGGATCGTGTGCGCCACCCCGGCAGGCATCCGGATCACGTCTCCGGGTCCGACCCGGCGGGTCTGTCCGTCCACGATCGTCCGTCCTTTGCCGTCGATCACCGTCCACACTTCGTCCCGCAGTTCATGGCTGTGGTAATTCATGCCATGTCCGGGATTCAGCGTTACCTTGATCGTCATGCTGGCATCCCCGATATCCACCACCTGGAAGCTGCCCCAGGATTTCTCGGCAAACATGATCTGCTGGTCGATCTGGTCCACATAAGGCTTGATATAACTGGACTGCATCTTGTCCGACACCAGAATCCCCTCCGGGCTGGCCGCCACCACCAGATCTTTAAGGCCCATGCACAGTACCGGCACATTCAGCTCGTTCACCACATGCACATTTTCACACTTCTCATTGAGCATGGCCTTACCGATACTGCTGCTCTCCATTGCCTCAGTGAGCGTATTCCATGTGCCCATGTCCTTCCACATGCCCGCAAACCGCATAACCTCGATCTGCCGCTCATGTTCCACTACCGCATAGTCAAAGCTTATTTTGGTCAACGTCTCATACTTCCGGAAAAGATCCTGATAATCCGTAAAATCAATCAATTCATGGGCCCGCTGCAGCACGTAACCCAGACGAAAAGCAAACACGCCGCCGTTCCAAAGCGCGCCCTTCTCAATATATTCTCTGGCCACCTCTTCGGTGGGCTTCTCCTTAAATACGGAAACACTGCTGACCGTATTCTTATCTTCCGGAATGATATAGCCGTACTTGGCGCTTGGATAGGTAGGCTCTATACCCATAAGCACCAGATTCGCTCCGCTTACGGCCGCACGGCCGCCCAGCGCCTGCATTGCCCGGAAATAATCTTCTTCCACATAGGGATCCACAGGGCAGACCACCACTGCCTCTTCTTCCTGTACCCCTCTCACGTCATGCAGGTAAGCCGCCGCCAGCGCAATGGCCGGAAACGTATCTCTGCGGCATGGCTCCACGCTGATCCCCACATTCTCTCCCAGCTGGTTATGGATGGCGGAAACCTGCGATTTGGAGGTGGCGATCGTCACCTCGGCCTCACTGTCCACGGACAGAATCTGACGGTACACACGCTGCACCATAGACTCATACTCCCCGTCCGCCGTCTTGAAGATCTTGATGAACTGTTTCGATCTGGTATCGTTGGAAAGCGGCCACAGACGCTTGCCGGATCCTCCCGATAATAATACGATATTCATAGTAAACTCCCATCATGCTCAGCCTGCCGCCTGGCGGACCGCATGGCCTATTTTATCATTTTATCAATTTCCTCTTTGGCCCGCTCCAGCTGATTATCCACGCCATCGACATAGTAGGCTTCACTGTCAAGCTCGCATACGATATCCGGCTCGATACCCGTGCCGTGGATATTATTGCCTTTTGGCGTAAAGTAGGAGCTGACCGTCAGTTTCAGCGCTGTGCCGTCCGTCAGAGGAAGCACCCGCTGTACAATGCCCTTGCCGAAAGTCGTAGTGCCGATCAGCGTACCGATCTCATAGTCCTTAACGGCTCCCGCCAGAATCTCGGACGCACTGGCCGAGTTGCCGTTGACCAGCACCACAAGCGGTATCTGCAGCTCGTTTCTGCCGTCACAGCTGTACTCTTCCCGTTCCCCGTACTTGTCTTCTGTATACACGATCAGCCCTTTTGGCAGGATCGCTCTGGCGATATCCACCACCACCGGAAGGCTGCCGCCCGGATTACCCCGCAGATCCAGAATAATCCCTTTTGCCCCGGAGCCTTTGACCACAGCCATCGCCTCCGTGAACTGATCCGTTGTCACCTCATCAAACTCTCTGATTTTAATATAGCCGACCCCGTTGTCATACATCTCGTACTCAACCGTGGGGGATTCTATCTTCTTTCTCGTGACATCGATCTCCAGATAGTCGGCTTCTCCTTCTCTGTAAATGGTCAGATGCACCTTCGTGCCCTCTTCGCCTTTTACCCTGGACACGATCTCCGTCAGCTCCAGCCCCTGAATCTGCTCGTCGTCCACCATATAGATGATATCGTTTTCCCGCAGGCCCGCTTCCTCGGCCGGTGTACCGGCGATCACTCCTGCGATCCTGGCCAGTCCCGTGGCCGGATCCAGACTCAGATATGCACCGATGCCGTAATAAATGCCTTCGGTCGACTGCATCAGCTCCTGCCACTCTTCCTCATTATAATAGACAGAGTAAGGATCCCCCAGAGAATTCACCAGCCCGGAATACAGGCCGTCGATCATCTTCTCTTTGTCGATGTCTTCTTCTTTATAATAATACTCCGCTATGACTTCTTCCAGCGCCTCCAGTTTCTCCATCGTCTCTTCGCCGGTCAGGCTCCCTGCGCCATCCTTGCCGGCACTGGCCGCCGTACTGGCGGATTTGTCCGAGACCATCAGATACAGTCTGACACCCACATAGGTACCACAGCCGACCATGGCAGTGATCAACACGCCTGCCAGCAGACCGAGCAGAAAATGTCCGCCTCCTTTGCCGCCTGTCCCTCCTGCCGGCGAACCCGGCTGCGGCGGTATGGGTGGCTGCGGCTGATAGTACGGGCCGTTCATGCCCGGGTTTCTGCCTCCTGGTCCGTAATCGTGATTATAGTAATTGTTGTCTCCGTTTTGATTCAAAATGATTCATCTCCATCCGGTTGATTTTCCCCTGCATCTAAACATCTCATCTATGCATTTCATTCCTGTATCCCATGTCAGCCCTGACACGGGCAGTTCTTATTTCAGATAATTCCACGGATTGACATAGTTTCCGTTCAGGCGCACGCTGAAATGCAGATGATTCCCCGTAGAACGTCCCGTACTGCCCACTGCCGCGATCTTCTGTCCCTTCGTGACTGTCTGCCCCTTGGATACATACAGCGCGGAACAGTGCATATAGATCGTATAAAGCCCGCTGCCGTGATCGATCATGATATAATTGCCCATGGAATTATTGTAGGCAGCTCCCACTACATCGCCGTCATAGGCCGCCAGGATCGCCGTGCCGCCGGCCGCTGCCATATCCAGCCCGTTGTGGAACTTCTGTACCCCCAGGATCGGATGCATACGATTGCCATAGTCATCGGAGATCCGCTTATATCCCGGACAGGGCCATGTAAACATGCCGCCGTTGTAGACTCTGGCCTGCGCATTCTCTGCTTCCAGCCTGGCTCTCTCCTCTGCCACCGCCTTCTCCAGCGCGGCAATCTCCGCATTCTCCTGTGCGATCATCGCTTCATACTCTTTGATCGCCGCCTCCTTGGTCGAAATATCGGAAGTCACCGTCTTGATCTGCTGCTCCTTCTGGTTGATCAGAGCGCTGACATTTGCCTCCTCTTCCTCCACGGCGGTCTTCGCCTCTGCCAGAACTTCTTTCTCCGCCTCCAGCTCTTCCTTGCACAGCTGCACAAGCTCCTTGGTGGCTACATATTCTTCCAGCTTATTCCTGTCATACCGCGACAACGACTCGATATAATCCGCCTTGTTCGTCATATCGGCAAATCCGCCGGCGGTAAAAAGCAGCTCAAGATAGAAGGTATCTCCCTTCTCATACATGAACTTGATGCGCTTCTTCATGGCCTCGTACTGCGCTTCCTGCTGCCTGATGGCTTCTTCCAGTTCCAGCGTGGTCTCCTCGATCTCCGCCTCTTTTTCCGTGATCATTGTATTATATTGCTGAATCTTATTCTGTATGCCGCTTAATTGCTGATCCAGCTGCGTCACATAAGCCGTCAGATCATTCCGGGACTGCTCCAGCTCCTTCTTCAGCTTCTCCAGGTCGGTCTTGTTCGATTTAAGGCCCGAAACTTCCTTCTTCGCCGCATCGATCTCCGCCTCCTTCGCCTTGATGCTGTCATTGGTGAGCGCCGCCTGTGCCGGTCTTGCGTCCGCAAACAGGATCGCAGCGCTGAGAAGCAGACATACTAATCTTTTCCAATATTTCATGCAAGTTATACTCCATTCATCCTAACATCCCAGCGCTTACCCGGCCGGCCTGAACCGTCACTGCAGCGTCCGCTCTCCATTCATGCGGACCTGATCTCCAGTCTTACCCGACCGCCTGAACCGTCACTGCAGCGTCTACTCTGCATTCATGCGAGCCTGATCTCCGCTCTTATCCGGCCGGCCTGAACCCCTGTCCGTCACACTCTCAGATGCTTCCTTACCGTAACTATACTTCCCAGAAAACCGATGCCGATACCGATTCCCAGCGAAACGGGTGTCAGCACATTGAAGATCTCATCCACCGACAGGAAGCTGAGCAGATCCGTCAGCATCGGAAAACGCTCCAGCACATACTGCAGCACGACATTATACAGCGTGTAGATAACACTCAACGGAATGGACGCACCGATCGCACCGATCATCATACCTTCGATCACGAAAGGAGATCTGACGAAAAAGTCCGTCGCGCCGATATATTTCATGATATTGATCTCTTCCTTACGCACGGAAATACCGATCGTAACCGTATTGCTGATCAGGAAGACGGACACCGCAAACAGGATGGCTATGATGCCCACCGACACATAGGCGATCAGCGCATTGACGCCTGTCAGCGTGGTAGCCGCCAGCTCCGAGCGGTTGACAAGCCTGACGCCGTCTGTAGACTCCAGATAGGTGACGAGCGCCGACTGCATTGACACATCATTCAGATAAATCTCATAGTTAGCCGAATCAGCCAGCGGGTTCTCGGTAAATCCGTCCGCATATTCACCCAGATATTCCTGCTTAAAGGATTCCCAGGCCTGTTCCGCGGATACGAACCTGATATCAGACACCTCCGGCCGTTTGGCGATCATATCCCCGATCTCCTGAATCCTTGTCTCCTCGATCCCCTGGTCAAAAAAGACCGTCACGGAGACGCCTTCCTCCGCAGTCTTTACAATATGCTGAAAGTTGATAACGATCGCATAAAATAAACCGAACAAAAACAGACAGGCGCTGATCGTGGCAATGGACGCCAGCGTAAACCACTTATTACGGAAAAGGTTCCGCACACCCTGTCTGAGCGTGTAGAAAAAGCTGCTAATCCTCATCAATGTATCCTCCCTTTTCCTCGTCGCTTACAATAACGCCTTTTTTGAGGGTGACCACTCTCTTCTGCATCGCGTTCACGATCTCCCGGTTGTGCGTCACCACGATGACCGTAGTGCCGCTCTCATTGATCTGCTCCAACAGCTTCATGATCTCCCAGGAGTTCTTCGGATCCAGATTTCCCGTCGGCTCGTCCGCCAGCAGCACGGTCGGCTTATTGACAAGCGCCCTGGCAAGCGCCACTCTCTGCTGCTCACCGCCCGACAGCTGCTTCGGCTTCGCCTTGTACTTGCCGGCAAGCCCCACGACAGCCAGTATGCTGGGCACATTCTTCTTGATCTCCTTGTTGGACTTCTGGATGATTCTCTGCGCAAAAGCCACATTGTCATAGACATTCCTGTCCTTCAACAGACGGAAATCCTGGAATACCACCCCCAGATTTCTGCGGAATTTCGGAATCTTCCTGTGCCGTATCTTTGTCAGATCATAGCCCATTACATTGATAAAACCGCTTGTGATCGTCAGTTCCCTGAGGAGCAGCTTGATCAGGGTAGACTTCCCCGAACCGCTGTCGCCCACGATAAATACGAATTCTCCTCTGTTGATATGTAGATTGACATCCTTAAGCGCCGGTGCACCGGTAGAGTATGCCTTGCACACATTCGTCAGTGTGATGATCTCCTTCTGCGGTACCGCGCCTCTCCTTCTTCGTTTCTCTGCCACGTTCTTCACCATTTCCATCTTTCTAGTTCAATCTTAAGATCAATACTCGAAACTTTCCATATACTTCATGTATTTTACTACCATCAGAGCGATCTTGAAGGTGATCGCATCCTCAAATACCCGCAGGTCAAGTCCCGTACTCTTCTGCAGCTTGTCCAGACGGTACACCAGCGTATTGCGGTGAATGAACAGCTGTCTGGAAGTCTCCGACACATTCAGGGAATTCTCGAAAAACTTGTTGATCGTCGTCAGCGTCTCCTCGTCGAAATCGTCCGGGCTCTTCCCGTCGAAGATCTCCTTGATGAACATCTTGCACAGCGGGATCGGCAGCTGATAGATCAGGCGCCCGATCCCCAGCTCGCTGTAGGCGATCACATCTCTCTCCTCGAAAAATATCTTGCCCACATCCAGCGCCATCCGGGCTTCCTTATAGGAACGGCTGACGTCCTTGATCTCCCCGATCGTCGTACCGTAAGCGATCCTCACATTGCGGTAATTCTCCTTCTCCAGAAAAGCCGCAACGCCCGATGCCGCCCTGTCTATCTCCTTCGCGCTGTCACTCTCGGACAGATCCTTGACCACGATCACGTTGTTCTCATCCACGGCCGTCACAAAATCCTTGCTGTTGCTTCCGAAATAAGTGCGCATGGTCTCAAGCACATTGCTGTCCTTGGCATTGTCCGTCTCTATGATCAGCGCCACTCTTTTGACATCCGTCTGGATGTGCAGCTTCTTGGCGCGGCTGTAGATATCCACCAGCAGCAGATTATCCAGCAGCAGGTTCTTGATGAAATTATCCTTGTCAAACCGCTCCTTATAGGCCACCAGCAGATTCTGGATCTGAAAGGCGACCATCTTCCCCACCATATAGACGTCCTCTCCGATACCGCCGGCGATCAGGATATACTCCAGCTGCTGCTCGTCAAATATCTTAAAATACTGATACCCCTGAATCTCCTGCGAATCGGCCGGCGATCTGGCAAATTCCGCCGCCGGTCTGCCGCACTTCTCCATCTCGTCCGCCGTCACGGCCACCGCCTTCCCGTCGGTATCCATAACGCACAGCTCAACCCTCGCGATCGATTTCAACCCTTCAATCGTACTCTGTAAAATCTGATTTGAAATCATACCCCACCTCTTATCATTCTTTAAGCAAATTATACAAATGCAACCCCACTAAATTCATCAAAATAATGCGTCCAGTTTTCATTTTAATCTATATTTACAAAAAAATCTACCACCATTCATGAATTTTTTGTGTACTATTTAAAGAAAAGGAATTATTTTCCAGTTTTTACCGGTTAGACAATTTATACAAAAGGAATAAACTGTAAATTGACCAGTCCGGGCAACAAACAGCGGTAAAGAAATCTGCGCAAAGAAACGATATATAATACAGCAGGAGGTGAAATGATATCATGGATATAGCAGCATTATCTATTGCAATGTCAACTGTCAGCACGCAGAGCGCCTACGGCGTGGCGATGCTCAGTAAATCGCTGGATCAGGTTTCGTCCATGGGCGACCAGATCACGGAAATGATGGACACCGCCGGCATGGAGCTGTCTGTCAATCCCGGTATCGGTGCCAATATCGATATCCGGGTGTAAGGCACTGCCACAGCGAAGTCCCATCCACGCTCTGTCTCCGGCTGTTTTAAGCCGGAACCGACTGTGAATGGGACTTTCTGTTATGATACTATTTCAGGCGGATGGCATGCTCCGTTATCTGGATCAGCCCTTCCTTCAACAGATGCCCTACTGCTCTCTTAAACTCATTCTTACTCATCTGGGTCTCCCGTCTGATCACCTCCGGAGACGCCTTATCCGTAAACGGCATCGCGCCGTCGAAGCTCTCGATGATCTCCAGCACTTTCTGCGCATCCTTCTCGATCTGCAGATAGGCCTTCTCCCGGATGCTCAGCGTTAGTTTGCCGTCTTCCTTCACCTCTGTCACCCGTGCGTCGATCACATCTCCAATCTGTACCGCACCGTACAGCTCCCGCTGCGGGATCAGCCCCGAATATCTGTCGTCCACCGCTACAAAAGCCCCGAAGTTCCGGCTGATCTCATAGACCGTCCCTTTGACTCTGTCCTCCTTCCGGTAAGGGCTGTCCGTTGTCAGATACGGATACACATTCATGGTCGCACACAGCCGGCTGCTCTTGTCGATATAGAGCGCCGCCAGACATTCTTCTCCTGCGGACACCCGTCTTGTCTGCTCTTTAAAAGGAAGCAGCAATTCCTTCTCCAGTCCCCAGTCCAGAAAGGCGCCGATCTTCCCCACCTGCGCCACCTTCAACCGCGCCACGCCGTGGAGCGTGACACCCGGCCTGGCCGTCGTCGCGATCAGGCGGTCTTTGGAATCTCGGTAGATGAACACCTCCACGTCGTCACCGGTCTGTGCCTGCTCCGGCACCTGTTTCTTCGGAAGCAGCACCCGCTCATTGCTGTCTTCCCCGTCCCAAAGATAGACGCCGAAGTCCACTCTTTTCAAAATCTGTAACGTCTGGATCTCTCCCAGCCTGATCATAAGTTCCTCCATTTCTGCCGTGTACGCCAGATGCCGTACTTCATACCGCCTTCTGCTTATCGGGCGCATTCTTTTCCCGGCCGCTCAGCTCCACAATGCTGTACGGCCTGCCGTCTGCCCTGTTCAATGCCACCGTATAGAGCACGCTGTCTGCATCTGTCGTCACCACCGGGCAGATCATGTCTCCCAGCACAGCCTGATTCTTATACTCCACCCGCAGCTGCTTTACAAAAAAATCCTTCGGGATATATTCCATGGCCATACGCACATATTGTCCGTTGTTAACATGATTGTTCGTATCCAGATGATGTTCCTTCACCGCAAACGATTCCATCGGCCTGCCGTCTGCCGGTATGTGGATCCTGCGCGGCGCATATTCCATCGGATATTTCTCTTCCAGCACGTATCCCTTTAGCATCTTCTCGCTGGGCTTCGCCGGCGCCATCTTCTCCAGATCCATCAGGCTCCAGATGGTATTGGCATAGGAAAGCACCTCGCCCTCCTTCGTCTTCATCACAAAATTACGATATCCGATAAACCCTTTGAAATCATAAGGAGCCGTCCCGATCACGATCCGCTCGGACAGATGCGGATACCGGTTGACACAGATCTGCCACGCGGACAGCATCCATACCTGATTCAACTCCCGCAGATAGTCCGTGCCCAGACCGATATCTTCCGAGTGAAACGTGGAACAGTCCTGAAAATAATCCAGAAGCGCGATCAGCGTCATATTGCCGTCCGTGCCCACTTCACTGTACCTTACCCTGCTGTCAAATGTATACATACCATCACCTTCTTACTTCAAAAAACCCGGTGAATCACTTTCACCGGGTCACTTGAGCTGGGCTACAAGGATTTTTTCCCGGCTTTTACAGTCCATTATTTCCACAGTCTTCACCTTTGTTTAGTTCCCCATTTTGCTCCAATACACTATAGTATAGCTTATCTGAAATCCGGTACCCAGATTTTCGCAATACATCTAATTCCGATTTCACTTCTTTTACCAGACCCTTTC
>OFFT01000860.1_pt1 | contig 20130 bp, 19 predicted proteins | sample 1521581 | NCBI WGS metagenome assembly OFFT01 (sample SAMEA3504084, study PRJEB24116) | mouse gut metagenome | biome: mouse gut; feature: mouse-associated habitat; material: faeces | place: Denmark | collected 2011
GTTACCGCCAGCGCCTTCTCAATGTGCAGATCCCGCTTTTTGCCGTCCTTCCCCACCCGGCCATAGTCATAGACCCGGTAGGTCACGTTGGAGTTCTGCTGGATCTCGGCGATCAGGATGCCCGCTCCGATGGCGTGGATGGTCCCCGATTCAATAAAGAGCACGTCCCCCTTCTGGACCGGGACGGCGTTGAGCACCTCCAGAAGAGTGTCCTCCTGAATGCGCTGGGCAAACTCCTCCTGGCTGACCTCCCGCTTGAAGCCGTAGTACAAAAAGGAGTTGGGCGCGGCGTCCATCACATACCACATTTCGGTTTTGCCGTACTGGTGCTCCTCCGCCAAGGCATAGCGGTTGCCGGGGTGGACCTGGACGGACAGGTTTTGAGCCGCGTCAATAAACTTGATCAGGATGGGAAAATCCCGGAACCGGCGGCAGTGGGTCCCCAGCGCCTGGCTTCCGTTCTCCTGAATATATTGGGCCAGCGTCTTCCCCGCGTTGGGCCCGTTGACGATGACGCAGGGGCCGTCCGGGTGGCAGGAGAGGACCCAGGCTTCGGCCAGGACGTCCTTATCAGACTGGATTCCATACTCCTCCGCCAGCCTGTGTCCGCCCCAGATGTAGTCCTTGCAGGAAGGTTTCAGCTTTAAAATGCTCAAATTGTATCACCTCATAAAAAAGGGACGCCGGAATAGGCTGGTAACGTAAGAAAACATTTTAAGCGAGGGTCGGCGTAGCGTCAAGCTGCGCCGACTTTCGCATTATTTTTGTCTTGGGCAGTTTGGGATTGCTCCCGCGCTCCCTCAAAATCAAACGCACCAATGAAGTTATAGACGATCTCAATTTCCCGGATTTTCACCCGCTTCTGCTGTTCGTCGGTCGTGTAGGTGTCGGACACCCTGATCTGTTCCACGAACTCACGCAGGATAGTGGCGTCAAGCTGGGTCATGTCCGTGTACTTCTTCACCACAGAAATGAACTTCCTGACGTTGGTTTTCTTCTGCTCCTGCTGTTTCACTTCTCGCCCCAGGGTTTCCACGACGGCCTTTAACTGTTCCTGCTCCTGTTCATAGTCACGGGACAGCTTGATAAACCGTTCATCGGACAGTTTGCCGGAAATATTGTCCTCGTAAATCCTCTTGAAGATCACATCCAGCTCCGCGATGCGCTTTTCAGACTGTGCCAGCACAGCCTTTTTCTGTGCCAGCGCCTTGTCACGCTCCCGCAGGCTCCGTTCCGCCGCCCGCTGGATAAAGTCGTCCTCATACTGCGTCACATAGGAAATTGCTTCCCGCAGGTTCCGCAGTACGATTTCTTCCAGCACTACACGGCGGATAGAGTGCGTCTTACATAGGGTACGGTCTTTCCGATAGGTGGAGCAGATGTAATACTCCTGTTCCGGCTTGAAGTGATTGGCACGGCAAAGGTACATTTTACCGCCGCAATCGGCGCAGTACACCAGCCCGGAGAACATACCCATATCCCCCATCTTGGTCGGGCGGCGTCTGGCCTGCCGGATGTTTTGTACGACCAGGAACACGCTTTCCTCGATGATCGCCTCTTGGGTATTCTCGAAGATCACCCACTCGGACGGGTTATTCCAGACCTTTTTCTTGCTCTTGAACGATGGCTTGCTGGTCTTGAAATTGACCGTATGGCCCAGGTACTCAATACGCTCCAAAATGCGGGAAACAGTTTCGTTTGTCCATTTATAGGGATTAGCCGTAGGAGCGTTGCAGACCGGCAAGCCCTTTTCGTGGGCGTAGGCCGTGGGGTTCAGGACGTTGTTCTGTTGCAGCCACTTGGCGATCTGCGTCGGCCCCAGGCCGTCCACACACAGGGAGAAAATCTTTTGCACGATAGCCGCCGCTTCCTCGTCCACAATCCAGCGTTTCTTGTCCTCCGGGTCTTTCATGTACCCATAGGGCGGGATGGTGCAAAGGTGTTCGCCGGAGCGTCCCTTGGATTGCCAGGTCGCCTTAATCTTCTTGCTGGTGTCCTTGGCGAACATCTCATTAAACACATTACGAATTGCGGTGAACTCACTATCCCCCTTTATGCTGTCCACTCCGTCATTTACGGCGATGAAGTGAACACCATATTCTGGAAAAACCATTTCCGTATACATCCCGACTTGCAGATAGTTACGCCCGAACCGGCTCATATCCTTAACGACAACGCGCTTGATTTTGCCTGCCTTGATGTCGGCAAGCATCCGCTGGAATCCGGGCCGGTTGAAGTTGGTTCCCGAATATCCGTCGTCCTCGTCGTAGTGCCGGATGGCGGTATAGCCGTGGTCGCGGCAATACTTCTCTAAAATCTTCTTTTGAGATGAGATTTGTCAAGGGTGTTTTCTCTTTAGAAATACAGCTATTTTTTCAAATTATATTACAGCGATAGCAAACACAATATTTGAGTTTTTATCCTAATAGTGCTATACTGTGGGTAGTTATGATTTTCCTTGAATGGAGGCGTAGGAATGAAAGTAAGCTATAAAAAACTCTGGAAAATGCTAATTGATCAAGATATGAAAAAAAGAGATTTAGAAAAAGCTGCTGGAATTAGTCATTATACTATCAATAAATTAAATCACGGCGACAATGTAACCACGGATGTTTTAGGAAAAATCTGCATGGCATTGAATTGCACAATAGATGACATCATGGAATTTGTTGACGAATAAGTTTGAAAATAAAAATGGGCTTTCTTAAAAAGCAATCTGTTTTGTAAAAGAATCCTCAAGTATAGGAGTTGAAGATATGTCATACCAAAGCGAAGCAGCTCTTGAACAGCAATTTATAGAGCAACTAAATAAACAGGGATACAATCCTGTGTCTATTCCTGATTATGATGCACTACTCGAAAATTTCAAAATACAATTTGCAGCCTTCAATGCGGCAAAGCTCGACCATCCTTTAACAGACAAAGAATGGGAGCGTGTATTCAACATCATGCTTGGAAAATCTGTTTTCCAGAGTGCAAAAATACTCCGAGATAAGTTCGTGCTGGAGCGTGAGGACGGAACGAAAGTGTACCTCTCCTTCTTCGATGCCGACCACACAAAGAATATCTTTCAAGTAACAAACCAGACAACCGTTGTTGGGAAGTATGTCAATCGTTATGATGTGACGATCCTTGTCAATGGACTTCCTCTCATTCAAGTGGAGTTGAAGCGGCGTGGCATAGATATTCGAGAAGCTGTCAACCAAGTAATGCGCTATAAAAAGCATTCCTACAATGGACTGTACCACTTCATTCAGCTTTTCGTTGTGTCCAATGGCGTTGATACAAAATACTTTGCTAACTCCGACAGAGATATGCTTCACAGCCTTGCCTTCTTCTGGACGGACTTCAACAATGTGCGTATCACCAACCTGAAAGAGTTCTCTATCTCCTTCCTTGCCAGAGACCATATCATCAAGATGCTGACGAGATACACCATCTTGAATGACACAGACAAGTTGCTCATGGTGATGCGTCCCTATCAGGTGTATGCGGTAGAGGCTCTTGTCCGGCAAGCCACCCTCACCAATCGCAATGCCTATGTTTGGCATACAACCGGCGCAGGAAAAACGCTGACATCTTTTAAGACGGCACAAATCCTCGCAGCCAATCCCAATATCAAAAAGGTCATCTTCCTTGTAGACCGGAAGGACTTGGACTCCCAAACCACAGAAGAGTTCAACAAGTTTGAAAACGGCTCTGTTGATGCCACTGACCGAACTGATGTTCTTGTAAAGCAGATGCAAGACAAAAACCGGCAGCTTATCGTTACAACAATGCAGAAAATGGCGAACGCCGTGAAGCGTCCTCAGTATGCTAAAATTATGGATACCTACAAGGATGAGAAGGTTGTCTTCATCATCGACGAGTGTCACCGCAGTCAGTTCGGAGATATGCACAAGGACATCGTGCGGCACTTCCAGAAAGCACAGTTCTTCGGCTTTACCGGCACGCCTCGTTTTGAGGTCAATGGAAAGACGGAAGGAAAGGTCACACAGACCACAGAAATGCTCTTCGGGGAATGCGTACATAACTATCTTATCAAAGACGCAATCTTTGATAACAATGTTCTCGGCTTCCATATCGAATATATCAAGACTATGGAGGGCAATTTCGACTGGGATGATCCTACAATGGCAGATGGAATTGATATAGGCGAACTCTATATGTCCGAGGAACGGATGTCGATGATCGCAAACCACATTGTACAAAACCATAAAGCGAAGACAAGAAATGGTCAGTACACAGCCATCTTTGCTGTCTCTTCGATTGAAGCTCTGGTCAAATACTATGACATCTTCAAGAAGATCAATCATGACCTGAATATCAGCGGTATCTTCTCCTATGGACAGAACGAAGAAGCAGAAGGTAAAGATGAGCATAGTCGGGACGCTCTGGAACGGATCATCAAAGACTATAACGAGATGTACAGCACCAATTTCTCGACGGACACCTTCTCAGCCTATCACAAGGATATTTCAGACCGTGTAAAGGGCAAGAAAACCAAGTCCCTTGACATCCTTCTTGTAGTAAATATGTTCCTGACCGGCTTTGACAGCAAGCAGTTATCCGTTCTTTATGTGGACAAGGATTTGAAATATCACGACCTACTGCAAGCCTATTCACGAACCAACCGTGTTGAAAAGGAAACGAAACCTTTTGGTATTATCATCTGCTACCGTAATCTGAAAAAGAGGACAGATGACGCTCTTACCCTATTTTCTCAGAGCCATGATACTTCTGGTATTGTTGTTCCCGACTATCCCTATTTCGTTGAGAAGTACAATGAAATGGTTACTCGTTTGAAAGAAATAGCGAAGACTCCAGCGGATATTGACACCATGCAGAACGAGGATGACCAGAAGCTTTTCGTTGAGACATTCCGTGAGCTGACCAAGTATTTGCAATCACTTCAAACCTTCATTGAGTTCAGCTTCGACCATGACTCTCTCATCATGAGTGAGCAGGAATATCAGGACTATAAGAGCAAGTATCTGATGCTTTACGCAAAGCAAAAGAAAGATCGTGAAGTTGTTTCCGTCCTGAACGATGTGGATTTCTGTATTGAGCTAATGGAAAGTGACCGAATCAATGTTGCTTATATCATGAACCTTATCCGCAACATTCACTTCGATGATGCCAAACAGAAGGATTATGATATTAAGCACATCAAGGAAGAACTGGGAAGAACCGATAATCCCCAGTTGCTCCGCAAGGTGGAGATTCTGCAAGCCTTTTTGGATCGTGTTGTTGTGGGGCTGGAAAGTGCAGATGAGATCGACGCTGCCTACAATGACTTTGAAAATGAGGCAAAGCGTGAAGAAATTGTCGCCTTTGCTCAGACAGAAGAAATTGATCCAACTATGCTGACCGACTTCATTTCAGAATATGAGTTTTCCGGCACGATGGATGCCGGTAATATTCGTGACCGTATCGAAAAACCAATGCCGCTGCTGAAAAAACGCTCTCTGGTGAACAGAATTGTAGACTTTATCCGGCAGCACACCGAAAAATTTCAATAAGGAGAATGTAAAATGGACAACAGTATTCAGGCGCACCAGAAAGAGCTTTGCAATAAGCTTTGGGCGATGGCAAACGCACTTCGGGGTAATATGGAGGCGTATGAGTTTAAGAACTACATCTTGGGCATGATTTTCTACTACTATCTGTCTGACCGTACAGAGAAGTACATGGCGAATCTTCTAAAAGACGATGGCATCAGCTATGAAGACGCATGGGCTGATGAGGAATACAAGGAAGCCGTTGTAGAAGAGGCTCTGCGTGATCTGGGCTTTATCATTGAACCGCAATTCCTGTTCCGCAAGATGGTCAAGATGGTTGAAAACCGTTCTTTTGACATTGAGTTTTTGCAAAAAGCAATCAATGCCCTTATGGAGTCTACACTTGGCAATGATTCTCAAGAGGACTTTGACGGGCTGTTCTCTGATATGCAACTCGACTCTACTAAACTGGGGCATACCGTCAAAGACAGAAGTGCTGTCATGGCAAAAATCATTGCCTCTCTGGACGAAATCAACTTCGGAGTAGAAGACACAAAGATTGATGTTCTTGGCAATGCCTATGAGTATCTGATCGGTCAATTCGCTGCAACAGCCGGTAAGAAGGCTGGCGAGTTCTACACTCCTTCAGGTCCTGCCGAGCTGCTGTGCCGTCTGGCTTGTCTGGGACTAACGGATGTCAAGGACGCAGCCGATCCCACTTGTGGCTCCGGCTCTCTTTTGCTGCGTCTCAAAAACTATGCAAATGTGCGCAACTACTATGGTCAGGAGCTTACTTCCACCACCTACAACCTTGCCCGAATGAATATGATCCTTCGTGGCATTCCTTACCGCAATTTCAATATCTACAACGGTGACACTTTGGAACATGACTACTTCGGTGACATGAAGTTCCGTGTTCAGGTTGCCAATCCTCCGTATTCTGCAAAGTGGTCTGGCGATCTGAGTTTCATGGAAGACCCCCGTTTTAACGAATATGGTAAGCTTGCCCCGAAGAGCAAAGCAGACTTTGCTTTTGTGCAGCACATGGTACATCACATGGACGAAGACGGACGAGCTGTTGTGCTGCTGCCGCATGGCGTTCTGTTCCGTGGAGCTGCCGAGGAAGTAATTCGCAAGCATCTCATTCAGAAGTTGAATGTGCTGGATGCCGTGATCGGTCTCCCTGCCAATCTCTTCTTCGGCACAGGTATTCCGGTGTGTGTCCTTGTTCTCAAGAGAGAGCGCAACGGCAATTCCGACAACATTCTGTTCATTGATGCTTCCAATGATTTTGAAGCTGGCAAGAACCAGAATATTCTCCGTGAGTGCGACATTGATAAGATCGTCAAGACTTATGAGCGTCGTGAGGATGTAGACAAGTATGCTCATGTTGCTACCATGCAGGAAATTGAAGAGAACGGTTTCAACCTCAATATTCCCCGATATGTTGATACATTTGAGCCGGAAGAAGAAATTGACCTGAACGAAGTAGCTGCGGAGATCCGCAAACTGCAAAGTGAAATCAAGAACATTGATGCAGAGCTGAAACCGTTTTTTGACGAACTGGGACTTGATTTCCCGTTTGAAGTGGAGGGCAAGTAATTATGGAAAATGTATCCTCAAGTAACGGTCTCGAAAAGCGTCCCAAGCTTCGCTTTCCGAGCTTTGATAAGCCGTATATATTACATCGCATCGGGGACATATACGCCGAGCGTAGTGAGCGTGAGGCGGCTGATATGGAGCTGCTTTCTGTTACAATGAATGATGGAGTTATGCAGCGTTCCGAAATTGAGGGGAAAGACAACTCAAGCGAAGATAAAAGCAACTACAAGGTTGTCCGCAAGGGAGATATGGTCTATAACTCGATGAGGATGTGGCAAGGAGCGAATGGCGTGTCTTCTTATGACGGTATCGTCAGCCCTGCCTACACTGTTCTCACGGCAAAGGTCTCTATCTGTAATGAGTATTTCGCAGCTCTTTTCAAGAACTATAAACTGATCAACGAGTTCAGAAAGAACTCACAGGGGATGACCTCCGATACATGGAACTTGAAATATCCGCAAATAGAAACAATCAAGGTTTATTTACCGGAAGTTGCAGAGCAGGAAAAAGTAGCCTCTATGCTCGTTACCCTCGACAAAAGAATCGCAGCACAAGTAACGCTTGTCGAACAGCTCAAGAAGTATAAAAGAGGTGTCATGCAGAGGATATTCCGCAATATGTCTGTGGTCTTGCCATCAGGCTTTGAAACAGTGAAACTATCTGCAATTTTCAAGAAGGTTTCTCGAAGAAATAACAAGAGCGAAATCAAAAATGTCATTACAAACTCCGCAGAGTATGGCTTGATTCCACAACGGGACTTCTTCGACAAAGATATAGCGGTTGATGGAAACACATCAAATTATTATGTTATTGAGCAAGGTGACTTTGTTTATAATCCGAGAAAGTCTAACACAGCTCCTTACGGTCCTTTCAACCGATATGAGCGAGAAGAAAGAGGCATCATTTCTCCATTATATACCTGTCTGGTGTTACAAGCAGATATAGAGCCATCCTACCTTGCATGGTATTTTAAGAGTGATGCTTGGTATCGGTATATTTACGATAACGGATCGCAAGGTGTTCGGCATGATAGAGTTTCAATGACGGATGATCTCTTGATGGGAATACCGGTTATTATTCCCTCAAAAGAGGCACAGCTAAAAATAGCTAAGCTCCTTGACTGCTTGGAAAGTCGATTTCAAACTGAACTTTCTCAGTATGAATCTCTAAAATCTATTCGAGTGGCATTATTGCAGCAGCTCTTTATATAAAGAGTTGCTGCAAAAAAGCCTTTTTTAGTTCCACCAATGTAGTCAAGCACATCTCCGCATTTTGGATTTTTACATCAAATGAAGAAAGCATTTTTGAAATTTGTTTTCTTGCCGTTTCGGGAGGAAGAGGCAACTTGCATTCATTAAGGATTCCTTTGGTTATCTGATTGATTGTTGCTGTACCCGTGTCCTTAAAAACTTGAGAAAAAAACATTTGGCTATTTAAGTAATGAAAGATATAAGTATCATTTAGCTTGCTACGAATTATCATCATAAATGCGCCCCATGTTGTCATAGCCATATTGTTTGGAATTAGTGCAGTTTTTCCAACAAGCTTTTTGCTGCCATTTCGTACACACATAATTACATCATTACATTTTACTTGTAAGCTCTCATCCACTTTCTTGTCTACATAGACGCAGTCATCAAAAGACAGCACTCCATTTTGAATGTTGGATGACCTTAAAACAAGATACCCCGCAACTGAAACATCACTTGGACTATATGTAAGCCCCTGTAAAAAATCAGCAACTTCGGATAAATAGACTGTCGGGTATATATTTCCATTGATATTTGAAAAAACCTTGTTAAGCAATCCTCTTTTATACTTCTTGAGGGCTTCAACCAAAGAACGCTGTTTTTCAATCCTTTGCTCTATGGCATTAAGGAATAACGCAATTCTATCCTGTTCCTGTGCTGAGGGGATATTTATGGGCATTGCAAAAAAAGTTTCATCCTTGATACTCACCCTATCATGCCTTGCACCGCTGTCACCGGACATATAGATATACCGATGCCATGCCGACGAACGGAAGTACCATTCAAAATACAGAGGATTGATCTCCTGCTTTGCTCGGAAACACAGGTACAGTGGGGACACTATTCCTGCTTCTGGATATTTATAACTGCTTATGGGACCGTAGGGCGCATCGGTAGATTTCCGGGGATTATAAACAAAATCATTTGTCTCGATGATATAGTACCCATCTGTATTATCGCTGTTTGCGATGTACTTATCAAAATAGTCACGCTGCGGAATAAGCCCCTGTTTTGCTGAATTGCAGATCACATTGGTTATTGCACCATCAGCATTTTTCTTGATATTTTTGGAAAAATAGTCCGAAAGGAGTGCTGATTTCCACGGTTCATCAAAGCTCGGAAAGCGAAGCTTGGGACGCTTTTCGAGACCGTTACTTGAGGTTTATAATGCCCTGATTATTCCTCCATCAGATAATATCCGTGGAGGTGGTCAATATGACTAACAATACACAATTCAAGACGCTGTTGAACACTTGGTTAAATCAAAAGAAGCCAATGATCACACCGTCAACCCATGCCAGCTTCACGCTGATAGCCGAAAATCATTTAATACCGCACTTCGGCAAACGGAAGATTGGCAGCATCACCGAACAGGACATTCAGAGCTACATATCGTATCTCTACGAGTCCGGACGGCTGGATAAGTCTGGCGGTCTCACTGTAAAGACCATACGAGATGTGATTCTTGTGTTGCGTCTTGCTATGGAATATGCCTACAAAGAGAGAGCAATACCGTTGCTCAACTGGGACTTGATTGAGTACCCTAAAGAGTTAGGCATAAAAAAGGTGGTCTCTCTGTCTAAGGATCAAGAGCAAGCTCTGATTCAGTGCATCTACATGAACCTGAACAGGAAGACCGCTGGCATACTCATCGCACTGTTTACCGGTGTACGGATCGGAGAACTCTGCGGCTTGCAAATGAAAGACATCTCGCTGACGGATAAAACTATCAGCATCAACAAAACCGTCCAACGCATTTATGACAAGAAAAAAGGAGAGTCCTATCTACACATAGGACCACCGAAGACCAAGACATCAGCTCGAACAATTCCTGTACCGTCATTGCTGATGAACATTATCAAGAAGTTCTATACAGAAAACCCCAACCATTACTTCTTGACTGGTAAGACGAAGCCAACAGAACCTCGCACCTACCGGCAGTTCTTTTCCCGTTTTTTGAAACGAAATGGGCTGCAAAGGGTGAAGTTCCACGAGATCAGGCATACATTTGCGGTACGGGCAATCGAAATACCGGAGTTTGACATCAAATCTCTCTCCGAGATTTTGGGACATAAGAATGTGTCCTTTACGCTAAATGTCTATGGCAGCGCAAATCTCCAACAGAAAGTCAAGTGCATGAACTTATTAAATGATCTTCTGTAAAAATCAGCGGGCGGGAACGGGATTTTACCGTTCCTGCTCGTGTTTCGTTGAAGTTTTTTTACGCTCTGCTGTTTGCTCCTGTTTTTTCTGCAAATGCTCACGGATTGATTGTATCTTGGCTTCTTCACCTAACATTTCAGCCACATCCCGCTTGCTGTCAAACAGGATAAGCGGATCAAATTTTTCTCCGTATACCGCTTTAATCTTGGAAGTGGCAGCTTGAATTTTATCTGATTGCAGGGCAACCCGTTGTTCTAAGAGTTCTGCCGAATCCACATTTTTTGCCTGCTCCCTTAATTCTGAGAACTGCTTTAAGGCATCCTCCAACTCGGCAGCATATTTTTCTTCCTGCTTTGTCAGCCGCTTCAAATTTTCCTCCATAGCCGCAACACTCTTTTTGACTTCGGCGATTCCAGTATCCTCACTGCAATCAAATGAACTGAGGAGCATCGTCTTTTCGGATTTCAGTTCTTCCAAGTCTTCTGTCAGTTCGGCAATCTTTTTTGCCAAATCATTATGAGCAACAAACTGATAAAATGGTGTCGCTTTCTTTTCTGCAAGCAGCGTTTTCCGTTCTTTAGTCTTATTTTTAATCTGCTGTACCAGTAAGGCATATCGCTCCAGATCGGGCTTCAACACATTCAGACTTTCCGATAATTTGTGTTTTCCAAAACCGGCATAGCGGATTTGATAGCGGAAAACAACCATGTTCGCCCGTAAGGACTCCACTGCTTCCGCAAGCGCAGGAACAGATGCTTTAACTGCCTGCATCAGCTTCTTGACTGTTGCTTTCAGCTCACGGAGCAACGCATTGTCTGCCTTAATCTGACGATTCAACTCACAGCGGTCAGAAACAATACCCTTTTTCTCCAATGCTCTTGCAACCACACCCTCGTGAATGGTGGGCTGCTCGGTCAAGCCCCGATCTGCATGACTGCGATGGTCGATGCGTTCTTCGTGTCCGGCAGTCTCCAAATGGCGATTCGTCACATCAGCCCATGCTGCTCTCCATAAAACAAGTTGTTCTTCGCTATTCCAACGCTCGGCAATGGGATTCTGTCTGCCGAACTTGGTGCTTTTCGGATGCTTGCTGGCTCGTTCATAGCCGTGATTCTCCGCTTCGGAGGGTGGCAGATATACCTTCTTGCGACCGACCTTATACTGGTATTGCTTTTCCCATCCCTCTGTCTGTGCTATCTTAAACTCATCCGCAGTAAAACCTTGTTCCTCTCCATTTTTCACACAGAGATATTCTTTCTGCGTCTTATATTGCCAGTTCCCTTTTTCATCTAACGGGCGCACTGTCAGCATGATATGAGCGTGGGGATTGTGACCGGGAGGGTATGGATCGTGAATTGCCACATCTGCACACATCCCATCAGCTACAAAGGTGCCAGAAATAAAATCGGACAGTAGCTTTTCCCACTGTGCTTCGCTCAACTCAATCGGCAGAGCAACCACAAATTCACGGGCAAGGCGACTGTCTTTTGTCTTTTCATTTTCTTCTACGGCGTTCCAAAGCACGCCCCGTTCTTTCCATTCTGACGGAGCGAACTCTGGTAGGAATACTTCCTGCCAGACCAGTCCTTTCTTGCGGGTGTAGTCATGCTGCACCCCATCATAATCATTGAGGATTTTAGAACAACTCAGATAAGCGGAAGCTGCAACAGCGCTTCTTCCTGTACCACGGCTGACTACTTTTGCTTCCAGATGATAGATTGCCATTTGTTTTCACCGTCCTTTCTTTCTGTTTCTCTTTTGAAAAGAGAAAATGGGTGTCGCCGAAAATGCGATACCCATAACTGCGTAAAAGCTGCCAGTGGCAGGTTTTCGCAGGCAGGCGGCGGGATGGGGTGGCAATATGCCACCTCATCGTTTTGCTGATATTGCAAAATATAGAGCCGACTGCACAGGGAATGTTCGCTTGCGACATTGCCTGCCCCCTCTGGAAAAGCGGCTGAAAGACGCTTTGTGAAGAGCGCACGAGCCCGACCAACGGGAGGGATACCACCGCCTGCTTTGCAGGTGGTGAGTAAGTGCGCCCTTCGGGAAAAAGAAAAAGCGACCGATAGCCGGTCGCTCATAAAAATCATCGGATTGGTTTGAATACTTCGCACAAAAAATCCTCCAACTGTTCCAAAGTCATCTGTGTTGTCTGCGGTAATGCTTTCTCTAAAATCGCACCTTCCTGAATCAGCCGCCGTGTCCGTGCTTTTCGCTCTTTCTGCCGGTCACGCATCTCGGCTTCTTCCAATCTGTGCTTCGCCTGCAAAAGCTTCTTTTCATTTTCTGTCATAAATTTTATTCCTTTCTGCCGTATCCGGCTGAAAACGCAAGGAAGGCGGCTCATGAGATTTTATTCTCACAAGTCGCCTTCAGCGTCATTTATTATGCTGTTTTCTGTTTTTGCCCGTTTTCTTTAACAGGCGGGGTATCAAGCAATACAGGTTCTTTCTTTTTTATTTGCTTCGCAGCATTGCGTTCTTTCTGCATCCTGCGGTTTGCATTTGCTCTGCAATCATCACAGCAGTATTTTACATCTTTCCGTGTAGCGGTAAAAGTTTTTCCGCAGTTCTCACAGACACATTCCCGCTTTCGATTTTCCGCCGCTTCCTGCCGATAAAATTTAGTACGGCACTTCGGACTGCAAAACAGAGTATTTGACCGCTTGGATTCAAATTCTTCACCGCAGCATTTACAGATTAGCTTAAATGGCTGACCAACTGCGTGTTCACCAGCCTTGATTTTTTGGTAGCGTTCCCGGCTCTTGATGCGGTGTCTGCGAAGCTGTTCCTGCCGCTTGATCTCCTCCGGTGTCAGCTCCGGTTCGGGCAGTTCAAACCGTCCGATAAATTTCAGATAAATCTCAACCTCCTGCACCCGATCCCCGTCAATCTTTTCCGGGGCGTGGACAATGATTTTTTCAATAAACTCATTGATCATTGGAGTAGTCAGTTCGAAAAAATCGGTGTACTTCTTTGCCAGTGAAAGGAACTGCGCCGCACGGTCAGTATCTTCCTCAAAAGAAGACAGATGCAATTCCGCATCCGATACAGATGTGACAAGAGTTTTCTGCTCCGCTTCGTATTCTGCAAGCAGAGTATCAAAGCGTTCATCGGTAATGCGCCCAATAGCAAAAGATTCGTAGAGCTTTTTGATAATGGTATCAAGCTCGGCAATACGCCTACGGTCTTTGTTCAACTTGCGTTTGGTATCCTTTGCGACTTCCGCCTGTCTGATTTGAGAAGCAGAACGCACCTTTTTCATAAACTCATCCTGATTGGCGCTGGCAAAGGTGCTGGCTGTTCGGATGGTTTCCAAAACAAGCTCTCTGACCGCTTTTGTCCGAATATAGTGACCGCTGCAAGCATGAGTGCGCTTTTGATGTGCCAGCGTGTAGGTGGAGCAATCGTAAAAATCAGAGGGATAGGGATTGTTCTCCGTACCGCCTTTGGAACGGTGATTGGTCATTTTTGCTCCGCAGTCAGCACAGAACAGAAGTCCAGTCAGCGGATTGGCTTCGCCAAGTGTATCGTGGCGTCTCGGTGTCTTTCGCAGTTTCTGTGCAAGTTCCCACATTTCCTTATCTACAATCGCTTCGTGGGTGTTCTCAAAGATCAGCCAGTCCTCCTGCGGATTCATAACCGGATTTTTGTCCTTGTAGGACTGCTTGTGAGAACGGAAGTTGACCGTATGCCCCATATATTCGGGCTTGGAGAGAATCTGCCCAACGATATAACCACTCCAGTTATAAGGGTTGGGAAATTCCTCTTTGCTTTTCCAAACGCCACGCCCCTGCTTTGCGGCGTAGACCGCAGGAGTTTCCACCTTATCGTCATAGAGGATACGGGCGATGTCATAGGGACCGTTTCCTTCGATGGTCAGCCGGAAAATACGGCGGACAACCGCAGCGGCTTCCTCGTCGATATACCAACTGTACTTATCTCCCGGCATTTTCTTGTAGCCATAAATGGCACAGTTGGTGGTAGGCTTGCCGGATTCGCCTTTCACATGGATCGCTGTTTTCTGCTTGCGGCTCAAATCACGAAGATACCACTCGTTCATAATGTTGAGGAACGGGGCAAACTCATTGCTGTTCTGATCGTCGCTGTCCACGCTGTTGGCAATCGCCACAAAGTGAACATGATGCTGACGGAAGAATACCTCCGTGTAAAAGCCTGTTTGCAGATAATCACGCCCCGCCCTGCTCATATCTTTTACAATGACATGAGCAACTTTGCCTGCTTCAATGTCTGCAATAAGCTGTTTCCAAGCGGGACGCTCAAAATTCCCTCCACTCCAACCGTCATCGGTATAGTGCTGACAGTTCGTATAACCTTTCTGATGGGCATAGCTTTCAAGGTATTTTTTCTGATTGACAATACTGTTGCTATCACCAGTCTGGTCATCATCACGGGACAGCCTTTCATATAAAGCTGTGATTTTTCCTTCAGTCTGTTTTACGCTCATGATGCGCTCCTTTCAGACTGTCGGCTCATTTGTGGTGAATCTATTATACCACAAGTTCCGCCAGTTGTAACCGTTTCATTGCGAATCATCCGTAAAATTTTATCCTCCATTGTTTCTTTCTCTGTATCGCTGAATACTACTTTAACTTTATAGGTGGTGCCGCCAATGCGGCGAGTCATATAAGAAAAATTACTGTTCTCGTTTTTTGCCATAGGCAGTTACCTCCGTGTTGAAATGTTCATTGTTTTTTCGTATAATAGGTTTAGTTCCGGCATGGTGTAACCATTTGCGTGGTTAAAATCGAACAAAAGGTATTAACACCCTGCCAATGCAGAAATGCCCTCAAAAAAGCCTTGCGGCACAAGGCTTTCCGAGGGCAAAAGCGTTACATCTGTTGTTGTTTTTCTCGGTACTTACGCACCCTTGCTGCGGTCTGCTTACGGCGAGCTTCTTCGGCGCAGTGCTGTGAGCAGTACACCCGTTTTCCGTCAGTTGAGAACGGCTTGCCGCATTGTTTGCAATGAGTGGTCGGTATTTGCGTGAATACGGCTTCCAACCCTGCATCTTCCGGCAGGACAGACTTGCGGAAATATCTGCATAGTGCGCTGTTGGTAAAGCAGATACCCAACATTGGACAGTCACAGTCCAATGGCAGGCAGCCGTACTCTTTGTCGTAGTTGGCACAGAGAGAAGTAACCAGCTTTTTGATCCGCTGCTTCTCCCTGCCCGTCAGCTCACGATAATTGTTTGACATAGGCGGTTTCCTCCTTTCATTTAGTGTCGAAAGTAATCTAATAACAGACAAAATAGATTACCTCCTCACTTATAGGAGAAATACAGGGTACTTAGCGGAACTGTTTTTACGGAGAATCCAAGAAATTTTCAAAAATATTTTTGAAGGGAGGTGTCTGCGGTGTTCGACGATCCCGAACGATATAAACTTGACGGCTTTTATGAAGAAGATACTGACTATGAAGATGAATATGAAACGGACGATTCCGATTACATAGTCGATGACGAAGAAGATGAAAATGCCCTTTGGGACGATGAGGAAGAAGACGCTGACGATCTTCCCGAAAAGAAGCGAAGGAAGCGGAAGAACCAAGTTGTTCTTGCTGACAATGATACAGATACCGAAGAAACCGAATTATCCGAACAAGCCATGTGGCAGATCGCAAAAGAAGAACAGCTCATCGAAGAACTGGAAGCCGACGCCGAGGAACATCCCTTTGAGGATGGTACTGACGAGGAAGAACCGGAGCGTAAGAAGCTCAAACGAGAACTGCGGGCAGAAGCCCTTGCACGATTGGAGGATTCCGCCAGAACACAGCGGGATTTTGAAAATGTGATTGCATGGTGGAACAGGCTGGACGCTAATCGTGAGCGTAGGGAACGCTATCATGAACTCAGCCGCAGCGGTGATGATGTTCCGCTTGACTATGGTGCATCTGCCAATGAACTCTTTTTCCCTGATACGCTGAACGATGTACTGGAAAAGCAGCTCCGAAAGGGAGATTTCATTGACGCCATTTTCTACTGTCCTTACGACATCCATGAACTTGTAACAGAAGAATACCTATCCAAAATCCTCTGGGAATTGAATGCGGAGCACAAGGAGCTGCTCTTTCTTTGCGCTGTCCAGCTGTTTAGCTCAACAAGGATCGCTAAAATACGGAATCAAAGCGACCGGAACATCCGCAAGGTGCGTGGTACAATGCTCAAAAAGATACGAAAAAAGCTGCTTCCTGCACTTTTGGATAAGGCAGAAAAGCAGCAGCCAATGACCTTATTGGAAAAAGATTTTTTGGAAGAAAATATGACGGAGATTGATTCTGAAGAAAAGAAATCGTATAATTGGTAATATGAATTGAAGTTATTTGGATTACAATACATGACGGAGGGTTTTGTATATGAAGAACCTTTTTGAACGCACCAGTTCTAACTGGGTGCGATATAGTGAATATGAATGGAGGGCGGCAGAGGACGGAACTCTGTATCTCACGCCCACCAAGACGGCGCAACCGAGTATTTATGATCCACTGGCAGAGTATCAGAAAATTGTATTGGATGCCATCAATATAGGACGCATGGGTATGAGCAAAAAGCCGGATGCCGAAATTCAGAAGGCTATCCAGCAATTTGCGGTGAAATACGGCTTGTTTGGACTGATGACTGCGCTACCTACCACACCAAACTTTATGGAATATGAGGCGGTGTACCTGCCGAAAAATCACTTCATCAAAGAAGAAACTATGTCCACTGAAAAATATCTGGCACTGTTCTTTCCATTCGACAAATTGGATGTGATCAAGCGTGGTATCGAATCCATGTGGAACATCCAGAATGACCGTGTTATGATGGCATTGGCTTTGACCATGACAGACAAGCCGATGGCTGTCAACATGAGCTTTCAGCGGGAATATGCGGAGCGATATGAATGGATGAAACAGCAGTTCATTGACTGGGCGTTTACCTATATCAACAGTTTTCTTTATTATGAGGATTATGATACACTGAACGATGAAACCCGGCAGATGATGCAGCAGAGCATGGCAGCTTTTGGCGGCATCGCTCCAACCTATCATATAGCTCTTTTGGATAAGCCGACCATCGTTTGGGATTTTCATTCCCTGCTGCTGGGCGTACAGATGATGTTCAGTTTTATGCTGACAGACAGCGAAAACCCGATTAAGCTTTGCAGGCATTGTACCAAAGCTTTTGTCGCAAGCAGACCAAGTGCTGTATTTTGCAGCCCTCAGTGCAAGAATAAGCATAATGTTTACAAAAGCAGAGCGAGAAACAAAAGTGAAGAATAGGAAGGGAATAGATATGAACGAAGAATATGGGCTGACTCCTTATGAAACAAGGGAAATCCTGTTTTATAAAACCGATAATGGTGAAGTTCGGGTTGAAATCCTTTTATATCAGGAAAACTTGTGGCTGACGCAGGCAAAGATGGCAGAATTATTTGAAGTGCAAAAGGCGGCTATTTCAAAACATTTGAAAAATATTTTTGAATCCGGCGAATTGCAGGAAGAAGCAGTTGTTTCCAAAATGGAAACAACTGCGGCAGACGGCAAGCGGTACAATACAAGCTATTACAATCTGGATGCCATTATTGCTGTCGGATACCGTGTTAATTCTAAAAAGGCTACGATGTTCCGCATTTGGGCAAATCGAGTATTAAAAGAATTTATTATTAAAGGCTATGTGATGGACGATGCACGACTGCGAGAACCAGAAAACCTCTTTGGTAAGGACTATTTTGAGGAACAGTTGGAGCGTATTCGTGATATTCGCTCCAGCGAACGCCGTTTTTATCAAAAAATCACGGACATTTACTCCCAGTGCAGTGCTGACTATGATGTGAACAGTCCTGTTACAAAAGAGTTTTTTGCCACAGTACAGAATAAGCTTCATTACGCTGTCACTCATCATACGGCGGCTGAGATTGTTTATGGACGAGCCGATAGCACAAAACCAAACATGGGCTTGACAACTTGGAAAAATGCTCCGCAGGGGCGTATTCGCAAGTCGGATGTTTCAATCGCCAAAAACTACTTGAACGAAGAAGAAATGATAAATCTGAATGAGATCGTGACAATGTATCTGGACTATGCCGAAAGACAGGCACGGCGGGGAAATATCATGTATATGCAGGATTGGGTTAATCGTTTGGATGCGTTCCTCCAGTTCAACGAAGAAGATATTTTACATGACAAAGGCAAAGTGACCGCTGCCATCGCAAAGGCGTTTGCAGAAAGTGAATTTGAAAAATTCCGTGTTTTGCAGGACAGAACATATCAGAGTGATTTCGACCGTCTTGTGGCAAATATCGAAGAAAACAGCAAACAAACAAAATAAATCAGGAAACCCCACGCTTCCGATTTTATTGTCAGAAGTGTGGGGCTTTTGTATCAGGTTTACAGATCATATACCAATTCGTGCAGAACGATTTCTTCCGCACGGTTACGGATACTGTTCATACGGCGCACCCATTCTATTTTATCAGCCGCTTTGAGTGCTTCAGTTACGCCTTCCTGCTTTGCCATAGCGGAAACGATGTTTTCAATGCGCTCGTTGCAGGCTTGATCGATTTCAGCTAAATGCTTGAACAGCGTTCCCTCCAGCACATAGTTGTTGTAGAGGATTTTACGGTACTCTTTCAGATAGCTGCGGCGCATACGCCCGTATTTGCCTATCTGATATTCGCCTATTCGCCGTCATCCGGCAAAGTAATGTTGGGAATGAAATAATCGCCCACTTGACGGTATGTACCGCCCATTTCTTCAAAGATAGTTTTCATAAAATTCAGCTCCTTTTGTGTTGATTTCCAGCGGTTATAAGGCTTTTTGACTCCTTTCTTACAACTGCTTTTCAATTTACCACAAATGAGCCGCAGTCATATGTATTAGATGGCAGAAACCACCCTTTACATATTAACTCTTGGTTGATAATGCTGTTGCTCTCACCGTCCAGCTTATCTTCCTGCGACAGCCGTTCATAGCAGGCGGTCAAGCCCTCGGCGTCGTCCTCCGGCTGGCTGTTCTGAACATAGAACTGCAAGACCGTGTTCTGGATGGCCTCGCGGGTTTCCGCCCGCAGGGGGGCGGTGCTGGTGATGCGCTGGAACGTACCGACGGGGGTAATATTCGGCTTCATCATTTCAGCGCACCCCCTTTCTGAAAAAGGGGAATTTGATGCGTTTGATTGTCAAGGTGCAAGGTCGTATCATTGTCGTTCGTCCGTGCCGCACGATAGTACAGTGCGAACACCTTATCCGGCTGTTTATTCATTTTGGCCTCCTATTCCGCAGCCGGAAAACGGGGCCTTGATACAGTATCATTATACCATACCCGGCCCCGTTAGTCAGCTCAAAAATTATAATCAGGGCTGGGATTTTTTCTTCTCCAAATCGCCCTGAATTAAACGGTTGATCTTGGTTACTGCGTTCTCGCTGGCCCTGCCGCTGACAGAAGCCTTGACGATATAGCGAACGCCCCCGATCTCGTACTGACGTACAATGGGGGCGCTGATCTGCTGATTTGTTACCGTATTCATACGGTACAATCCCCCTTTCACGAAACAAAAGGTTCATGCTGTAAAGGGGCATAAATCGGACGGCTGGCGGCGACCAGCACCAC